>Ga0181597_10007025_pt1 | contig 10331 bp, 6 predicted proteins | sample 041ome_5_FD_148647 | JGI IMG/M metagenome (GOLD analysis project Ga0181597, IMG submission 148647) | Coastal salt marsh microbial communities from the Groves Creek Marsh, Skidaway Island, Georgia - 041403US metaG (spades assembly) | ecosystem: Environmental > Aquatic > Marine > Intertidal zone >...
CCAGGATGCGCTTGATCCCGGCGTTACGTGCGATCACCTTGCTCGGCGCGTTGCTGATGCCGGTGAGCATGATGATCAGAATGTCGTGATTGAGGCTCGGGTCTTCCTTGATCTTGGCGGCCAGCTGCATGCCGGTCATGCCGGGCATGTCCTGGTCGAGCAGCACCGCGTCGAAGTATTCACGCATGTGAGCCTTGGTGCGCAGCAGGGCCAGGGCCTCCTTGCCGGAGGGCACGGCGCTGACCTGCATGCCCCAGGCATTGCACTGCTGCATCAGCACCTTGCGGCAGGTGTCGTTGTCGTCCACCACCAGCAGGCGTGCACCTTGCAGCGAGGCGTCGAGGTCGGCGGTGGGCAGCTCCAGGCGCGCGGCATCCAGCGGCAGGGTCAGCCATAGGGTTGAGCCCCGGCTGTTGCCGCCCTGGATACCAAACTCGCCGCCCATGAGGCGGATCAGCTGGCGGGCGATGATCAGGCCAAGGCGACCGCCCAGCTTGGTCGCCGCGAGGAAGTCTTTGCTGTGCAGTTCGGCATTGAGGAGGGCGTCGCGTTCGCTAGCATCCAGTGGCTTGCCGCTGTCCTGTACGGCGATGCGCAGGCGCGGCTGCTCGCTGTTGGTGTCGAGCGCCACCACCAGCAAAATTTCACCTTCATCGGTCTGCTTGAAGGCGTTATCCAGCAGGCTTAGCAGGGTCTGGCGCAGGCGCGTGGGGTCGCCGCTGATTACGCGTGGCACTTGCGGCTGGATAAAACTGATCAGCTCAACCTTCTGCTGCTCGGCCTTGGCGCGGAAGATGTCCAGGCAATCTTCAATCAGCGCGTTAAGGTCGAACTGCACGTCATCCAGTTCAATCTGCCCGGACTCCAGCTTGGAGATGTCGAGAATCTCGTTGATCAGGGTCAGCAGCTCATTGCCCGAGCTGTGGATGGTTTGTACATAGTCGCGCTGCTTGGCGGACAGCGGCGTGCCGAGCAGCAGCTCAGTCATACCCAGCACGCCATTCATCGGGGTGCGGATTTCGTGGCTGATCTTGGCGAGGAATTCGGCTTTGGCTTTCAGTTCAGCCGTGCTGGCGGCGAGGGCGCTGCTGGTGCTGAAGTGCTCCTGCAGAATGCGTCGTTGGCGTTCGCTCATGGCCATGCTGAGGATAAAGCCGCTGATGACAGTAGTGCCCAGCAGGGCGTAGGCGATCGATTCGCTCTGCACTGACCAGTAGCCGAAGAAAATCGGTAAAGCGCAGATAAAGGCCACGCAGAACACCAGCGCCGCGATGCTGAACAATCGCGCAGGTTGGTAGCCATGCCGCCAGTGGGTGAGCGCGACCAGCAGGATGCTCAAGCCGGCAATTGCGTTGAGCACGTAGACCAACTGGTTGAGCTGCAGGTTGGTGGCGACCAGGAGAACCATGCAAACCACGGCGATCAGTGCCACTTCGCCGCCAAGCAGATAGTTCAGTGGCGTGTTGGGGCAGACCTTATGGAAGAAGCTGGCGGTAAAACACAGCGCGCAGATTGCCACCAGCAGCATCGACAGGTTGACGATCTGCGGTTGCAGGATTTGCCACTCACCTAGCCAGGGCGTGCTGATGCCCAGCAGGCTTACCGCCACGATCACTTGGCAGGTTTGCATCGCGGCTAGCCAGAGGTTGCTGTTGGCGCGAATGTACGCATAACGCACAAGGTTATACGCCACCAACATGGCCAGGCAGCCGATTAACAGCCCGAAGAGCAACGGGCGATTATCATCGGCCGCTAAGGCTTGGGCGCTCTGCAGGGTGATGGTGGGGCGCAGGGCATGATCCGAGGCTAAGCGTAGATACAGGTCCAGCGGTTGCTCACTGATTGGCAGCGGCAGGAGAAAGTCGCGGCTGGCCAGCGGTCGGCTGGAGAGCGGCAGGTTGCTACCGGTATGGGCCTGCGCGATGAGCTCATCGTTTTGCAGCACATAGAGGTCAAGGTAGGCCAGGTAGGGTGCGAACAACCGCAGCATCTGCGCATCGGTATTCGCCGCGAGGCGATGGTGTAGCCACAGTGCGCTGTCCCCGCCTGGGGTGTAGAGCTGGGTAAGGTCAGTGGGCTGGAACTGCGCTTGGCGTTCGGCGCTGCGCACGTCATTGAGTTGTAGCTCGGCGCCCGGGTCGCTGAGGCTTGACCAGGCAACCTGTGCGTCTGCTTGAGCTGACGCTGCGGTGAGCGCCATCAGCAGGGTGCTGAGTAGCAGGTAGGTGGCAATCCTCAGCCGGCGCACAATGAGTTCCCTTCAATATTAAGTGGGCAGATTATAGCCAAGCTGTTTGTCTGGGTAATATGACAATGATGGTCAATTAGCCACCATTGTCGTCTTTAGCGTTACTTTTCTGCGTGTTCGCGGGCAATCGCGCGGTAACCGATGTCGGTGCGGTAGAAACTACCGTTCCAGCGGATCTTCTCGGCCAGGCGATAGGCCTGCTGCTGAGCCTCTTCCACGGTACGGCCGATGGCGGTGGCACACAGCACGCGACCGCCCGCAGTGACGACCTGACCGTCCTTCAGTGCGGTACCGGCGTGGAAGACTTTGCCGTCCAGTTGCGCGGCATCCTCTAGGCCTTCGATCACATCACCTTTGGCGTAATCGGCGGGGTAGCCGCCGGCCGCGATCACCACGCCTACTGTCGGGCGTGGATCCCAGGTGGCTTCGACCTTGTCCAGTGCCTTGGCCAGTGCAGCTTCGACCAGCAACACCAGCGAAGATTCCAGGCGGCACATGATTGGCTGGGTTTCCGGGTCGCCGAAGCGGCAGTTGAACTCGATTACCTTGGGCTTGCCGGCCTGGTCGATCATCAGCCCGGCGTAGAGGAAGCCAGTGTAGACGTTACCTTCAGCCGCCATGCCGCGCACGGTCGGGTAAATCACTTCATCCATCACCCGCTGGTGCACGTCGGCAGTGACCACTGGCGCTGGCGAGTAAGCGCCCATGCCGCCGGTGTTCGGGCCGGTATCGGCGTCGCCGACGCGCTTGTGGTCCTGGCTGGTGGCCATTGGCAGCACATTCTCGCCATCGACCATGACGATAAAGCTGGCTTCTTCGCCGTCGAGGAACTCTTCGATCACCACGCGTGAGCCGGCTTCGCCAAACGCGTTGCCTGCAAGCATGTCGCGCACGGCGTCTTCGGCTTCCTGCAGGGTCATGGCGACGATTACGCCTTTACCCGCCGCGAGGCCGTCGGCCTTGATCACGATTGGCGCGCCGACCTTTTGCAGGTAAGCCAGGGCCGGCTCAACTTCGGTGAAGTTCTGGTAATCGGCCGTCGGGATCGCATGACGGGCGAGGAAGTCCTTGGTGAAGGCCTTGGATCCTTCCAGCTGCGCGGCTGCCGCGGTGGGACCGAAGATATCCAGTTTGCGCGTGCGGAACAGATCCACCACGCCCGCTACCAGCGGCGCTTCCGGGCCGACGATGGTCAGCTGCACGTTTTGCTCGGCGAAGTCGGCCAGCGCTTGGATATCCAGCACGTCGATGGCGACGTTCTCGCACTTGGCTTCAGTGGCGGTGCCGGCGTTGCCCGGGGCGACGAAGACTTTCTCGACGCGCTTGTCTTGTGCGACTTTCCAGGCCAGGGCGTGTTCACGACCGCCGCTGCCGATGATCAATATATTCATGTTTCTCTCCCAGTGGAGGCGGGCCGGTGGCCCGATTGGTGGATAGATAAAGTGCTATCCACCCTACAAAATCGGTGTGAGGTAGGGTGGATGGCCGCAGCCATCCACCACGCCATCAATGGCGGAAATGACGCATGCCGGTAAACACCATGGCAATACCCGCTTCATCGGCGGCGGCAATCACTTCAGCATCGCGCATCGAGCCACCCGGCTGGATCACAGCGGTGACGCCATTGGCGGCAGCGTTGTCCAAACCGTCGCGGAACGGGAAGAAGGCGTCACTGGCCATGACCGAACCTGCGACCTGCAGGCCAGCGTGCTCGGCTTTGATTGCAGCAATGCGCGCGGAGTTGACGCGGCTCATCTGGCCGGCGCCGACACCGATGGTTTGGCGGCCCTTGGCGTAGACGATGGCGTTGGATTTAACGAACTTGGCCACTTTCCAGGCGAAGATCAGGTCGTGAACTTCCTGCTCGCTCGGCGCGCGCTGGGTGACGATCTTCAGGTCGTCGGCGGTGATCATGCCGATATCGCGGCTCTGTACCAGCAGGCCGCCATTCACGCGTTTGAAGTCCCAACCCGCGCTGCGCTCAGCCGGCCATTCGCCGCATTCCAGCAGGCGCACGTTGGCTTTGGCGGCGACGATGGCGCGCGCTTCTGCGCTGATTTTCGGCGCGATGATCACTTCGACAAACTGACGCTCAACGATGGCTTGGGCGGTGGCACCGTCCAGCTCGCGGTTGAAGGCGATGATGCCGCCGAAGGCCGATTCGGTGTCGGTGGCGTAGGCCAGTTCATAGGCCTGGCGAATGCCGCCTTCGCTGTCCAGGGCCACGGCCACGCCGCACGGGTTGGCGTGCTTGACGATCACGCAGGCTGGCTTGACGAAGCTCTTCACACATTCCAGCGCGGCGTCGGTGTCGGCCACGTTGTTGAACGACAGCTCTTTGCCCTGCAGCTGCACGGCGGTCGCCACGCAGGCTTCGTCGGCATGCTCGACATAGAACGCGGCTTTCTGGTGCGGGTTTTCACCGTAGCGCATGTCTTGCGCCTTGATGAACTGGGTATTGAAGGTGCGCGGGAACAGGTTGCGCTCGGCAGTCGACAGCGTGTCGCGGCTCTGCTCGATGGTGCCCAGGTAGTTGGCGATCATGCCGTCGTAGGCTGCGGTGTGTTCGAAGGCTTTGAGGGCCAGGTCGAAGCGCTGGGCGTAGCTCAGGCCGCCGGCTTTCAGGGATTCGACGATGCTGGCGTAATCGCCCGCGTTGACCACGATGGCTACGTCTTTATGGTTCTTCGCGGCGGAGCGGACCATGGTCGGACCGCCGATGTCGATGTTCTCGATGGCGTCGGCCAGGTCACAGCCCGGCTTGGCCACGGTGGCGGCGAAGGGGTAGAGGTTGACCGCGACCAGGTCGATCGGTTTGATGCCGTGCTCGTCCATGACTGCGCCGTCGAGGGCGCGACGGCCAAGGATGCCGCCGTGAATTTTCGGGTGCAGGGTCTTGACGCGACCGTCCATCATTTCCGGGAAGCCGGTGTAGTCGGCAACTTCCACGGCGGCGACGCCGTTGTCTTTGAGCAGTTTGTAGGTGCCACCGGTGGACAGAATCTCCACATTGAGGGCGACGAGCTCACGGGCAAACTCAAGGATGCCGGTCTTGTCGGAAACACTGATCAAGGCACGGCGAACGGGGAGGCGGGTGGTCTGGTCGGTCATTTCAGAGTCCATCAGGGCGGTAGTTTCAGCAAAAAGGGCGGCTCATGTGGGCCGCCCTTTTCGGGAGTTGGGGGTTACAGCAGGTCGTATTGCTTGAGTTTCTTACGCAGGGTGCCGCGATTCAGGCCGAGCAGCTCGGAGGCCTTGGTCTGGTTGCCCTTGACGTAATTCATCACGGTTTCCAGCAGCGGCGCTTCCACTTCGGTCAGCACCAGATTGTAGACGTCACAGACGTCGGCGCCCTCAAGGTGGGCGAAGTAGTTATGCAAGGCCTTCTCAACGCTGCCACGTAGGGTTTGCCCTTCTTCGCTTGGCGTATTGAGGTGCTGCTTCAAACTACTGTTGTCACTCGCAGGAGCCATTTCACTTCCTAAAGTTTCAGTCAACATCGTCATGCGGCCACCCCTTCTCCATTGTTATGCCGTTCGCTGAAGAACTCGCGAACGTTGGCGCACTGCGCGTCCTTACTGTCCAGACGATTGAATTGGGCGCGAAACTCCTTGGCGCCCGGCAAGGTTGCGAGATACCAACTGACATGCTTGCGGGCGATACGCACGCCCATTACATCGCCGTAGAAGGCGTGCAGTGCAGCCAGGTGTTCAAGCAGAATGTGTTCCACTTCGAGCAGGCCAAGCGCCGGGAGGTGTTCACCGGTACGCAGGTAATGCTCGATTTCACGGAATATCCACGGCCGCCCTTGCGCGGCGCGGCCGATCAACAGGCCGTCGGCGCCGGTGGCCATCAACACGGCCTTGGCTTTTTCGGGCGAGTCGATGTCGCCATTGGCCAGCACCGGGATCGACACCGCCTGCTTGATTGCAGCGATGGTGTCGTACTCAGCCTCGCCCATGTACAGGTCAGCGCGGGTGCGGCCATGCACGGCCAGCGCGACAATGCCAGCGTCTTCGGCGATTTTCGCGACTGTGACGCCGTTCTTGTTCTCGCGGTCCCAGCCGGTGCGGATTTTCAGGGTCACCGGCACATCGACGGCGGCGACCACGGCCTGAACAATCTCGCGAACCAAGGCTTCATCTTTCAGCAGGGCGGAGCCGGCAGCCTTGTTGCAGACTTTCTTGGCCGGGCAGCCCATGTTGATGTCGATAATCTGTGCACCCAATTCGACGTTCTTGCGCGCCGCCTCGGCAAGCATCTGCGGATCACCGCCGGCGATCTGCACCGAGCGCGGCTCGGGATCACCGGCGTGCACCATGCGCAGGCTCGACTTGCGGGTGTGCCACAGGCGCATATCACTGGTGACCATTTCCGACACCACTAAACCTGCGCCCATGCGCTTGCACAGCTGTCGAAACGGCTGATCCGTGACGCCCGCCATCGGGGCGAGGATCAGTGAGTTGGGCAATGTATAGGGGCCGATGCGTAGCGCCGACATAGGGCTTCCCTGCTCAAGAGACGTGCTGTTGAGGCCAATAGGAGAGTGCGAAAAAGGGTGGGCATGATACCCGCTCTGGATGACCGGAGAAAGGCTGTTTTGAACAAATTATGAACAGCTCTGAGCTTATCGCGATGGGTTTGGTTGTGGCGGATGCGCAACCAAACCTCGCTATCTTGGCTATTCCGGCGAGTGGAAGCTCAGGCTGTAATTCACCGCCTGGGTGCCTGGGTCGAGGATGTCCAGGGAGATGTGAATCGGCGTCTGCGGTGGCATTTCGACGTTGCCGGCCAGTTCACCGGCGAGGTATTCGCTGGGTTTGAAGCGGCGGCTGGCGAGCAGCTGGCCATTGATGTCGGCAAAGCGTATTTCCAGCAGCGGGAAGGGCTGCGAGAAGGGTGCGCGGTTGTAAAGGATGGCGTCGACTACCAGTGCGCCGCTGAACTCGGGGTGGCTGCGCACCACCAGGTTGCTGCTTTTGATTTGGCTGATGTCGACTTTGGATGGCAGCTGGCAGCCGACCGCCGGGCACAACTGTTCAAACCATGGGCGGTACTGATCCTGGCGCGCCAGTTCGTCGAAGTGATAGATCACGTATTGGCCAGCCAAGGCGCTGGCGCCAAGCAGGTTCAGCACGGTCCAGCCAATCCAGCGGCCCCAGGGCTTCTTCGGCGGCTGCCAGTCCAGTTGTAATGGTTCGTCATCCAGCTCGAACAGGTGCTCGTCACGCAATTGCGGCTCGTTGCGCTCGGTTTTTTTCGGCGCGGTCAAGTCCGGCTCTTCATCGGCGGGGCTGTCTGCGTGCGCGGAAAAGCTGTCGCGCTGGGCGTGCAGTTCAATGTGTTCGATTTCGGGTTCTAGATGGCGTTCGCTGGCGTTGGTATTGAACGCAGGTTCGTCCTCAATCGTGCTGAGCGGCTCGTGCGACGTCGGCGGCTGACTGGCGGCTGGCGTGCGCAGCTCGTCATGCAGCAGGGCTTCGGCCCAGCGCTCGTCGTGCGGGTCGTGCTCAACGGGCTCGGGTGCCAGAAAGGTTTCGGCGTATTTTGGGGCGCTATCAATCGCCAGAAACTGCTTGGACATCTGCTGTTCCTGGGCTTCGAGCTTGGCCAGCTCTTCATCCAGGTCGAGGCTGTCGAGGTCCAGGTCGTCGTGAATCCACAAGGTGTCGCTGGCGGTGTTGCTGGCTGGCTCGGGGGCTGCTGCGCTGGGCTCGACCGCCTGTGGTGCGGGCGTTGCGGGCAGGGGCTGCGGTTTTATGTCGGGCGCCTGCGCTGGCGCGCTGGTGGGTAGCTGCTGGCCTTGTTCGCGCAGCTGTTGCGCGGCGTTGAACACATGCAGGCAGGCTCCGCAGCGCACGGCACCATGGGCTGCGCCCAGCTGCGTGAGGTTCACGCGAAAGCTGGTGCGGCAATGGGGGCACTGGGTGACGAAGCTCTGGGTCATGCGGCAATCCGAATAAACAAGGCGGTTAGTCTAACGCAAGCGCTCGGCAATGCAGCGCAGCCTAACGGCGCACGCCGCTGATGCGGACCCAGCCATCTTTGTCGGCTGTTGGGTCGAGGTCAAAGGCGTCGGCATAGGCGGCGCGCACTTCTTCGGCCTGTTCGGCGAGGATGCCTGACAGCGCCAGGCGGCCGCCGGCTTTAACCAGGCGGGTGATCTGCGGCGCCAGTGCCACCAGCGGGCCGGCAAGGATATTGGCGACCACCACGTCCGCGGGCGCCTGCGGCATGTCTTCGGGCAGGTAGAGCGGGAAACGCGCCGGGTCGATGTTGTTGCGTCCAGCGTTATCGCGCGAGGCTTCGATGGCCTGGATGTCGATGTCGGTGCCGACGGCCTGTGGTGCGCCAAGCAGCAGGGCGGCAATGGCGAGGATGCCCGAGCCGCAGCCGAAGTCGATCACGCTGCAATCATGCAGGTCTTGCCCATCCAGCCATTCCAGGCACAGCGCGGTGGTGGGGTGAGTGCCGGTGCCGAAGGCCAGGCCCGGATCGAGCAGCAGGTTGACCGCGTCGGGCTCTGGTGCGGCATGCCAGCTCGGCACGATCCATAGGCGTTGGCCGAAGCGCATCGGCTGGAAACCGTCCATCCAGCTGCGTTCCCAGTCCTGGTCGGCAATCACTTCGGCCTGGTGTTCCGGCAGATCGGCGCCGGTCAGCAACTGCAGGTGGGCAAAGACTGCATTGGCATCGGTATCGGCTTCGAACAGGGCCAGCAGGTGGGTATGCGACCACAGCGGCGTGGTGCCCAGGTCCGGCTCGAAAATCGGCTGGTCTTCAGCGTCCATAAAGGTCACCGATACGGCGCCTACTTCCAGTAGGGCATCTTCGTAGGTTTCCGCCTGCTCAGGAGTGATGGCGAGACGGACTTGTAACCAGGGCATGGGAAACCTCGTGAGCGTTGTGGCGGGATGGCGCAAATTGGCGCGCAGCTTACTTGAAGCGGTGGTGCGGCTGCCACCGCTTGCGGTCGGCAGAAACGACAAGGGCCGCCGAATGGCAGCCCTTGTCTGTGCGCTATGCCGAAGCTTAGTGCTTATCCATACCTAATTTCTTTTCCAGGTAGTGGATATTCACGCCGCCTTTGCAGAAGCCTTTGTCGCGGACCAGGTCACGGTGCAGCGGGACGTTGGTCTTGATGCCGTCAACCACGATCTCGTCCAGAGCGTTGCGCATACGGGCCAGGGCCTCGTCGCGGGTGGCGCCGTAGGTGATGACCTTGCCGATCAGCGAGTCGTAATGCGGCGGTACGGTGTAGCCGCTGTACAGGTGCGAATCAACCCGCACGCCATTACCACCAGGGGCATGGAAGTGCTTGACCTTGCCGGGGCAGGGCATGAAGTTGTCCGGGTCTTCGGCGTTGATTCGGCATTCCAGCGAGTGGCCGCGAATCACCACGTCGTCCTGGGTAAACGACAGCTTGTTACCGGCGGCGATGCTGAGCATCTCCTTGACGATATCGATGCCGGTGACCATTTCCGATACCGGATGCTCAACCTGTACGCGGGTGTTCATCTCGATAAAGTAGAAGCGACCGTCTTCGTAGAGAAACTCGAAGGTGCCAGCGCCGCGATAGCCGATCTCGATGCAGGCATCGACGCAGCGTTGCAGCACTTCGGCGCGGGCTTTTTCATCAATGCCCGGTGCCGGCGCTTCTTCCAATACCTTCTGGTGGCGGCGCTGCAGCGAGCAGTCGCGGTCACCCAGGTGGATGGCGTTACCCTGGCCGTCGGAGAGGACTTGGACTTCCACGTGGCGCGGGTTACCGAGGAATTTTTCTAGATAGACCATTGGGTTGCCGAACACCGAGCCCGCTTCGCTGCGGGTCAGCTTGGCCGACTTGATCAGGTCTTCTTCCTTGTACACCACGCGCATGCCGCGACCACCGCCGCCGCCAGCGGCCTTGATGATCACCGGGTAGCCCACTTCACGGGCGATGCGCAGGGCCTCTTCCTCGTCTTCCGGCAGCGGGCCGTCGGAGCCGGGTACCACGGGGACGCCGGCCTTGATCATGGCGTGCTTGGCGGACACCTTGTCGCCCATCAGGCGGATGGTCTCAGCGGTTGGGCCGACAAAGGCG
>Ga0181597_10007028_pt1 | contig 10328 bp, 6 predicted proteins | sample 041ome_5_FD_148647 | JGI IMG/M metagenome (GOLD analysis project Ga0181597, IMG submission 148647) | Coastal salt marsh microbial communities from the Groves Creek Marsh, Skidaway Island, Georgia - 041403US metaG (spades assembly) | ecosystem: Environmental > Aquatic > Marine > Intertidal zone >...
TTGTTAAAGAACGTGGACGATGGGAACGCGGTACCGATCGACGGTTTACCGGATGAAATTATGAAGAGATTGTTAGAAATTGTGTTTAAAAACGTTGGGATGGTGAAATTACCGAGTACCGGCGCGTGGACGTTGACGAAGAAACGGTTGACGAGGAAGGAGTTTGCGTTTGCGAAAGTCGCGTTGGCGTTTGAGGCTGAAGAGGAACGGTTGAAAACTCTTCGGACGTGCATGCTGCCTTGGGAGAGTGAGGAGTTTGCAAGAAAGAGGATGGAGAAGAAAAAAGAGGAGATGATGAGAGAAAGGATGGAGAGAAATTGTGGACGGGAGGAGGCGGAGGTGTTGACCGGGGAAGAGGCTGCGGCGAGGCTGAAGGAACACGGGCAAGAGATTGACGAAGATACCGACGATGATACGGAGAAAGACAAAGGCGAAAAACAGTCGGTGAAGAAGCAAGGTACGCTTAAATTTAAAGAGCAAGGAACGGACAACGATACCGTTGGAGTCGCGCCGGCTGCTGCTGCAATAGAAGGAGAGAGGCCAAAAAAACAACTCGGACCGATGGCGCCGCCAAAAGAAATGCTCGAGGAAATGCAAAGACAACAGCGAGAATTAGCGGACGAAGGATTCGGGTTTGGACCGCCTCCGCCGGATATTGTGGAGTTTCTGGACTCAAAGTCGTCCGAAAGTCGTGCGGCTACCGCGAGACGCGTCATTTCTATACTCAAAAACGATGGCGACGCCTACGACGTGCTCTCCGCTTCGCCGGAACATTCCAACGCCGAGTTGAAGAAGGTGTACTGGAAATTATCATTAGTCATTCACCCGGATAAGTGTGACGATCCGTGTGCTGCTGCTGCGTTTGACGCGGTGAAGAAAGCGTACGAAATGCTCAAAGATGAGACGCAACGAAAAGTTTTGGACGAAAAAAGAAAGAGCGCGAAGGATCGCGAGGAGTTTCAAGCATGGTTGAAGAATGAACGAGAGAAAGCCATCTGGCGGAAGAAAAGGAACGAGTCGCTTCCAGGCGACGAAGATTTACTCAACGACGCGTTTGATAAAGCACCCGGAAGCGCGGACGACGATAAAACGAGAGAAGAGTGGATGACGGAGCTTCCGCCGGAACGAAAAGCGGCACAATGCCCACTTTCCGCCAGCGTGACTGCGTTCGCTAAAGACGGATTGATGGTTCGAGACCAAAAAACAATCGACGAGTGGACCCGAAATCCAAAGGAAGGGAAAAGCGAGACGATGTTATTCTTAGAGCAGCAAGAAAAGATGTACGCGCTTCCAAACGCCGCCGCTCAGGCGAAGAAAGAAGACGAGAAGAGGAAGATGATCGACGAATACAACGAAGGCGCCGGGAGAACGAAATCGCTTTTAGAGCAACACAGAGAGAATTTAGGCAATAACAAAAATAAGAAGAAGACGAAGAAGAAGAAGGTAGAAGAGAGTAGTGGTAGCGACGAGTCGAACGACGAGGACGAGGACGATAGAAAATTAAACAGAAAGAAGCAGAGGAAGAAAAAGGCTAGGAAGGATGATGACGACGACGGCACCGGTTGGACGTACAGACCTTTTGATCGCGAAAAAGATCTCAGAATATCCAAAGTAGGCGAAATGGATCCAAGAGAGGCGATGAAACGTGCCGGTGGAGGGTTGTCTACAAGGTTTGGCGGTGGTGGTCTTCAATGATTCAAATCTAAATTCAAGTATTTTCTTTGTATTATTATAACATGAGCAAGCAGGCTCTTCGCCTACCTCGCGGGCGTATATATTTTTTATAGTGTGCTCTACATATGATGTCTCTCTTCCTTTCTCTCTTCCTCATCAGTAACTTAACGCAACGTCGTGATTGGACTTCTAGACGTGTTCATGAAATCCGTCAAAGGACTTCTCCCTGGTCCACCGAATCCTCTACTTTTCTTCGTCGCCGTTTTCTTCGCCTTTTTCACTTGTTCGCCCAACTTGCCCGTGGCGAAGCCGATATCATCCAATAGGGCGTTCCCGCCACTTGGCGTGGCAAACGTAAACGCATCACCTACGTCTTCGTTATATTTCGTAGGCGTCGCTTTACTTCTGGTCATAGCATTCAATGGCGGCGTTTGCAACGAGAGTGAATCTACCGTTTCCGCCAACGCCTCCGCGACGCGTTTCGCGTTTGTCGGCGAGCCGATGACGGGTCTCGTCGCCAAAGGCGTCGTCGCTTTCTTTTTTGCCGTTTTTGTCATCTCCGTCGTCGCCATTTCGCCTAAACTTTCTCTCTTGTCCCCTCTTCTACCTTTCATCGCCGCAAAATAGCACTTTCTGCACGCCGCTTTATACATCTCCGCCCCGCCGATGAGCTCCACCGGTCCGTCCTCTTCTTCCTTCTCTCGGCTGCTATTCTTACTACTATCAAAACATCTCAACGTAAACGAGGCGTCTTTCGAGCACATCGCGCACACGCTCGTCAACTTATCCACGCTCTCCGCCATCGGTACCAACTTCAAAATATCGTTAAACATCTCCCTCTCGTACGTTCCGTCCAACGCGGCGCAAATAACAACCTTCCCTTTATTCGCCCACCGGTCGCAAAACGCAACGACGTCTCCAAAAAACTGTCCTTCATCGATACCAATCACGTCGTAATTGTGCGCGATGTTATCCATGTTCCCCATTAACTCCTTCGCGGAATGCGCGGGTAACGTTTGGTGGTCGTGCGTGACGTTCGCGTTCGATCCGCAAATGTGCGCGTATCGCGTATCGTCTTTGTATTTGATGAGCAGGACGGACCGACCGGCAATTTTGTGTCGACGAATTCTTCGGTGCAGTTCCGTGGATTTCCCGCTGAACATCGGACCAAAAATCAGCTCAATTTTGCCGTTAAAATTCGTATCCTCCTCGTCATCATCGCGAACGTAGATGGTCGATTCGAGCGTCGAAGCGGAGGACATTATCAGTATTGAATATATCCACCAAGAAGGTTGCCGTTGTTTTGGAGGGGGGTTCAAATTTTTGAATTTTCCCCTTACAAAACGTATCGATAAAATACGTGAGAAAGAACCGGGTAGTACTCTCTGACACGGATCCGACGAAAAAGACGAATACCTCTCGCGCGCAGAGAGATGATGTCGATTCACAAAAGTGTGGGGAGGAAACACTCGCGCGAATGATGTGTGTGTGTAGAGATTTTTTATGAACTTTTTGGTGTCTGTGTTGGAAGGTTTTTTGAATTTCGCAAAATGCCAAAATACGAGCACTTCTTCTCTAAAACGAAACGACTAAAACCGCTACTCTTCTACTCTTCATCCATCAAAACTAAATCCCTCTCCAACTCTAACCCGTAACACAACCAGACTAAATACTTAAACGGCAATTCCTCGCCGAATTCTTTATGCACGAACACTCTTCTCGGGACGATGGCTTGCACTTTTTTCCTCCGCGCTTTCGCCGCGGTCAAGTCTCGCAAGAACTTCGAGTGCAACACGCCCAACGGGAAGAGCAAACAAAACGGGACATCTTTCGCGATTAACTTCGTTAAGATTTTCTCTTTCATTCCTTTTCCGGTGTACGGAGGGTTGTCGATGATCGCGTCCACGTTGGCGAGAAATTTCGCGTCGTTCATGAGTTTGAAGAAGTCTCGCTTCTCGTGCGTGACTTTGCCTCGAAACCCAGCCTGTTTCAACCTTGTCTTGACTTTCCCGTCGTAATAGAACGGCGCCCAGATTTTCTTCCCTTTGAACTTTTCCAAGTGTTTCGCGAGCGCGTTCCAGGCTCTCTGACTGGTCGCCCACTCGTCGTCTTCGATCGAGAATCTATCGTTGTTCGCGCCGTAGCTTCCGTACGCTCCTGTTCTCTCTACGAACTCGATGTCCTCGGTTTCTTCTTTTTCCCCGCTGCTGCTGCTGACTCCACCACCAACACTAACACTCGTCGTCGTCGTCGTCGTTTCTTTCCCCGCCGCGTTGAGATTCCTGCTCTTCTTTTCCATCCTGCGCTTTTTGTTCCTCTCCGCCGCTTGGGACGGCATCTTTTCTGTCGTGATTGATGTGCACAAAAATGACAACATTTGAAGGTGGTTACACAGAGGCGATGGATAGTATTACACTCGAGCGCGGGTCAGGCTACTATAAATACACGGGATGGATGATTCCTCGAATCCATGACGTTGCTAGTACTACACGACCGAGCCGTATTTGATCGCACCGCGTTCGTTCCTCATCAACGCCGCTTCCTCTTCTTCTTCTTTTTCTTCTTCGCTCGTCGTTTCCTCCCCCGCCGCGACGACTTTAAACTTCTGCGCGTGTTTCCTCAACACCACGGCGACGAAGAACGCGACGCAAAACGCCATCGAGAGCGTCCCAAAGACGAAAAAATCTTTTCGGTCGTATTCGTTGACGTTCTGTAAGAGCATCGCGGACTTGCTCGCGCTCGGAATGCTACTTTTCGAGGAGAAATCTGAAGTGCTCGCGCCTCCGAGCGCTCCAGAACTCCGGTATCTGAACTCCGGGACGTTTCGTAAAATCTCAAACTTCTTTTCCTTTTCCTCCTCGAGGTGGTCGTTTTGGAGTTCCTGGACGACTGGAACAACCGCGGTGGTCGAGTCCTTCTCCTCGAAAATTCCTCCTTCTCGAAATTTGTCCTTCTCGTTCGTTTCCTCGGAACTCGACGAAGAAGACACGTTAAAATGCCCCGACGTCGCGACATCCTCGATCGCGGAAACGACTTCGTCGATGAATTTCACCGACGAGTTCGTCGCGTTCGCGATCCAGTTTTCCATCTCCGTTTCAGTTTTCTTCGCGTTTTCGACTGCTTGGTCGAAGATTGGATTTGAGGTATAATTCGTTAACTCGGCCTCTTCTTCGGAGTTATTGTTGCTACCTCCTCCCATTATTGCGTCTTCTTCTTTGTCTTCTTCTTTGTCTTCTTCTCGCGCTTTAAAAGTGACACACTTTGGGTGTTGGAACTCATTTTTCCCCGCACAAATGTTCCATAAACGACGACGATTCAAAAGACGATGATGATGAAACCATTCTCGGTTTTCATCACTTCGGACGACGAGAACGACGACCCCTATCAGGAGGTTCAGTTGCAGTGCTACGACTTTAACCTAAAGAAGAACGGTTCCCCACCCGTGGAGAACATCTTGCTCCTCCATTGCAACGGCATCAACTGTCTCGCCTATAAAGCGTTCGTCGAACAGTTGGTCGTCTCCTGCAACTGCCGAGTGGTCACGTTCGACCAACGCGGACACGGAATGAGCACGTTTACTACTCAAAGAAAAAATGCAGAAGAAGAGGTTTTAAACGAGGACGACGAGGACGAGAAGATGTGGTCCTGGAAAACGTTCGCGAGAGACGCGAAAATGGTTTTGGAATCTGTCCAGCGTGAAGATGGAAAAAGAGCAGGCGGATGGGCTTCGTCGTCCGCGCAGAAGTGGCACGCGGTTGGACACAGTTTAGGCGGATTCGCTTTACTCTGGTTAGAAGCAACGAATCCGGGGACGTTTGCGTCGATTTTAACGTACGAACCGATATTTGCGTTGGAGAGTACGAAATATCCGGGGATGCGTACGTACGCCGCGCCGGACGCGAGTTTGCAAGTCAACGCGAGGAAAAGGAAGAGGACGTTTAAAAGTTTCGAAGACGCGTTCGCGTCCTATCGAAAAGGATTTTTAGGGAAAGTCATGGACGAGAGGAGTTTGCGAGGGTACGTGTTCGACGGCGGGTTTCGGAAGGTGGATGATTCGTCTGGCGAAGAAGTCGCTTTGACGTGCGAGCCGGAAATCGAAGCGAGGATTTACGAAAGCGGCGAGGAAGACGCGAACGCGTTGCAGTTTATCGAAGAGAGAATCGATACCGCGAAATGTCCAATCACAATTGCCATCGGTGGTGCGACCAAAAAAGCGTACGCGTACGGCGTGGGTAAAACTGTCGCGGAGAGGATCAGAGGTGCGCGTTTGTTAGAGCTTGGTTTACTCGGACATTTCGGTCCGTTATCGGCTCCGGAAGTCTTCGCCAACGCAGTCTACCAGAACGTGTTGGGTATTTACGCCGACGTAAACGACGACGACGAAGAAGAAGAAGAAGAAGAAGAACGCGAAAATACTGTAACCAGAAGAGAAAGGAGTAGATTGTAGATAGATAGGTCTCGCATTAGCAACAGTTGAACAGCACTGAAACAGCAGCAGCAGCAGCATCCAGCGCGGCGGCTCGATCGAGTCCTTTTCACGCTCACATCCAGTCGCAACGCGTCACAATAAATTTCTCCCCGCGTACGAAAGACTTCTCGAGAAAGCGCGCGAAATGCCTCGCGCATCCTCCTCGAACGATGACGCGCGTCCTCTTTGCGACGACGACGAAAACACCCCTTGGTCGATAACTGCCTCCACGTCGGCGTCGCAAACTCGGAATCCGATCCGAGAAATCATGGACAATTTCAACGCGACACCCAACCCGAACAAAACCGTCATCAGTTGCGCGTTGGGCGATCCTTCCGTTTTCGGGCACTTACAACCCCCCCCCGGCGTCGTCGAACACGTCCGAGACATGTTCAAGGAGAAGAAAAATAACGGATACGCCCCGAGTTCTGGTTTACACGAAAGCAGGGCGAGTTTAGCATTGAGATACGGGCCCAGGATGGCACGGAAGAGTTTCGACGTGACGAGGAGGAGATCGGAGGCGGAGGAGGAGAAAAAATTCCTCGAAAACGACGACCAAAAAAACACCTCAAATAAAAAAGAAGTTGACTTTTTGAAAACGAAAACGAACACCATCTCTCTCGCGCAAAAGGGCACAGAGACGCATCATCGTCGCGTACAAAACCAACCTCGCAAAAGCACGGACAATTCCGCGGTCGTGGTCTACCCGAACTCTCGAGCGAAACTGAGCGCGCACGACGCGTTTTTGACGCACGGATGTTCGCAAGCGCTTTCGCACGCGATTCAGGTTTTGGCGAAACGAGGGGACAGGGAGATGGCGATGTTGTTGCCGAAACCTGGGTTTGCGTTGTACCAAACGTTGTGCGAGGTGCACGGGGTGGAGTGTGTTTTTTACGATTTAGACGGGAAGAAGGATTGGGAGATTGATTTAGAGCACGTGAGACGGTTGGTAGAGGAAAGGAAGAGAGACGGAACGAAGAGGAAGATATCGGCTATTTTGGTGAATAATCCGAGTAATCCGTGCGGGGCGTTGTTTGCGGAGAGGCACTTGGTGGAAATTTGCGAAACGTGCGAGGAGTTGAAGTTACCGATCATAGCGGACGAAGTGTACGAGGATATTTCCTTTGGCGATAGGTGTAACTATTTGCCTTTGGCGAGCGTGTCGGAGACGGTGCCTATTTTAGCCGTCGGATCTTTGTCAAAGAGATGGTTGGTACCCGGTTGGAGGCTAGGATGGTTGTTAGTGCACGATAGAAACGATGTCATGAAGAATGGGGGGATACACGACGCGTTGGAAAAGCTTTCACAGGTGACGCTAGGCCCGCCGACGCCGTTACAGGCGGCGTTGCCGTTTATTTTGCAAAACGACGACTCGGCGTGGTTAAACGAAACGTTGCAAACGTTAAGAGAGGCCAGGGACGTGTGTATTGAAAAATGCGAAAGGTGTGTTGGTTTGAGTATGGAGTCGTTGCCAGACGGGGCGATGTATGCGTTGGTAAAAATCGATTGCGAGCGGTTCAGAGCGGCAGGGATGACGGACGACGTCGCTTTTACGAGCGCCTTGTTTAGCGAAGAGAGCGTTTTAGTGCTTCCCGGGCAATGTTTTGGAGCGTTTGGATACGCGAGAGTTGTTTTAACGTGCCCAACGGAAACGCTCTCTGAAGCGTGGGATAGAATAGAATCGTTTTGCCAGCGCAAAGCGTCGCCGGATAGTCACGGTAGTGATAATTTAGTAGCGGGCGAAGTGTTATCGGCGAGCGAATTCGGAAGAAAAACGTCAACACCTGCGCCGCCTTCGGATGAGGACATCGATGATGTCTTCTCTCTCGAAGCGACTATGCGACAAGAAGAAGCTATTTATTAATCCGTAATTGTATACTGTAGGTATTAGATGTCATTTAGCGAATACAAATAGTACTATAGTTTTTAATATGTGAGTGACAATAATTGTCCTGCGACGTGTTTATAGCATACTCCTTTTTACACTTTCGATTTTTATTTTCTTATGATTCTATATTTTTAGTATTAGATTACACGGTTGGCTATTAAGACTTAAGCTTTTACAATATAAAAGAGCGGCGGCGATGGTAGATGCTAACGCACGCGCTATGCGTATACAAGCGGGCATTTTTCTTCCTTTACTGGAAGAAACCCATTTGTCCAACCATTTCGCTCAAAGCGGTGATACCCAACAAAGCGCCGCCAATGCCTGCGCCAACCTTTCGCAAATCTAATTCCTCCACCTCTTTCTTACTCGTCGTTTGGATGATGTCTTTATGCCCCAACGAAATCGGGACCTTTCCATCGCTATTCTTTCTCAACTCCTCCAAACGCGCCAACTCGTCCGCTTTCGGCGGACCAGCGATGTATTCTGGCGACCACGAGCCATGGACGCCATAAGGAACGTATTTCGGTAATCGCAAACGCGCGACTGGTCCTTCCGAGAACTTCTTCGCGTCGATAATAACCATCTCCGTCCCTCTGCCGCCAAAGTCAGAGTCTTCGTACCTCGCATCGTGCACTAACGCAACGACCCATCCATCGTCTTCATCCAAATCTTTCCCCGATCTCGGGACGAAAAACGGTTCCATGGCAAACTTGTGCTCCCCGGGGATCCACTGTTCCTCCGTGTACAGCTTTGTCTCGTCCGTTTTAAGCGAGCACTTCGTCAACGCTTGCATCGGGCCGTTGACACCATCTTTGCGACCAACCGAGGTGGACAAGTACATGTGCTCGTACTTTTCCCCGGTGTAATCCCAAGACGTGATGGGCAACTCGCAAGGAACATCGGATAATAAATAATGTTTCGCTTCATACTTCTTCATGTCGATGATGAATCGACTCAACTTCATTCTTGGAAAGTTATCTTTCCCGTTTGGGTTCGTGATATCGGTGAAATACAACGTAAACTTATCCCAAGTGCACGTATCAAACACGATATCTCCGTCGTCGTTTTCGAAACCGTTCACGTGGTGGTACGCGTAGCACCAATAATCCGCCGGAGCCGTTCGGACCGTCATATCCGTCCCACGCCTCGGGAAGATTCGAAATAACGGCTGTCGCTCGGTGTCTTCGCAAATGAGTTCGGATAAGCACGCGTTTTGTGTCAAGTAGTCAGTAAAGGTCTTCTTGAAATCAATTTTAATCGGGCAATCGAACAAAACGTAATAGTTTTCCGTGACGATCAAATCGTGAACGTACGAGGACGGATACGGGTACGAGCGTCTGGCCACTTCCTTCCCGTCTTCATCAAACTCATAAAACACCGCATTTGTAGTCCCAAGATGCTCCGATCCGTCTTCATTCTTATGGTTCACTCTCCAGTTCACTTCGTTAATAAACGCCACGAGTCGTCTCGAACCGTCCGGCTCCGTCACCGTTCTGTAGTGACTCGTATGCGTCGTCGAACTCAACGGACAGTTCCCGTGACCAATCGTTTCCAAAGTGTCCGGATTCAACGCGTACGGTTTCTTATAATCCACCGCGCACAAAGATCCACCCCAATTGATGACGTTATACGCCCCGTTTTGTTTTTTGGAAATATCGCCTCCCAACAAGTCTTTGAACAATCTCTGCCCAAACGCGAACGGTCTCGGATCCTCCGCCGTGAAAATAGAACTCTTAATATACTTCCCCGTTCTCTCTTCCTCGTCAAAATCCTCCGTCACGACAAATTTATTCCGAAAATACGCTTTCCCGTCCTTCACCGCCACGGACGTCACCATGCCGTCCCCGTCCAAGTACGATTTGATAAAGCCTTCTCTCTCGTACATGGCGGGCCCGTTTCGTAACAACGTCCCTTCCATCTCGTTTGGGATTTCGCCTTCCACTTCCGTCACCCACCCTTGGTTCTCGTACGCCAGGCCTGGGACAGAGGCGTACCCGGTTTGGTCTGTTTTCATCGAATAAAGAGTAAAAGAGTCAGTCAGTTTTTTTTTTTTGAAAAGGCGGAGAAATTTTTCGCTTATCACAAAGAGAAAGATATGGGAAAACGATACGCTTTTCAACAAAAGCACCGATGATGCTACGACTACGAACGATCAAAACGCACAATCTTTATACTCCTTTTCGAACGGATACGCTTCTTTCGCGTCGTCTTCTTCTCCTCTTTTATGCACAGGGACGGAGGACGATTCAACGGAGGAAGAGGAAGAGGAAGAGGACGGTTTCTTCGGCGTTTGGATGG
>Ga0181597_10007032_pt1 | contig 10327 bp, 5 predicted proteins | sample 041ome_5_FD_148647 | JGI IMG/M metagenome (GOLD analysis project Ga0181597, IMG submission 148647) | Coastal salt marsh microbial communities from the Groves Creek Marsh, Skidaway Island, Georgia - 041403US metaG (spades assembly) | ecosystem: Environmental > Aquatic > Marine > Intertidal zone >...
CCATGATCGAACAGACAAACAAAATCGAATCGTGAGACTGTTCCAGTTTACGTAACCGAGCCGCCATGAACTTGACACGGTCGATGGATTGTTCTTCTGAAGGACGAGGTAATGCGGGAAGGACGGCTGCCGAGAATAAGTCGGGAGAGACTCTTTTCAGGGCATACGGATCCGGGAAGAAACTTCCCCGACCGATGTAATGATCGGTTTCAAAGTCGACATAGGCGCGGGGGATATGTTCTTGCAGCCCGATGCGGATAGCCGTGATGACCGGCTGGCACGGATCAATGGGGACATAACTCGCCTCCAAATCTCCCTCGTCGTCTTCGGGCCGTTCCCAGCTCAGCGGAGAATATTCGGGCTGGACGACTGCCGTGACGGCGGGAAGTTGCGTGATGGCTTCTTCGACCGACGTTTGGAATGACGGAGGCAACGGCACGGCCAGACAATCGAAATCGGTCTCCAACATCACGCGACGAACTTCCAGCGCATAATCCCCGGCACCGTGAATGACGGGAAGCACGCTGATTTTGTCACTGAATTTGAGGAAGTCGGTCAACATGATCGGGGTTGGTTACAGGATGTTCTGATGTAGTGTCTCACACAGATGAGCAATTATCTCGCAGAATGGGTGACTCCTTTTGATAATTTCCAGAATTCGTTGATGAGTTCCCTCTCCTCCTCTGTGAGAGCAAATGAGGTTTCCTCGCATCAGCGAGATTAGAAACCGAAAGCGGTAGTTTTCGATGAAAACGCCGACAGAGCGGATGAGGAGGTCGTTGAACTGAGATTGATCGCCACCTCACCCCGGCCCTCTCCCCCAGAGGCGGAGAGGGTGGCATGCAGAAGTTGTTTGATCAATCAAATACTGATTGTTCGTCCTGCGATTGCAGACTGCCGTAATAATCCTTGGGAAAAATGAGACAATAGACTGGCGTGTGATGATAGTGAGTCACAGCCCTGATGAGACAGTAGCATTAATCAATCGCGACTCTGGATTTTGGAGAGCAGACGCAAAATTTCGAGATACAGCCAGACCAAGGTGACCATCAAGCCGAGTGCTCCGTACCACTCCATGTACTTGGGAGCACCGTACTGTGCGCCTTTTTCGATGAAATCAAAGTCGAGCAGTAAGAAGAACGCAGCAACGCCGACAACAATCACGCTGAATCCGATACCAATCGGCCCATTGCCGTGAATGTAGGGGATTTGAACGCTAAAGAATCCAAGAATGAATGTTGCGATGTAAATGAAAAAGATTCCCCCCAACGCGGCCATTAAACCGGTTCGCAATCTGTCTGTGACTTTGATCCAGCCGTTGGAGTAGACCATGCACATGGCGAACAAGGTTCCCAGTGTCAGGCAGACCGCCTGGATGGCAATTTCGGGATAGACCTGGTTCATAAGAACAGAGATTGCACCGAGTGCCAGTCCCTCGGCGAGTGCGTAGAGTGGTGCCGTGTAGGGCGAGATTTGCGGTTTGAAACTGGTGACCAGGACCAGAATGAACCCCACAATACCACCACCAAACCCGAATGCCGGGTAAAGCTGAGGCTGAGTCATGCAGATTTGCCAACTGAAAGCAGCCGCGGCAAACGCCAGAAGAATGAGAATCGCCGTCTTGATGGCTGCCCCCTGAACCGTCATGACGTTTGCATCGGTCGCATATCCTGCACTGGCAGACTGAAAAATACGCTCAGACATGACCGGGTTAGAACTCCGCATCGCGCTACTCCTGTAGTGGTTTCGAGGTGACTCTGTTGAATCTACCGAGATTATACGCAGATGAGGCTGTGTTGAGAAGCAGCATATCAAGCCGTTCTGAATCGGCGCAATAACAATGAACAAATTTTGAACTTCTGGTGAATAAACGGACTCTCGAATTCTGACAGTGGATTCCGGGAAACTCTCGCGTTAGCTTGGAGATCAGAACCCGAATTACACCCACCGACTCACCCGCCGAAAGTCTACGATGAAAAACCTCACCCCACGAATCACTCTGCTTGCCAGTTTGGTGGCCGTAATCACTCTGTTCTCTGTTTTGTTGAGACAGGATCCTGGAAGTGGCTCAGCCGATGCGGCTGTCATTTACGAATTGAAAGCCAAGCCAACTCAAAAATGGTATCGCGGCAATCTGCATACCCATTCGCTGTGGAGTGACGGTGACGACTATCCCGAAATGATTGCAGACTGGTATCAGGACAACGGCTATCAATTCCTCTGTTACACCGATCACAACAATATCCAGGAAGCGGACAAATGGATTGATGTCGAAAAAAGTAAAGGTGGTCGCGAGGCTTACGACAAATTGAAGAAAAAGTATCCCGAAGGCTGGGTTGTCGAACGAGAGAAAGAAGGCCGAATCGAAGTGAAGCTGAAAAAGTTCGATGAACTGTTTAATGAGTTCACAATTCCTGAAGAGTTTTTGTTGCTTCGTGGAGAAGAGATTTCGGATCGCTTTGACAAATATCCAATCCACATGAACGCTTCCAACATCCAGGAAGCGATCCCTCCGTTGGGAGGAGATAGTGTCTATCAAACGATGCAAAACAATGTGGACGCGGTCATCGCACAGCGTGAACGAACCGGTAAAGCGATCATGATTCATTTGAATCACCCGAACTTCGGCTACGCGGTCACTGCTGAAGACTTGATGCGTGTGCGTGGTGAGAATTTCTTTGAAGTCTACAACGGTCATCCCGGCGTGAATGATTCTGGAAACGCCGAACGTGCTTCGACCGAACGAATCTGGGATATTGTGTTGACCCAACGGATCGACAAACTCGATCTCCCGATCATGTACGGCATCGCAACCGATGACGGACACAATTACCACGACATTCCTTCCCGCAAAGCCGAACCGGGACGTGGTTGGGTGATGGTGCTTGCCGACGAATTGCAGCCCGATACATTGGTGCTGGCGATGGAAGCGGGACAGTTTTACGCTTCGTGTGGAGTCGATTTGAAGGCGGTCGCCGCGACAAACAAGGTGTATGAACTCGTCGTCGCTCCCGAAGAAGGTGTCGAATATACGATTGAATTCATCGGCACTCGTAAAGGCTACGATCCCGAATCGGAACCAGTCATCGGCAAGGACGGTAAAGAAATTCACACGACTCGTCGTTACTCCGAAGATGTGGGAGAAGTTTTGGCGACTGTCAAAGGAACCTCGGCCCGCTATGAGTTCCAGGGAGACGAACTGTATGTGCGTGCCAAAGTGACTTCCAGCAAGAAAGTCCCCAATCCTTCGGAAGTCGGCGAATTGGAACGCGCCTGGGCACAACCGGTATTGGGACCGGCAGGACTCGTTAAGCAAACCTCTCAGCGATAAACTAATGTAGTATCGCGTGTTTGTGAGGAATTATTAGGGTAGTCCACAATCGTTGGTGCTCAATCAATGCTTAAGGATCTCGCCAACTTGCATGCCACCCTCTCCTCCTTTGGAGTGTAATCGAGACCGCCGAGCAATCAGCGAGGAAGAAGGTCGAGTGCGCAAGTAGTCGTTTCTTCCACTTAGGGGCGGGGTGAGGAGGTGATCTATCTAAGTTCAACGACCTCCTCATCCGCCCTGTCGGGCACCTTCTCCTCCTGAGGAGGAGAAGGGATTCATCAGCGATTTTCGATGATAATCACAACAAGCTATTTATTCGGTGAGAAAAAACTCAATAGTATAAGACGATATAGTAACAGGTCGTAATATTATTAAGTCCTTCATCATTTGAGATCGCGAAGCCAATGTCCGAATGGGAATTCTGGATCGACGTCGGAGGCACATTCACCGATTGCATCGCCCGCTCTCCCGATGACGAGTTGCATACCTGCAAAACTCTCAGCTCGGGAGCCACCAAGGGCGAAGTTCTGAATCTCGACACGGAACGAACTTCGTTTTGTGATCCATTAAGAGCCAACGATCCGACCGATTTCTGGACCGGCTATCAACTGACGCTGACTGCGTTCCCTGAACGTCATTGGAACATCACCGCATTCGACGCCGACACGGGGCGTATTTATCTCGATCAATCTCTCCCCCAGGATCAACCTCCCGGACTCGCCTACGAATTACGATCGCACGAGTCGGCACCGATTCTGGCAATTCGAAAAGTTCTCGGCCTGGCACTTAAAACACCGATTCCGTCAGTGAGTGTGAAACTGGGAACAACACGTGGAACGAATGCGTTGTTAGAACGGAAGGGAGCGCGCGTCGCGTTCGTGACCACTCAGGGCTTCGCCGATATTCTGTTGATTGGAAATCAAAATCGGCCCAAGCTCTTTGAACTCGATATCCAGAAACCGGAACCACTGGCGGAACTGGTGGTTGAAATCGACGAGCGAATCTCGGCCACCGGCGAGATTCTCCACTCTCCCGATGCTCAACAGGTCAAAGAACAATTACAGGACGTTTGGAATCAAGGAGTTCGCTCGCTGGCAATCTGTTTGCTTCACTCCTGGAAAAACCCGGAACACGAACTACTTGTCCTCAAAGTCGCGCGAGCTGTCGGCTTCCAAGAGATCAGTGTCTCATCCCAGCTTTCGCCGCTAATCAAGATAGTCTCCCGTGGTGATACGACGGTGATGGACGCCTATTTGTCACCTATCATCCGGGAATATCTTCTCGGCATTCGCGATTCCCTTGGCGAAGGAAGCTCACTGAAACTGATGACTTCGGCTGGCGGACTTGTGGATGCCGACCGGTTTGTCGGCAAAGACAGTATTCTGTCCGGTCCTGCGGGAGGAGTGATTGGATATGCCAAGGTCGCCGAGCAAGCCGGGTTCACCCAGGCCATTGGTTTTGATATGGGTGGGACAAGTACCGATGTGTCCCGTTTTGATGGAGTCTACGAACGGGAATACGAAACCGAAAAAGGTGGCGTGCGTGTTGTCGCCCCCATGTTGGCCATCGAAACGGTGGCGGCGGGTGGAGGTAGCATCTGCCATTTTGATGGTGTGAAGTTGGCCGTTGGGCCGAATAGCTCCGGTGCTGATCCCGGACCAGCCTGTTACGGACGAGGCGGGCCGTTGTCTGTGACCGATTTGAATGTCGCCTTGGGCCGAGTCCCCGAAGATCAGTTCCCTTTTCCGATCGACAAACACGCCGTCATCGAGCAACTGGAAAAATTGTGTGCAGAAATTGCCGAGTCACCACTCGGGAAGTCATTCACGCCCTTGGATCTCGCTGCCGGATTTCTTCAAATCGCCAACGAAAACATGGTCCGCGCGATTCGTAAGATCTCTGTCGCCCGCGGATATGCTCCCGCCGATCATGTACTGGTCAGTTTTGGTGGAGCCGGTGGGCAACATGCCTGCGCGATTGCTCGTGCACTGGGAATCAAAAACATTTTACTGCACCCGTACTCGGGGATACTCAGTGCTTATGGTATCGGTCTCGCCGATGTGAGACGGTTTCGGGAGCAGTCAATCTTTCGGGAGTTGAATTCGGATTCGCTTCGAGAACTGCAAGCGGTCTTCCAATCGTTGACAAACAGTGCAAAGGCCGAGGTACTTGCCGATGGTGTCCAGGAATCTCAAATCCGTGAAGTGATCCAATCCCTCGATTTGCGCTATGTCGGTTCTGAATCGACATTAAACATCGCGACTCCCGACAACGACGATTACCGTGCCGCGTTCGAGAAACGACATCAGGAAATTTACGGCTATCTCCATGAATCCAAGCCTCTGGAAATCACGGCTGCTCGTGTCGAAGTGGTTGGTGAACTTTCTCATCCTCCGCAACCTATAGTCGAACCTGTGCCGCGAACACCCACCCCCAGCCGAATCTCCGATTCTGTCTTTGACGGCGAGACTCTTCCGACTGCAATCTATCTTCGTCGTGACTTGCACGCGGGAGATGAAATCACCGGCCCTGCCATCATTTGTGAAGAGATCTCGACCGTCGTCGTAGAGCCCGGTTATCGTGCCTCGGTCGATTCGCTCAATTGTCTACGACTTGAAGACATGCAAGAGGCTTCTCAAGAAACCACCGGCACCGATGCCGACCCGGTGATGTTGGAGATCTTCAACAACCTGTTTGCCTCCATCGCCGAACAAATGGGCGTCACTCTGCAGCAGACTTCCTTCTCGACAAACGTCAAAGAACGGCTCGATTTCAGTTGTGCGGTCTTCTCTCCAAACGGAGACTTAGTCGTCAACGCGCCTCATATTCCCGTTCACTTGGGAGCGATGAGCCAGACAGTCAAAGGAGTGCTCGCCGACAACGCCGATCTCAAACCGGGCGATGTGGTTGTCACGAATGATCCCTACCGTGGCGGTTCGCATCTGCCTGATGTGACCGTGGTCACTCCGGTTCACGATCCCGACTCGCGCGAGTTACTTTTTCTGACCGCCAGCCGCGCTCATCATTCTGAAATTGGCGGGATTGTTCCCGGCAGTATGCCCCCCTTCTCGAAGAATCTGGCCGAAGAGGGTGTCCTGATTCAGAACTTCAAACTGGTTGAAGCGGGAGTCTCTCACGAAGATGAATTGAGAAAGTTATTGCTTAGCGGCCCCTATCCCTCTCGGTCCGTGGAAACCAATTTGCGAGACATCTCGGCACAAGTCGCCGCCAATCAATTGGGAGTTCGCCTACTGAGAGAACTGGTTGATCGTTATTCTCTCGCCGTCGTTCAAGCCTACATGGATCACATCCAGCAGGCAGCCGCCGAAAAAATGCGAATGTCGCTGGCAAACATTGCTGACGGCACTTATTCGCGAACCGATCACCTCGATGACGGATCACCCATTTCCGTGAGCATTACCATCAAAGACAGTTCGGCAACAGTTGATTTCACGGGGACCGGTCCTGTTCTTTCCTCGAACATCAATGCGAACTCGGCCATTGTACAGGCAGCCGTCATGTATGTGATGCGCTGCCTGATTAACGAAGACATTCCACTCAATAGCGGCGTCCTCGAACCGGTTGAGATTATTTTACCAGAATGCCTGTTGAATCCCCCCGCTCACGAAGAGGCTTCCCAGTGTGCGGCGATGGTGGGAGGGAACGTCGAAACCTCTCAACGAGTGGTCGATGTATTGCTGGGAGCCTTGAACCTGGCCGCGGCCTCTCAAGGCACCATGAACAATTTGACGTTTGGCAATGACTCCTTCGGGTATTATGAGACGATCTGCGGAGGTGCCGGCGCAACACCCAATGCTCGTGGAGCAGATGCCGTTCATACCCATATGACCAACACGCGTCTCACCGACGCCGAAATCATTGAACAGCGATACCCTGTTCGGCTGCATCAGTTTTCGATTCGTTGCGGTTCGGGAGGAGACGGACATCATCCCGGAGGAGACGGCATCATCCGCGAGATCGAGTTTCTGGATGAACTGGATGTCTCGTTGCTCACGGAGCGTCGAGGAGCATATGCTCCCTTTGGGTTAGACGGGGGAAACTCGGGTGTTTGTGGCGAGAATACCATCAAGCGTGCGTCCGCAGAAAATTCACAAAAACTTGATGGAAAAACGCAAACGAAAGTCCTTCCCGGAGACGTAATTACCATCAAGACTCCCGGAGGTGGAGGTTACGGCGTGAAGTGAGCCCGATTGGCTCCACACAGTCGATTTTATGTGATAAGATATTTCCATCATACTGAAACAATAGTCAAAGGCCGTTTCTCAAAAGGGTGAAGCCATGAACGATGGTGGAGAATTTGCGGAATTCGAAAACAGGTCAATCATCACGCCACAAATGATCGTGGTGGTGGCATTTTTATTGGCCGTTGTTTCATTGGGCTTTCTCTTCGGGCGTGATGTTCCGAAACCGAAAGAAAGTCTGTATGGTGTTTATGGAAGCAAACCGAAAGAACCAAATACCGAGGAAGTCGCCTTGTCTCAATTGCCAAATCGAAGAAAAGAAGTGGATGCCGCCATCGCCGATATCGACTTCGATAAGAAAACCTATCAAGTCGTGCTCGATACCACCGTTGGTAAAATCACCTTGGACATGTATCCCGATGTCGCACCGGGACATTGCAAAAATGTCATTGGCCTGGCCAAGATCGGCTACTACGACGGAATTATCTTCCATCGTGTGATCAAAGATTTTGTCTGCCAGGTTGGTTGTCCATTAGGGAACGGGACCGGCGGTCCGGGATATACGATTGACGCCGAGTTCAACAACAAGCTCCACGAAGCAGGAGTTCTCTCGATGGCTCGAACCAGTGATCCCAACTCAGCCGGGTCGCAATTCTTTATCTGCCTGGGACGTGTCCCTCATTTGGACAAACAGTACACCGTCTTCGGTAAAACCGCCGATGAGGAAAGCCTTAAAAATGTCCTGAAGTTCAATTCGGTCCGCACGGGAGCTGGCGACAGACCGGTTGAAGAAATCAAGATCAAGACCGCCAAAGTGGTCGTCACTGACAAAGCAGAATAATTCGTCGCCACGACGAAAAAGAAATCCCAAAACCTTGCTCGGCATCATCAGTCGGGCGAGGTTTTTTTATGGTCGCTCTCGTTCGCGAAGACGGCAATGTTCTAAGCAGACATCACTGTTATGCTTGCTAGTGATGTGTCTCACACAGATGAGCGATGATCTGGCTGGATGAATGACTTGTTGTGATGATTTTCAGATTGCGTCGATAAATTCCTTCTCCTCTTTAGTGAGAGCAACTTTGGTTTTCTCGCCTCAGCGAGAATTAAACCAAAGGCGGTAGGCCGAGACTAAACTGCCGACAGGGCGGATGAGGAGGTCGTTGAACCAAGATTGATCACCACCTCACCCCGGCCCTCTCCCCCAGAGGCGGAGAGGGTGGCATGCAAATTGGAAAGATCTTAAAACACTGTATGATCGCCCAGCAATCGTACCTTGCCGTAGTAAACTCGCGCAACATTCATACACGAAGTCATGAAACCACTTCCAGAACCCCGATTATTCCCGTTGGTCTGCGGCTGAGAAGGCTTCTTCGCAAACAACCTCTTTCTTTGCCGCTCTCAACCGAGTAGCCTGAAGAGAGACCATTCGGTCGCATTCCACTTTCAACGCACTCGCGGATTCACATATTATGGAGACGCATCAAATACAAGGGCGGCTGTTGGTCGCCGCCAAGCATCTGCTCGACCCGAACTTCTTCAAGTCTGTGGTCTTGATGATTGAACAGGGACCGAACGGCGCGATGGGAGTCGTCATCAATCGACCTTCCGATATTGCCGTGTCACACGCACTCTCTGGCCATCTCGATGTGCAAGGCATGGACGAATCTGTCTTCTACGGCGGCCCTGTCGAACCGAGCGGGCTGATTGTGTTACACGATCGAGGCGACTTGTCTCAAAGCGAATCTGTCATTCCCGGCGTCTATGTGCCAACCCGCGCGGATGTCTTTGAAGAGGTGATTCGTGCCGCGCAAGCGGATGAGCACTCCACGACATTTCGCGTTTATCGAGGTTGCGCGGGATGGTCTCCCGGCCAACTTGAATCAGAGCTTGATCGCGGAGACTGGTATGCCGTTCCGGCTTCCTCCAAACTTGTCTTCAGCGATAACCCCTACTCACTCTGGGAACAACTCACCGATCAAATCGCCGCAGCTCATCAGAATTTCATCAATCAGGAAGTCGAACATCCGGAATTGAACTGAATGGGCTGATAACCTTGATCGCCACATAGCCCGCAAGCGCGAGCTTGCGGGATGGGTGAATCTCTGTTGCGATGCGGAATATTGATTAGACGGATCCCGACTGCTTGCGCAGTGGGGCGATGAGCGATGTCGCACACAAACTCACCTTGCAATTTCATTCGTACCAGAGTTGCCGTTGGGAGCTCGCTGGTAGATCCTTTGAACCGTGGGCTAGCGCCGAATGGCTGATTGGGCGTTAATTATGCTCGACGAAATCAGCCGGAGAAAGGAGATGCTATTTCTAGCGCCTGCGCCCTTTATACTTCGCTATTGATCATGGGCTCGCAGCGGCTTAATTTTGGAGTGCTCCGGCTTGACGGAGCTTTCTTTCTCAATCCGTGTTGACTGCGCTTTCGCTGCCGGAATGAAAAGGAAAGCGGTGCCAGGGCACCGCACTCCAAAGCCAAAGGCTTGTTGTCATTCGTTTGATTCGAGTCATTCGTGGTTAATATTCACTCATTCCAACTCGACAACCATTCCACATCGAACATGCCGACTCCCGGAGTGTCGGCCTACGGTTGCGCGATGGCGCTATAATTTTCTTCACCCTCTCTCCGGGAGGTTCGAAGGTGAGGGACGAACCTTCGGGGAGGGCTGAGATTCTTTCCGCATCCCCCCCCGGATACTCGCCAAGGCTCGTTCCCGACCCTCCCCAGGGCATTGGTATCTACACAACATTAAATGGGAGCGCGTTGGCAGCGATTTGTTTGAGTTGG
>Ga0181597_10007044_pt1 | contig 10315 bp, 7 predicted proteins | sample 041ome_5_FD_148647 | JGI IMG/M metagenome (GOLD analysis project Ga0181597, IMG submission 148647) | Coastal salt marsh microbial communities from the Groves Creek Marsh, Skidaway Island, Georgia - 041403US metaG (spades assembly) | ecosystem: Environmental > Aquatic > Marine > Intertidal zone >...
CGACTCGATTCAATCGGTCACCTCGGGTGGGATCTTGAAGAAAGCGTCGTCGTCGTCGTCCTTGCCGTCGTCTTCTGCGAATAGTACTACAGTCGTCGTCGAAGAAGAAGAAGAAGAAGAAGAAGAAGAGAAAGAAGAAGAGAAAGAAGAGAAAGACGTGGCTTCTCCTTCTTCTTCTTCGCCTTCCACCTCGTCCTCGCTGCAACAGCAGGACAAGAAAAACGCGCTCCTTGGCGCGGCATCGATTGGAGCCTTAGCGGCTGGGTTTGGGGCCTCGGCTTTATCGAGCGCCATCGAAGGATTCGCTCCAATGGCGGCGTTTGAACAACTCGTCGGTTTAGGCGCGACGTTGAAGTATGGACCGGAAGTTCTCAAGCCTTTGCTGAGCGAACGCGGGAGGCAAGAGGCGAAAATTTCCGCCGCGGAGAAGATTGAAGAGGTTTTGAAGGACGAATCGATTTTTAACTTTATGAAATCCACTGGAAACAAAGACTTGGACGAACGCTTGAAGAAAGCCATGAGTGGTGGGGATTTGGATTGGGAGAGTCAAGACGCGAAGGTGTTGAGAGCCATCGTGACGGATTTCGTCTCGGATACCGATTTTCAGTTGATGTCGCAAGGAGAACGATTAAAAGCGTTGCAAACGTTGCCAGAAAAATTGGAAAAGGCGCAAGATTTGGTGTATAAAGCGCAAAAAGAAGCAGCGGAGTTTGAATCGCAAGTGAAGAGCGCCAAGTTGGAAGCGCGCATGGCGCTCGATAAACGCACGAAGGAGATTCAAGATTTACAACGCTCGAGCGAGCAAACGGTCTCGGCGTTGACGAATCAAATCTCGTTGTTGTCCGGACAGAACTTGAATAACCGCGAGGCGATTGAAAACTTAAAACAAGAGCTTTTGGACGCGAAGAAAGAGTTGGAGAAATTTGAAAACATGGAACGCGACCAAACGCAAGATTTTCTCAACGCCGAGGCGCAAAACACCAAAGTCATCGACGAAATCAGAAACCAGGCGAAATTAGCCGAACGAGCGTTGTTGGAACAAATGGAGTTCGTGAGAAACGAGACGAAGAACGAAATTGAGACGTTTAAAGCGGACATGGAAGTGCAAGAGCAAAAAATGAGAGCGGATATGGCCGAGGAACTCGAAAAGAAGAAACAAACGCTCGAAGTGCAAATGAGCATTCCGTTGGAGAAAGCGAACGCAAGAATCGTCGATTTGGAGCAAAAGTATCACGACATTTCCGTGAAGTTGATTCAAAGAAAACACGAGTTGGCAATCGCGAACGAACTGTTGAAATCGGTCCAAAACGAGTTGTTTACGCGAGAACAAGCGCACGACGAGGAAATCCAATCTATACAAGAAGAACTCACGAAGGCGAAGAACGAGATTTCTTTATTGGAAGCGTCCATCATCGAAGCCACGGAGAATGAGGGCATGCGCGTCGCGAATATTGAGAGACAACTCGCGAATGAAAAGTTTGCGCACGAAAGCGCAAAGCTAGCCTCGTACGAGGCCGAGACGGCGTTGAAAGAAGCCGAACTCGCTTTCGATGCCGAGAAGAAGCAACTTCTCGTAAACTTGGCACAACAGTTGGAAAACGAAAAGCATGACTACGAGAAGGACGCCGAAATGGCCGTCAAAGAGATTGAAATGATTGAACTCGAAGTCGAAGAGTCGAAGAAGACGAAAATCTCCTTGGAGCAAGAGTTGACGAAGATGCACCAACACTACGAGGAGACGACGTTGCGCGCAAACGAGAGAAACCGTTCGTTACAAAGCGAGTTAGAAAACATGAAGAATAGAGTTCAAGCGTCTGCGGCAAAAGCCGAGGAAATGGAAAAGGCGCAAATGGAAGCTTTGCAGCAAATTCAAATGGAAAGAGCAAACTTTGCCTCGGAGAAAGAGGAGATCCTCCAAGAGAAAGAGGAGATGCGCCAAGAGTTTCAAGCCAACTCGAAGCAATACGAGAGGGAAATTTCCAACTTGCACGAACGCGTAAAGAAGGAGCAATCAAACGCGAAAACCTTCCGCGACGCTTTAATGCACGCCGAAGAGCGTGTTCAAGGGTTCATGCAGAAAATTACGACTTTGCAAACGGAGTTGGACTCTAAAACGGACTTGAGCGAAGACTACAAGGCGCGTTTGGACAAGGCGCAAAACTACGCGATGAAAGTCAAAATGGAGGCAGAGATGAAAGTCAAAGAGCAAATGAAGAAAGTGTGGGAGTTGGAAAGAACTTTGCAAGAGAAAGATTCGGCCGTGGAAAGCTTGAAACAAGAGTTACACGAGGCGTCGCAAGCGGCGTTGAATTTGGTCGAGCCTTCGGAAATCGAAGAAATGCAAAGAAACATGGAATTGTTGAACGCGCAAAAGATGGAAAAAGAGGAAGATGCCTCGAACGCGCGCGCCGATTTGTTGGCGCAACGAATGGTGAACGCTTCTTTAGTCGAGCAAAAACAAGAACTTGATGACAAAAACCGCGCGTTGCGCCAAGACGTAGTGACGAGACAAAGGTACGAAAACTCCGTTCACCTAAAGAACGTCCAAGAGACGGAGCAAAAGTTGAAGGATACGCAGAGAAACTACGAAAGTATGAAGCAAACGTTTCAAAATGCCGCGAAAGAAAACATCGAATTGAAGAGAGAGTTGAGTCAAACGGTTCAAATCGAGAACGCGGCGAAAGATGAGGTGAGAAGATTGACTGCGCTCGCGAATGAGCTCGAAAACAGACTCGCTGAAGCGGATAACCACGCGTTGCGAACGACCGAGACGTTGGCGAAAGTCAAAGAAGAAGCTCAAATCGAAGCGATGAAGATTGTCTCGGAAACCAAAGAACGCGCGAAACAAGCCGAGTCGTTGTTGATGAAAGAACGAACTGAAAGCGCCGTGACCTATTCCGCGCTCGAGTTGCAGTTAGGTTCGTTACAAATGGAGTTGGACAAAGAGAAGAAGCAAACGTCGGTTTTGTTCAGCGAACTCGATTTGAAGAAAGAAAAATTGAGCACCTTCCAGTCTGAATTCGAAGAAAGAGAAGCGCGAGCCGTGGAAAAGGTTCGAGAAGACTTCCATTACCAAATGCGCGCTCTTGAGGAGAAAGTTTTGATTGCCGAAGCCGCCACTCGCGACGCGGAGATGCGCGCGGAGGCTTTACAACAACTCGCGGAGAAAGCCGAAGACGACTCGGCGAGAACGTTTGACGCCGCCGTGAAGGCAGTCACGGAAGCAACGAATAACAGTGCCGCCGCTGCTGCCGCTACTGCTCCCGCTGCTCCCGCTCCCATTACTCCAACTTCTACCGTCATCACCGCGCAATCATCGTCGGTAGATCTCACAACGACGTCGAATAAAACGCCGCTTTCCAAAATGAAAAAAGCAGATCTCGTCGCCGCGTGCGAGGCGATGAACTTGGACGCCGCCGGAACCGTCCCGGTCTTGCGAGCGCGATTACGAGCCGCAGACTACTAAATGATGATCAAAGTAAAAATCCTACTACATCTACAACTCCTATACCTACTGACCCCGCGAGAATGACCCCTCTTTTTCGCGTCATCTATAGATGAAACGTTTTGTAAAAATGAAAGAGAGAGAGAGAGATCTCCTCTTCTGTCTACTAAAAAATAATTTTTCATGATGAATTTTTTTTCAACTAAAAACGTCAGAAAAGAAAGCGCACACACACGATGGCCTTTTTCCTTCTGGTGTTGATTTTCTTCACCCTTACCACCACCTCAACCATCGCGACGAAGACGAACGACAACCAAAAGCCGAAGGTGGTTCAAAAACACTTCTTAGGCGTCGACCCTCTTTTCCAGCACAAATACTCCTTTGATGACGATGACGATGAAAAAAAATTCGCGTGCAACGACGGGAAAACAATCATCGATTTTACAAAAGTAAACGACAACTTTTGCGACTGCCGCGAAGACGGCTCGGACGAACCGGGCACGAACGCGTGCAGTCACGCGATACACTCGCACGGCTTTTACTGTCAAAATCTCGGCTCGACTGCGAAACTGATCAAAAGCTCCTTCGTGAACGACAACGTTTGCGATTGTTGCGACGGTTCGGATGAAAAATTCAACACGAAAAAACACTGCGAAAATACGTGTTCGAAAGACGGTATGAGGACGATGGAATCGTTGCGAGAAGAGGTTCGAGATTTCGAGATTGGCATTCGAAAGAAGCGAAACGAATACGCGAAGAAGATGGAAAACGCGAAAAAAGAAGCGGAGAAAGAAGTTGTTCGATTGCAAAAAGCCGTCGAACAGTTGCGGGAAGAAAAAGAAAAGAACGAGGCGGAAGAGGAGAAGGCGAACGAAGTCTTTCGAGAAAAGGAGAAGTTGAAAGAAGAGAGAGAAGAAGAGGAGGAGAGAAAGAAGAAACAGGAGGAGGAAAAGGAAAAGGTGGAGGAAGAAGAGAAGAGACATCATCATCCAGACGACGAGAGCAAAGAGGAACGAGAGATGAGAGAGATGGAAGAGGAGATGCGGGAAATCGAGCGAGAGGAAGGCGAGGTGGATCGAGCAGCGGCGAAAGTGGCCGCGAGCGATAACAACGACGAAAAAAAGGGAGAAGAAGATATAAACAGAGAGGAGACGGACGAAGAGAGAGGACGACGGATTGCCGAGCAGTGGGTGCACGGAGACGACAACGATCATCGTGAAGGAGAAAATGAAGAGGAGGAAGATTTCATCGATGGCGATTATGGACATCACGATCCCTACGAAGAAGAGGATGACTACGACGAAGATGGTCACTATCCCCCTCACGACGACGACGACGACGACTTTGACGACGACGACGACGACAACAACATCGGGGAGGAAAGAGATGTGGAAGCATCGAAGAAGGAAAAAGTTGGAATGTTTGGACGCGTGAAACAAATGGTAATGGGCAACAAGAAAGCAAAGAAGAAAGCGAGAGGCGGCGGATCTGACAACGAGGACGACAACAAAATGGGAGAGGAAGAACGCGCGCTCGAAGACGCTCGGAAAGTAAAAAACGAAGCGTCGAGGAAAGCAAACGAGGCGAGGGAAAAGTTCGAGGAATCCAACGCGAAGTTATCGGCATTCAATGCGAAAATAGAACGGCTCTCGTCCGAGACTGACGACGAAACCACGAAGCTGCTCCTCGGCGCGTTGTCCGACCAGTGTTTTTCTACAAAAGCGGATAAATACACGTACGAAATTTGCCTCTTTGGCCAATCAAAGCAAGACAACCACGTGCGATTAGGCGACATGAAAAGCGAGATTACCTTTGACGACTCGTCGGGTAAACGTTTCGCGAAATTCGAAAACGGCGAAAAGTGTTGGAACGGACCGAAAAGGTCCATGACGGTTGAATTAGTTTGCGGAAGTACGGAATCTTTGTTCGACGTTCAAGAACCGAGCCGGTGCGAGTATTCGAGCAAATTATACACCCCAATAGCGTGCGACGAGAAAACATTAGATGAGAAGAAAATAGAGCTGGACAGTTTAGCAGAGCGAGAGAAAAATACCAACGAAGAAGCAGAGGTGGAGTACGTCGTAAACTTTTAAAAGTTGTGAAGTTTTAAAAGCTTGCTATTTCTACGTGTTTATGCAGCGCTCTCTTCTAACAAAATCATCATCATCAGTGTGTTACTCTAAATCACACGTCAAATCCTTCCTTTCGTAAACACACCAAGTGCGCTTCCACTAATTTCTTGCATCTCTCGTCCTCCGCGCCGAATTCTCCCACGCACTGATCTCTCGGTTCTTTCGTCTCTGGACACGCGCAACAGATTTTCTTCTTTTTTGGTTGTTGTTGTTTTTCTTCTTCTTTCTTCTTCCTCCCCCAAAACATTGTGTATTCTTCGTATCACAATCAATCACACGCACAGTTATGACGTTTCGTTTCGTTCTTTCGCAAATTTTTTTTTTCTGTCTCCCCTCTCGTCCACCAAATATTCCATATAATAAGCTCGATGATGATGAAAAAAAGAACAACAAAAACACGGACGAAGAAAGTCTGCTCTTTCATCACACATCAAAAAATCCAGTCAAAAAATGCATGAGTCAAAAAAAAAATATCTGTCTGTCGTCATCTTTCTTTTCCGATTCCGATCTCTCTCTTTCCTTTTCTCGTCGTCGTCAAAAGTAATACACTCGTACTCTGTTCTCTGCACTCAACAAAGATATCACAGTAAAAGAGAAAATGATCTGCTGTCATCATCATCAGCGAGTTTTGTCACTCGTCGCGACAACAACAACAACAACAACAACTCGCACGTCTTCGTCTGTTCGAAGATTTGGAAGAAGACCAATGCTAAGAACAACAACAACAACAACATCGACAACAACATTTTTAAGAGCAACGAAAAAAGATTCAATCGATTGGGACGAACAAAACGACCGGTTTAAAGCGGAACGTATTTTCGACCAGTGTTTAGGCGCCATCGCGGATGGCGACGAAGAAATGCTCGAATCTTGTTTGTTACAAATCGAGTCCGATAAGAAAGTGCAAAAACTGAGCAAGAAACTCGAACAAGCCGCGCCGGATGTGTTTTGGAAAAAAAAGGTGAAGGAAATCGCAGCTGCGAGAATCGTGGACGATTGCATGTCTGCGATTTTATCCGGAGACGCGAGCGAGATCGACGGGTGCATGGTCGAGTTAGAGAATGAAGATTCCATGGAATATTTGGAAGGTTCTTCAAAGTAATACGAATAATTATATCATGATTGTCATCACATTTAATACTACAAACATCGTCTTCGTTCTGTTAAATGTGTGTTGTTGTTGTTGTTGTTGTTTAAGTCTCCTCTTTCTTCACAAAAAAAGTGCATCATAATGTCCTCCTCAAAGGTCTTTCTCAAGACGACGACGACGATAAAGACGACGAGAACGACACCGAGAAGACAAAGAAGACAAGGAAGGAAGATTTCATCGTCAACATTTAAAAATAATAATAACAATACTAATAACAACAACAACATGGAATCGATCTTGCACGAGCACGAGATAACAGATATTTTCCTAGACCAGTTTGGCGTTTTACACGACGGCAAGAACGCATTCCCGGAAGCGATAGAGTGTTTACGAAGAATCCATCACAAATATCCAGACGTGAGAGTGCACGTACTCTCAAACTCGAGCAGACGTCGGACGTCCACGCTGAGAAAATTGAAACGGATGGGATTTGAAGACGAGTGGTTCCAATCGGCGATGACGAGTGGTGAAGTCTGTCACATGTTCATCGAAAAGGATATTTTAAATACCGATACGAATTCGTCGTCGTCGTTTACTTTCTTGCACTTGAACTGGGGGGAAAGAGGCGCGGTTTCGTTACCGTCCGGATGCGTCTTACCGCAAAGTAAAGAAGAAGCGATTGAAAAGACCACGCACGTAGTCGCCTCTGGATGCGAGAGTATGTCCGTTCCGGGGACGACGCTGGGGAGTTACGACAGACAAGTGCAAAATATTCAACGTCTGACGCACGAGGAGATTAAAGAGGTGTTGACTGGGATCGCGAAAAGGTGCGAAGAAAACGGTGACTTGCCGCCGAAGATGTTGTTGGCGAATCCGGATTTTGTCACCGTCAACGGCGACGCGTTAGAAGTCATGCCGGGAACGATTAGCCTCTGGTATCGAGACATTTTGAACGAGGTCTTTCAAAAAAAAGGAGAAGTAAGCGGCGGCGGCGCGTTCAACGCGGACGAATACGTCGTCAAGCTCGGTAAACCGGCGCCAATAATATACACTACGCTTTGCGAAGAGATTAGTGGTAGAAGTAGAAGTAGGAATAATGAACACAGCGACGACGAAAAGGAGGAAAAAAATGCACAAACGTTTTTCTCTAAATGTTTGTGCGTCGGGGATTCTTTAGAACACGACATAAAAGGCGCGCAATCTGTCAACGCGAAGAGTTGTTTCATCGTCGAAACGGGCATCCACGCGGAGGAGCTTGATTTTTCTTCTTCGTCCGCGTCGGGAGGCGACGGAGACGAGTCCGAGTTCGAAGCCGCTCTCGAAGCGATGTGCGAGAAATATAAAGTTGCATCTCCTACGTGTACAATCGCAAAGTTCTCGTGGAACTAGACGAAGAGGTTGGAGAACATGTTTGATGATGATCATTACTCTGTACCAGTATTGTTTATAAAACGCTTTTTACTAGTTTATTATAGTATAGGATTATTGAAAGACGCCTTTGTGGATCTGAGAGTTATCTTCAATTATTATAAGTATTCGTTTTTGTCCCGTATTTTATGAACCCTCTTCAAACATCCGCCTCCGTCTTTGTACGTTTGTGTTCGTTTTATTATATTTCACCACCGAACGCCACTTTTTATAGCTGATCCGTGTATTTTATTCCTTCTTCGCCAAACTTACTCCTTCCTCTTCTTTCGTCGTCTTTCTTACATTTCCGTCGGCATTGGAGCGACCAACTCCATGTTGTACGCCGAACCACCGTGCTTGGACTCATCCAAACCCAACTGTTCTTCTTCCGGAGACGTTCTCAACATGTTCATTTTCTTCAACGCCAAGAAGAAGAGACCGAGCAAACCGCCGACCCAGAGGAAAATGCAGATGACGCCGACGACTTGGGCGCCGAGCAAACTGCCGTCGCCGCCATAAAAGACACCCGCGCACTTCTCGGCGCCGCTGTAGACTTCGGCGACGTATTCTTTCTTTGCCATGAGACCGACCCAGAAGACGCCAAAGGCGCCGCACGCGCCGTGCATCGGCGCCGCTTCCAAAGGATCGTCAATCTTAAGCTTCAAGAGCAATTTACCAGCGCCGTGGATGACCCACGCGGAGATAAAGCCGCAAACGATAGCAGTCCACGGTTCGGTGACGGAGCAACCGGCGGTGATGCCGACTAAACCAGCCAAAACACCGTTGCACACGGCAATCAAGTCCCAAACGTGATATAATCCATAGTTGATGGCCATGGCAGTCACGCCGCCGGCGGCGGCGGATAAAGTAGTCGAGACGGCGGTTCTAGCGACGACGGCTTCCGAACCAATGATTGCCAACTGTGACCCCGGGTTAAAACCGTACCATCCGACCCAAAGAATAAACGTACCCAAGACAACTAACGAGGCGTTGTGTCCCGGCATAGCGACGACGCGACCATCCGGGCCGAATCTGCCAGTTCTCGGGCCTACGATCATAGCACCCATCAAACCGGCGACGCCACCAGTCATGTGAACGACACCAGAGCCGGCGAAGTCATACATACCACAGTCAAAGAGTTTATCGTTGTCTTTGAACGCTGTGAGCCATCCATTTGAATCCCAGACCCAGTGAACGACGACTGGGTAGACGAACGCGGTGAGAAAGAAAGAGTAGCCCAAATAGGCTTGGAATGCCGTTCTTTCCGCGACGGAACCGGAAACAATCGTCGCCGCTGCCGCAGAGAACGCCCATTGAAACAAGAAACCAGCCCAATCGGTGAAATCTTGCAAGCCAAAGTTCCAGTTGCCGATAAATTCATTCGTTGATTTGCCTTCTTTCGTCCCGTATGCGAAGCCGTAGCCAAAGATGAAGAACGCAATCGCCCCGACGCACGCGTCCAAGACGTTCTTGATCAAAATGTTCTTGGTATTTTTAGATCTCACCGAACCGGCGCATAACATCGCGAATCCGGCTTGCATAAAGAACACGAGGTACGCGGACGACAACAAAAATTGGTTGTCCGAGGAGCCCGTGATGGTAGCGATACCGGATAACACTTTGCAGAGATCCTCTGTTTATATTAATAGAGTAAAAAGAGAGCGGAGAGAGAGAAGACAAGAACTCGTTGGTCAGTATTATATTATTATTTTGTGTGTGACATTTTTTTTCCTCCACTCCTCCAAAAAATAATAAAATGTCTGTTCCGAGAGAGGAACTTTTTTTTGGTTCAACAAACGGGCGACTTTTCAAAAGTACGGAAATTCTTCGACGAATTCGTTCAGGGGAATTAATTCTCTCTTTCTCTCTCTCTCTCTCTCTCTGGTTTTTGTTGTCGCTTTTCATCAAACTCATCTCATCCCGGTAAAAGACAGACAGACAGACAGACAGAAAAACAGAGAGACAGAGAGACAGACAGACAGACGTATCTCTGTCTCTCTCTCTGTCTCGTTCGTTTGGTATCTCAAGACGAGAATTTGTTGACTCCTTTTTCCTGAGAGAGAATTGAGACCCCCCTCCAATTATTATCCAATAATTGGCGGCGAAGACCGGAAAAACAGACAGACAGACAGACAGACAGACAGACGTATGTCCTCTCTATCTCTCTGTCTGTCTGTCTCGTTCGTTTGGTATCTCAAGAAGAGAATTTGATGTCGCCTTTTTCCAAGAGAGAATTGAGAC
>Ga0181597_10007075_pt1 | contig 10293 bp, 12 predicted proteins | sample 041ome_5_FD_148647 | JGI IMG/M metagenome (GOLD analysis project Ga0181597, IMG submission 148647) | Coastal salt marsh microbial communities from the Groves Creek Marsh, Skidaway Island, Georgia - 041403US metaG (spades assembly) | ecosystem: Environmental > Aquatic > Marine > Intertidal zone...
CAGTTAAAAATAAATCTTTTTTAGTATCTGTTAATTCAACCATAGATATTCTGGCTCTGAGTCTAACTTCATAAGGAATCCCATCAGATTTTGTAATAACAATGTAGTTATCTGGATTATTATCTAAAATATTTAGCAGAAAAGGCCTAATTGCTTCAAATTTATATTGGGTTATTTGTTCAATTTTAAATTTTCTTTGAATATTGTCAATTCCTAATTTTATTAAATTCGAATTTGAAATCCCTTTACTATTGTAAGCTGTGTAATTAAAAATAGGTTTCGCCCTATATGGCATTTTACTTTTTTCATTATTAATGTAAATTTTACCATTGATAATTTCTAGTGTGTCAGATGGAATACCTACACATCTTTTCACATAATTTGATTTTTTATCAATTGGTTTTTTTACTCCCTTTTCTCTTACAAAAAATTTCCTAACCGTATCTGCAGGCCAATTGAATGTTACTATCTCATTTCTTTCTATTTTTTGAAACCCAGGTAATCTAAAATATGGTATCTGAGGCTTATTTAAATATGATCTTATTCCAGTTCCTACTATTGTGTCATGAACCATAGGAAAAGAAACAGCAGTTTGAGGTGCTCTTGCTCCATAATGAAATTTACTAACAAACAAAAAATCACCAACCAGTAAAGATTTTTCTAGAGAACCTGTAGGAATAATGTAGGGTTGAATAAAATAGGTGTGAACAAAAGTAGCCAATACAATTGCAAATATTATCGAGCTGATCCATTCACCAAAAGCTGTTTTAGGATTTAGACTTCGGTCTTTTACATAATTGATATTTGATGAATAATTTATTGAATATAAAAACAACCCTAAAGTTAAGATTGTTAACAATGTGTCAGTTGTGGAATTTTTTCCGAAACTTCTGGCGATTTCAACCCATACAACAGGAAATATTAGTAGATTGATAATGGGTATAAAAAGTAAAATTACCCACCACACAGGTCTTCTAATTATTTTCATAAGTATTATGGCATTATAAATAGGAATAAATGCTAAAGAAGGATTAAATCCTGCAGATTTGTAGAGTTTCCAAGTTCCTAAGCCATGTACAAATTGGATAACAAAAAAGAAAATTAACCACTCAAAAATTGTCATATTTAAAAATTTAGGTTAGGATCTTTGATAACATCTGACATAGTGAATACACCTTTTTTGTCAATAATCCATTCAGCTGCCACAACAGCTCCAAGAGCAAAACCTTTTCTATTATGTGCGACATGCTTTAGTTCTATTGAGTCGATATCAGACTTGTAAGTCACTATGTGAGTTCCGGGAACATTCGTTTCCCTAATAGATTCCATTTCTATTTCTGAAATGTTATTTTTTTTAAAAGACCAATTTTTATATTTTGAATTATTGATTATGTCTTCTGCAATAGTTAAGGCAGTTCCACTTGGTTTATCCAATTTCTCAGTATGATGTGTTTCACTAATTTTTAATGTATAGTCATTATGTTTAGAAATTAGTTTTGCTAACTTTTTATTTAAATCGAAAAATAAATTAACACCTAAGCTGTAGTTTGAAGAATACAAAAAAGAGGTTTTGGTTTGCTTTGAAAAGTCTAAAATTTTATCATAATCCTCAAGCCAACCTGTTGTACCACAAATAATAGGAACAGAAGAATTTAAAGCAAGTTTTATATTTTCAATAGCAGAATCTGGGGTACTAAAATTAATTGCTACATCTGTATTGTCTATAGATTTTATAACATCATTCTTGTCTTTTATTAAAGAAATAGTATGTCCTCTCTCAATAGAAATTTTTTCAATTTCTTTACCCATTTTACCGTAACCTAATAAAGCTATTTTCATTTTAAAAATTCAAATTTAATGATATTCCAATTGATTGCTCGTAAAATTCAATATCATTGTTAATGTAGGGTTTAATTGTTAGTGATTCATTTACATTATATTGTTTTAGATGAGCATCTATATTAGCATCCAAAATATTTAAGATGTAGAATCCAACAATGAAAACCATTGATAAATCTCTATTTTTTTTATGAAAATCAGCTCCATCAAGTAATCTATCATCATCTAATATTAAATTTTGATAAGGATCGTTTTTATAACCTGCTTTTCTACTTTTGTATGCATTTCTGTAATCCCAATATTTTTTATTATTAAAATCATACAAGTATGCTGACGATCCAATTGCAGCATAAACAATTGGAATTTTCCAATATTTTTTGTTAAATCCCTGACCAAGACCAGGAAGTACTGCTGAATAAAATGCAGCTTTTGATGGTGCTGTAGGATCTAATTCATCAAATTTAAGTTCATTTTCTTGAGAATAGGATGTAAAATAAACTAAAAAAAATAACGATAATAATGTAACTTTATTTTTCACTCGAAAGTTTCTTTATTATTTTCTTATAATCCCCAATATTATTAAATGAAATTGAAATAGAACCTTTATTATCTGATTTTAGAGATATTTTAACATTAAGATTCAAATTTTTACTAATTCTAATTTTATCCTTTAGAATATTTTTTGGTATTTCTTTGATTACTGTTGAATCATGTTCTTGGTTTTTTTTATTTATTAAAGTTTCTGTTGCTCTTACTGAGAGTGATTCAGCTAATATTTTTTTATAATATTCTAATTGTAGTTCTTTATTTTCAACTGAAACAAGTGCTCTACCATGCCCCATAGTGACAAAACCATCCCTTATTCCAGTTTGAACTATAGGATCTAACTTTAAAAGTCTTAAGTAATTAGAAATTGTAGATCTTTTTTTTCCTACTCTTTTACTCATTTGGTCTTGTGTGAGCATTACTTCATCAATTAACCTTTGATAACATAATGCAATTTCAATTGGATCCAAATTTTGTCTTTGTATGTTTTCAACAAGTGCCATTTCAAGCGATTGTTGATCATTGGCAATTCTTACATATGCTGGTATTGATTTGATATTCAGAGTAGATACGGCTCTATATCTCCTTTCTCCAGAGATTATTTCATAAGATTTAAACCCTTTTTTACGAACAGTAATCGGTTGAATGATCCCTAATTCATTAATTGATTCAGCCAATTCTTGAATACTTTCTTCTTCAAAATTAGATCTTGGTTGAAAAGGATTTACTTGAATTTGATCAACAGGAAGATCTATAATATTTCCAATTAATTTATCTGCATTTGTGTCTTTAATGGAATTGATATCAGAGTTGGGGTCTTCAAGAATTGAAGATAAACCCCTACCAAGAGATTGTTTTTTGTATGCTTTAGCCATTTAAGTGTTTTTATTAATTATTTCATGAGCTAATTTTAAATAGTTTTTTGCTCCTTTACTAGTTGAATCGTAATCAATAATATTTTTTCCATGACTAGGAGCCTCTCCAAGTGTAACATTTCTTTGTATAATTGTTTTGAAAACCATATTCTGAAAATGTTTTCTTACTTCTTCAACAACCTGATTTGAAAGTCTAAGTCTGGAATCATACATAGTCAATAGCAATCCCTCAATGTTTAGGTCAGGATTGTGAACTTTTTGAATACTTTTAACTGTATTAAGAAGCTTTCCTAATCCTTCTAATGCAAAGTACTCACATTGAATAGGAATAATTAAAGAATTTGCAGCGGTTAATGCATTTAAAGTTATTAAACCAAGAGATGGAGCACAATCTATAATTATGAATTCATAATTACTTTTAATGGATTTTATAGCTTCTTTGAGCATAAATTCTCTATTTGTATGATTTACAAGTTCTATTTCAATAGCTACAAGATCAATACTGGAAGGAATTAAATCAAGGTTTGGGGTAGAAGTTTTTAAAATAATTTTATCAGCATCTACACTATGTTCAAGTAATTGGTACGAAGAGTTTTTAATTTCTTTAGGATTCAAACCAATTCCGGAAGTTGCATTAGCCTGAGGATCCAAATCAATTAAAAGAACTTTTTTTTCTAAAATTCCAAGACATGCTGATAGATTTAGAGCAGTAGTAGTTTTTCCAACACCCCCTTTTTGATTTGAAACTGCAATAATCTTACTCATCAAATTACATTTGTTTAAAAATACAATTTTTTAATATCTAAATCAGGTGTAATTAAGGATTTTGTTAACTAGTTTTCAATACTATCTTTATACTCAATAATATATATTTCTTCACCATCCTTTTTCATATAAAAGTTTTCTCTTGCAAAAGCTTCATATTTATCAAGATCTTTCATATCATTAATAAATTTTATGTCTTTTTCTATTTCTTTTTTTAGGTTTTCTTTTTTTATAATTAATTGTTCAATTTCACTATTAAGTCTATTGTGAATTAAATAGGAATTAGTATCAAGAAATATCATCCAGATAATAAAAATAAAACTCATTAATATATAGAAGTTAGTAAACACTTTAAAAAACTTACTCGAGGCAAATTTCTTGTAAATGGATTTAAATAAACTCACTTAATAATTTTTTAATTTCATTAAATTTAACACTTTTCATGTCTAATGTCTTATCTGCATTAATTCTGGATGGATATATAAATCTATCATACATAGGTTCACACATATTAAAAAATCTTTCATTAACCTCTTCGGTTTTTCTTCCTCTTTCTTTAATATCTCTTTCCAATCTTCTTTGAAATCTAGTTTCCGAATCTAGATCTAAAAATAACCCATAATCAATTAATTTAATTAAATCTTTATTACAAAATATGTGTAATCCCTCCAGTATTATGAAATGTTTTGGAAAAGTTTTTTTTGTTTTTTTTAATCTCCTGTGAGTTTTGTACGAGTAAATAGGCTCGTTTACAATTTTATTTGACTTAAGTTTTATTAAATTTTTAATTAGAAATTCAAAATCAATTGAATCTGGATGATCAAAATTTATTTTTGATCGTGAATCAAAGTCAAAATTTGAGTGGTCTTTATAGTAAGAATCTGAAAGAATTATAACTGCCCCTTTTTCAGAAAATAAATTTTTAATATTTTTCGCAATTGTACTTTTTCCTGAAGCAGTTCCTCCACAAATTCCAATTATAGGCATCTTATTTTTTTAAACTTTTGACATAGTCTTCTTTGATGATCTTATCATATTTGTTTCCCCAACTGTTAAGAGTATAATTCATTATATCTGCAATTTCATCATCGTAAAGACCCATTTTTTCCATTCTAGAATTATATTTAACACCATTAACTATAATTTCACCATCAATACCTCCAAATTTCAAGGCTTTTATACTTTCTTCCATATGTTTGAAAAGGAAATCAGACTTTGCAATAGGTGGAATAATGCCTTTTTGTCCCTTACCGTCTGGCATATGGCATCTGACGCAAAAATCTTCATATAATAATTTACCTCTTTCAATAGAGTTTGATAAAGTTTCATCCTGAGCAGATATTGTAGTTGCTAGTAATAATATTGTTAAAGTTATAAATCTCACTTATTTGGCATTATTTTATAAACTCCCTTATTTTCGATTGATACATAAATGTATCCATCAGGACCTTGTTTTATGTCTCTTGGTCTTCCTAAATTTTCAGCGATTTTTGATCTGGAGACAACAATATCATCTTCTAAAACAATTCTTTCAATATATTTAAAAACTAATGCTCCAGCAAGTAAACTTCCTTTCCAATTAGGGTAAATTTCACTTGAAATATATTCAAATGAACTTGGTGCAATCGATGGAATCCAATAATACAAGGGTTGTTCCATGTTAGGAAGACTTTTATTTTTTGTTATTGTAGTTCCACTATAGTTGATTCCATAAGTAATTTTTGGCCAACCATAGTTTTTACCTTTTTCAATAATATTGATTTCATCTCCACCTCTTGGCCCGTGTTCATTAGTCCAAATTTTTCCTGATACAGGATGTTTAAACATTCCTTGTGGATTTCTGTGACCATAGGAATATATAGCTTTTTTTGCGTTTCCATCATTGTAAAAAGGATTGTCCTTAGGGATTGTTCCATCATCTTTTATTCTATATATTTTTCCACCGTCAATGGTTATGTCTTGAGGATTAACATTTCTGTTTCCTCTATCACCAATTGAGAAAAAAAGATAATTTTCATTATCAAATTCCATCCTTCCACCAAAGTGTTGACCTTTTCTTGAATCAGGTGTGCCTTTATATAAAACTTCAAGTTCCTCCAAAGTATCACCGTTTAGGATAGCTCTAGAAATGGTTGTATTTCCTCCTTTTCCTTCAATATCCTCCGAGGCGTATGACAAATAGATAAACTTATTTTTTTCAAAATTTGGGTGTATTGCTATGTCAAGTAAACCACCTTGACCTCTAAGATAAATTTCAGGGACACCTTTCAATTCTTTTTTTACTCCTTCTTTAAAATGTATGATCGATCCAGATTTTAAAGTAGCTAAAATTGAATTGTCATTAAGAAACTCTAATCCCCAAATGATTCCATCATTTTCAAATACTAACTCCATTTCATAATTTAATTCATCCGTTACTATTATTTCATTTTTATCGTTAGGTTCTTGACCACATGAAAAATTAAACATGATAATAAGTATTGTGAAATAAATAGAAATATTTTTTTTCATAATATTAAATTAAAAATATGTTCTTAAATATAGATAAAAAGTCGGGATGACAGGATTTGAACCTGCGACCCCACGGCCCCCAGCCGTGTGCGCTAACCGAACTGCGCCACATCCCGTATCTAAGCATTAATGACAACTAGTGTTGTATTTTTTTAATCTCCAATAATTATATGGAAGAGGTGTTGTGAATCCAGCTAGTAACATAAATGGTATAGCCCACCAAGTAAGTAAAGCACCTCCTGTAAGAAGAACATCAGTTATGTTCATTGCAGCTTCCATACCAATCATACTTATGAAACTCATACCAATAGCAACTTTAAACGCTTCTTTTAATACCATTTGTTTTGAAAGTATGAATGTTTCAAGTGCAATACTTGTGATTAAACCATTAATAATTGCAAGAGTCATAACTGCCCATATTGGCCAAGAATGTTCAATATTTTGAAAATAAAAAATAGTTCCAAAGTCTCCAATAGAACAACCTAGTAAACACCACAAGGTATTTGTACTAGCTTTTTTCCATGTATGCTTACAATTCCAGTTCATAATAATTATTATAATAGACATAAAATAGCGAAATCTATGCCAAAAATTAAGAATTATTAGATTTAAAATTAATGTATGTGAATTTACAATTAATATTAGTTTATTATATTTATGAAATGAAATTTTTTATAAATTTTCTTCTAATTTTTGTGTTATTCTCTTGTGGTGATAAATTTTCTGGAGTTGTTATTGAAAACTCTAAGTATAATAATTATATAGAATTGATTATAAATTCTTATGAAAATCAAGATTTGTCATACCTTGAAAAATATTTAGATAATGATGTTAGATCAACTTATTCAACAAATGTTTTATTTGGAAAGAGATCTGTTTTAAATACTTGGGCAGATGATTACTATTTTTTCAAAGAAATAGTAATGAATGAACGGGAAATTTATACAATTTTTAATAATGACAAATCATTTACTACTATTTTAAAGGGTAAATGGGATGCTGTTGGTAAATTCTCTGGTAATAAGGTTTCTATACCTTGTTATTATAAATTTATTTGGAAAAATGATAAAATAGTTGAATTTAAAGGGTATTTTGATAATTATCCATATTATCTTGAAACAAAAGAATCGTATGATGAGAATTAGTTTATTAATTTTATCTCTCTTTTTTATTTCATGTAATAATGGAAATACAGATTTGGGTACTCTTAGTAAAATTGATGATTTGTCAAAAAAATCAATTTTAATATACGATGATTTTGCTTCAAATAATTTCAAAAGTTTAAAAGATAAATTTTCTGATGATGTAAAAATAAATTTTGGTAATTCAATCTCATTAAATTTTAATGAATTTGTTCAATTTTACAGTCAAAACGAATTATTTTTTAAAACCTTAAAACTTGATGCAAATGATGTAGTGACATTGAGATTAAATAATTTAAGCTCTATCACTAATCATGAAATTAAATTTATTTTTAATGATTCTGAATACGGAACAGCTTATTATGTTAATGCACTTATAGAGCTAACATGGACTAATAACAAAATTAGTATTGTAAATATTTATTTCGATACAACCTTATTTAAAAGTTATATAAATTTTAATTAATTAAAAAAATAATTAAAATAAATGCCTTTAATTGTAATTATTTCAACTGCTATTTCAACTATACTACTGTTTTTAACGGTTGTTATATTAATAAAAAATAATACTAAGATTTATCTTAAATCACTTTTGAGTTTAAGTGTGCTATTTTTTGTTTTAAAGTCTATTGATCTTTTAAGTATTTTTATAAATCCTGCGAGTTTTTATTCATACTTTGGAATGTTTTTTAAGGATTTTCATCAATTATCACTAATTATTTTACTTTCATTTTTTCCTATTCTATTAATTAATTTAATTCGCAATAAAGGAAATTCAAGAATTTTGGTTTCAATAACCACTTTTCTAACTCTGCTTACTTATTTTACGTTTTTTTATTTAGAATCTAGTCTTTACAGAATAATTTATATAATTCATTGCATTTTAGCTTCAATAATTTCCTTAAGAATTTTAATATTTGAAAGAGAAAAGTACGATGATTACAATATATTTAAATTTCTTTCTTTTATTTATTCTGTAACTATATTTTTCATGTTATTCATTACATATTATCTTTTTAGTATTAATAAAATGTTTGCTGATGATATGTATATACTTGAAACAGTTAGTAATTTCTATGGAGAAGGTTACCATAAACTTATTCTGAATGTGTGTCTAATCTCCTTTTCTCTTTACATATTACTTACAAAAAAGATTTTACATGGAAAATATTATTATGAATCAAAAAATAATATAATAAATTTTAAAAATCACTGGAATAACGTTATTATTAGAAAAATTGAAAAAAAAGACTTGAAATTATACGAACACATTCAAACAAAAATTTCTAAGCTAGTATTAGATTTAAATAAACTTGAAAGAAGTTATATAAATAATAATGTTCTCTTTTCAAGTTTAGAGGAAATTTCTCAATTAATTAATCAAAGAGTTGTTGATGTTGAATTTGTGTTTAAGTACAATAATTATTTAACTTTTAAAAAATATATGTTAAAAATTAATATGTTAAAAGCAGCTACATTAATTAAAAATGGGTTCTTAAAATCAAATTCTGTGACCGATTTATCTAAGCTTTTTGGGTATAGTTCTAGGTCTGCCTTTTTTACAAAATTTAAAGAAATAAATGGGTATTCACCCTCTCAATTTACTTAAATGAATGTTTTTTATAGTGTTCTCTTTTTTTATATAACGTTCTTTTTTTTGTATTATTTTTTTATAAAACGTTCTTTTTCTATTTTTCTAGTTCGTTTACCTCAATTTTTAATAACATACTAACAATTACATTCCCATAAGTATGCATCTTGCCTTTTAGTAAGACAATTACAGTCTTATTTGAGCAACTATGATGAAATATTTAAAAGACTTTTTTTCATGGATAAGGTATATTTTACCCTTATTCACCTATATTTTTATCCTAAGTTTCTTCAGTAAAATTTATTCTTTTTCAGACTATAACTCTACAAATTTTACTAAAAATATTCCTGATATTTCCTTTTTTTATGAGATTGAATATGATTCAATACAAAATACCAAAGGTTTTTTTATAAATCAAGTTTCATATACTTTTTACGACGGTTTTTTAGGCTCTATGCCGAATAGAAATCCTCATCAACCACAATCAATTCTTACCTTTTCTACACTTGGTATTTCGTCACTTACAGTTACTCAAAATTCCGATAACAACCAATTTGGTGGAAGTGGTAATGGTAACAACCTTGATTATGATGTCGAAGTAACTTTTAATTTAAATAGTGGTAGTACTTTTACTCTTGATGCTACTTTTTCTTGGAGAGAACCATCTTCTGGAAACATAGCAATTATTGGTCTTGAATTTAAAAATAATGTCAATCAATCATTTAACTATGGATCATCTACATTTATAATTGATGGTGGTACCCAGAATAACAGTACTTCTTTAGGTTTAAAAATTCCAGGCTCTTCAATTTCTTTTTCTGATGGTGATAATAGATCTGGAGCGAACAGTACCAGTGGTATTATTGATTGGTTAAATGATAATTTATCTAGTTCAGATACAACACCTCCAACGTTTACGGTCGATGGAAACTCTTCTGATTATGCGACTAGTGTTGAATTAGGCGGTAGTTATAGTGCAGGTACGATTGCAAATATTGTAGATGAAAGTTCTACAACACAAGCT
>Ga0181597_10007076_pt1 | contig 10292 bp, 9 predicted proteins | sample 041ome_5_FD_148647 | JGI IMG/M metagenome (GOLD analysis project Ga0181597, IMG submission 148647) | Coastal salt marsh microbial communities from the Groves Creek Marsh, Skidaway Island, Georgia - 041403US metaG (spades assembly) | ecosystem: Environmental > Aquatic > Marine > Intertidal zone >...
TCGTGATGACCACTTCGATTGTTTAACGAATTGCTCCACTAAACGACTCGTAACACCGTCTGGTTTACAGTTGTTTAATCCTACTTCATTAGAGTACTTAATCCATTGATTAAATAACCATTTGCAATCCCTTTTGTAATGGAATGAAAAGTCACCATCTTGTTTTTTATTGAGCTGCTCCTGTAAAAGTTGCAGGAATGTTTTTGGAACTTGAACAGCTTTCTTTTTACTAACTGCCCTAACCTCTGGCTTCCACCCTTCTCTAAGTTTTAATTCAAATGCACTACGAAGCAACTCAGAATCTTCCTCAGCTTTCAGATTGACATTAATAACCTTTCCGTTCCAGTAACGAAACCGCTTCTTTTGAAAGTAGACATTAATAAATGGTTTGCTTTGTGCAGAACCCACAGTTACGCTCCAATTCTTCTTCATAATTGTCAGTATTGTACTGTCAGTTATGAGATGTTCTTGTAAGTAATTGATTTAAAGAAGGTAAGACTTAGATATAGTCTTGTTATGAATCCGACGCTCTAACCAGCTGAGCTACCTCGCCATTGATGGGGTGCAAATATAATCACCTTGTATGAATATAAAAGTGTTTTTGTGCATGGCGATAATAAATTTTATCTGGAAGATTCTTGTGTATCCTAAAGAACTGTTTTGCTTCACAATGGTTAATGAAAAAACAAGAAGAATGGAATATCTGATTTATATCTTAACCGTTGGGTTATTGGCAACAACTGTCATTACGTTTCGAATAATGAATACTTTGGCCAAGGAAGTGGCCAACATTAAAAAAAAGATTAAATGAAAAACGGCCCAAGGGCCGTTTTTTTATTTCGTCATGTGGACTGAATAATTCCAATAAAAGGAATTTCCTGTATTAACATCATAGTCATGGTGATCATAATTAATGAACATGCTATCGGCATCCTCATTAATATACCATTCTAGACATGGGGACCAATTCATGAAAAATTGATCCGTTGACCAACTATAGCCCCAATTCTGGTGCCTATGATCATTTAATGCAACTATATCAAAGGTCATAGAGCCCATTTTATCTAGTGTGACACAACCGTTGTGGTCTTCTTCCGCAGCAGGAGTAAGTCCAATAGCACCATGAGTGCGCTTCAATTCAACATTCCATGGGGAATTATAAAATCGCTCGGTATTGACATTTTGAGGTTCAGTGGTTTCACAAGAGCTCAAAATAAACCCAATGGCAAAAACAAAAAGTAATCGATTTTTCATATTTATTAAATACTGCCCAACCTAAAGCAACAATAATGCCGAAACTACCACGAAATTGATAGACTTGGACCTAAAACTCCAAATGTTTGTCCCACAGAGATATCCGTCTTATACTTTTTTTTGAGTTTCGTTGTATTGCTCAGACTTCTCTGCTGGTGATAATTCTCATAAACCATCTTTCCAATGAAATTACCTATTACAAAACCAGCGACCAATTCACTCACCCAATGGTTGTGACCCCTGATACTATGCATCATACCCAGCGTCATAATTCCATAAGGTAGCCAACGATTATCATAGACTCTACTCATCACGCTAGCTATACTATAATACATGGTAGCATGGTAAGATGGGAACCCCGTACCGTATGCATCAGAGCCGAAATATGGCACATGAAAATTGAAGAAATCAAAGGGACTGTGTACAAAAGGATATTCGCTGTCCCTATCAACTTCTGTAAAATCCCCTAAAGGACGAGCCGGTCTATGCCTGGCAATTAATGTCTTTAGAATTAGATGACTCACTACATAAGATTCTATAACTGCTTTCGTAGTTAATAAACTAGCTTCTTGCAATTTCTCATTTCCCGATAATAGTCCAGCACCATACATGGCCGTAAATCCAAAATAGATATAGCCGTCTTTACCTGTAGTTGCGGAGCGCAAAAAGGGTGTTTGATTGAGTATAGTTGGAAAAGATATATACGGTTTAAGGTAACGATCTAAAGGCTCTATGTAGTCTTGAAAGGCCTTAGTAGTGGCATAATCTGTTACAATGAGACTAAATAGTTTCACTGCATTTTGTTCGAATTTTGGATTCTGAAATGGACGAATCAAGATATCCTTGGCATCGTCATCTATGGTCAACAAGGTATTTTTAAAGATTCCCAACCTAGTTTCTTTAATCGAACGGTCTGGCTCAAAATCCAATTGAGCAAATAGGTTTGACGGGCTTACTAACAGGCAAATTAAACTAGCGACGGGTATAAGTAAATTAACTTTCATTGATTTGGTTATTTTGAAAATCAATTTACCTAATCCCAAGTAAACAAGGGTCTGTTTTCCATCATTTTCACAACCTCATTCCCTACCTGTGTTATTGCTGTTTCACTATCTATGTTAACTATCACTCGATCAATTAGATCTGCGATGGCATCCATATGATTTTCTTTTAATCCGCGTGTAGTTATCGCAGAAGCACCTAGACGAATTCCTGAAGTTGTAAAAGGGCTTTTATCATCAAATGGAACCATGTTTTTATTGGCCGTGATGTGCGCCCTTACCAAAGCATTTTCAGCTGCCTTACCAGTTACTCCTTTGCTGCGTAGATCAATCAACATTAAATGATTGTCCGTACCGCCTGAAATAATTTTATAACCTCTATTTACAAAAGATTCGGCCATAACAGCTGCGTTCTTTTTAACCTGCAATTGATAGTGAAAGAATTCATCTGAGAGTGCCTCTCCATAGGCCACTGCCTTTGCCGCAATGACATGCTCTAAAGGCCCTCCTTGAATACCTGGAAAAATAGCCATATCCAAAACGTTCGACATCATTTTTACCTCTCCTTTGAAATTGGTCTCTCCCCAAGGGTTTGGCATATCCTCTCCCATCATAATCATACCCCCACGAGGACCGCGAAGCGTTTTATGGGTGGTGGTGGTTACAATATGGCAATGCGGAATGGGATCATTAAGAATCCCTTTAGCAATCATTCCCGATGGATGAGAAATATCCGCCAAAAGAATGGCGCCAACTTCATCTGCGATTTCACGGAATCGTTTAAAATCAATATCTCGGCTATATGCAGAAGCACCTGCTATGATCATACGAGGCTTACATTGCTTTGCCTTTTCTTCAATTTTTTCATAATTCAATAGCCCCGTCTCTTCATCCACGCCATAAAATTCAGCATGATACGTTTTTCCTGAAAAGTTCACGGGGGAACCATGAGTTAAATGACCACCATGACTTAAGTCAAAACCAAGCACAGTATCTCCAGGTTTCATCACCGCTAGATATACAGCTGCGTTTGCTTGAGAACCCGAATGTGGCTGTACGTTTACATAAGCTGCTCCATAAAGTTCCTTGGCACGTTCACGAGCCAACTCCTCCACTTGATCCACAATTTCGCAACCTCCGTAATAACGTTTTCCGGGGTATCCTTCAGCATACTTATTGGTCAATACAGAGCCCTGGGCCTCCATAACCTGCGGTGATGCAAAGTTTTCAGATGCTATAAGTTCTATTCCCTTTATCTGGCGTTGGTTTTCCTGAGCGATTAGGTCAAAAATGGTAGTGTCTCTCATGATTTCTTTATGAATGGCTAAAAATACATTGAACTCATGTATATCACTAATAACTTACAAGGTGAATTTTTCACATTAAAATGGCGACGACCAACGAACGTCAGTGTACAGGTTTGAGCCCGTCAATGTTTTAATAAACGCCTCTAAATCATCTCTTTCCAAATAGGTTAGCTCTAATTTAACACTAGCAGCCCCCCTATTCAATCTAGAGTCAACACTTGTATTATTAACATCTGGGATGACTTGATTGTAGTGTTCTATAACAGTTGTGAATTCCAGAAAACCTCCAGTATGCATCATGGGTGTATTAACTATTCCATTTGGGCCAAAAATATCTCTCAAGGTCGGTGACCTGGTATTCGAAGTGTCAAATCCTGCAGGATTGCCTGCTTCAGTGTCTACCCCATTATTTTGGCTTAAAGGATCTATATCAAATTCAGGAGGTCTATGACAACCGGCACAACCTGCTCCTCCCCCTACACGAACGTTTTGACTATTGAGTTGAGGGGCTTGTAAAAAAATATGTTTTCCATTCGTCTCTGAACCAGAAAAATTATGAAACTTATTTTCAAGATTAATCGCGTTTTGTAACCCTCTATCAAACTTTGAGTCAAAGCTCTCAATTGAACTAACAAAATGCTCTAAACATTCTGCAATATGTACTTCGCTTATGGCAGTATTGGATTTGTCAAAAGCCCAGTCAAATAGTTCAGGATAGTAATCAATAGTTACTAGTTTGTCTAATAAACTATCCAAACCTGGTTGATTTCCAGTACCGCTAAACCCCATTTCAATATGGTCTTGAATTGGTTGAGTGACTTGATTATTGAGATTCACCGCCCTCCTATCCCAAAACATAGCAGGTAAATCGGCAAACCTTGTATTGACCAACCTCATACTTTGTCTAGAGGTAAATCCACCGTTTAGCCCCATGCTCTGTTGAGAGGTATCTCCAAAAGCATGGGATTGAATATGGCAAGACCCACAGGAAATACTGTTGTTTAAACTAAGTTGTTTGTCATAAAACAGCACTCTACCTAAAGTTGCTTTACGATCGTCAACATCACCACCTATTCTGTTGTCTCGGTGAATATAATTGGGCGCATTACTACTATAATCTAAAGGCGGCTCTAAAGGAAAATCAACTCCAAAAACTCTGTAAGCAGCATCTAGCTCAAAGTTGCTTGAACCTCCTCGACCGCAAGAGGTGAAAACAATAAGTACTAAAATAAATGCTGTTTTCTTCATTTATCGCACCAACTCTATTTCGTTTATGAGCCATTGCTGTCCGGCAAACTTGTCAATAATGAACAGTACATAACGGCTATCTACCATGATGTTACGACAGATATTTGCGTCAAAATTCACATCACTCATAGTCCCCTCCCATATACGATCGAAGTTTAAACCTATAAGTTCCCCTCGTCCGTTCAATACAGGAGAACCGCTATTACCTCCAGTAGTGTGATTGGAAGCAATGTTACAAACGGGAAGCTTACCGTTCTCTGCATAATTTCCATAATCTTTGGAATCGTATAATTCTATAAGTTTGGCAGGCATGTCAAATTCATAATCACCTGGTTTATATTTTGCCATGGCACCCTCCAAGTAAGTAGTTGTGCCATAAGAAACAGCATCTCTTGGATGTACTCCTTCTAGTTTTCCATAAGTAACACGCAGGGTGCTGTTGGCATCTGGGTAGAAATTACGCTCAGGAAATACTTCTATTAGAGCAAGCATATACTTTGATGAAAGCTCTGTTGCCTTTTGCATTAAAGCATTATCTGGCGATACGTCTTTGAAAGACTGAAAAGCAGCTCCATGAAATTCCAATGCAGTAGTGGCAATTTGATCGATTTCAATTTTTTCACCCTTTTGAGCCATCGCTACAAGAGTTTCAATTTCATTGTGGACCAACCTCACAAAAGATTCCTGATCGTGGTCTCCAATGAGATTAGGAAACGTTTCAAGCGCCATAGCGAGCATTGCAGTAGTTGTCTTTTCGCTTACTGTGCGACTGTAATTTTTATTGAATTCAATCAATGTTTCAACTAAATTCAAATCGTCCTTAACACGTTGTAGTTTGCTCATTAAGGAAAACCACTCCATGCCGTAGTATATCGTTTCAATGAATTCATTGCGCTTAATTTGGGCTTCAGCAAGCTGTGTTTTGTTCACCACGATGTCATTCAGGAGACTATTGTATTTGTTCCATAAATTGGCATCTGCCGTAATGCGGGCAGTAAACTCCGCTTCTAACTTACGTTTGCGATCAAGTCCTTTAGAAAATTGTACCCCTTCAATTTGGCCAATCCACTTCTTCCAACCATTGGCAATGCGGGCATATTTAGAGGCGTATTTCAGTTGTACTTCTGCATTGGCTCGCATTTCAGCATCCATAATGGTAAGCAGTACATTTCGAATTTCAACTCTACGAACATTTTCCACATTGACCAATTGGTTCATCTCAACTGCAGTCAAATATTCTTGGGTACGACCAGGATAGCCAAAAACCATGGTGAATTCGCCGGGAGTTCTTGGTGCAATATTTACCTTCAAATGCTGGGCTGGTATAAATGCAGATCCGTTTTCATCGTAAACGCGGAAAAGGCTAAAATCGCCAGTATGGCGAGGAAAAACCCAATTATCTGTATCCGCACCAAACTTTCCAATAGAACTTGGAGGTGCACCCACTAAGCGTACATCATTGTATTTGATTGTAGCCAGAAGGAAAAACTGGTTATTGTTGAAAAATGGAACTACCTTATAGCTCAACGCCGAATTCTCCGCTTGTTTGGCTTCTATGATTTGTGCTTCAATTGCTTTGAATTGGTCTCCTGCATTCGCCAAGGAATTAGTTACGTCCTCCATAAACACCAATTGCTCAACGTACAACCCCGGATTCTTAAGCTCTTCTGACATTGAATTCGCCCAAAAACCATCTTTCAAATAATTATTTTCTAAAGTGCTCTGTTTTTGAATTTGCCCGTAACCACAGTGGTGATTGGTTAAAACCAGTCCCTTTGCAGAAATGAACTCACCGGTACAAAAGCCGCCAAAACTTACTATGGCATCCTTCAATGAACTATTATTCACGCTATATATGTCCTCCGCGGTTAGCTCGCAGCCCATGGCTTGCATCTCTGCTATATTGTTGTTTAAGAGCATTGGAATCCACATTCCCTCTTTAGCAAGAGTGATTTGGAAACTTGAAATAATTAACAGTAGGGAAAGAAATTTCTTCATCTTAAGTGTTGTAATTTGCATGCCATAAATTTAATGAAACAATGAAGAAAATACTCATAATAGCAGCAGTTGCTTCCTTTCTTTCTGCATGTAACAATAACGTCTCAGAAGGATTTGAACTTACCATTGATATTCCAAGTGCTGGGAACAGTCCTGTAAAAGTTTCCATTGAAGGTGATTCCATTATTTACGACGGGAACTTGACTGATGGTAAATTGTCCGCTAGCATTGATCCTATTGATAATCAATTTACAATGGTTCAAGTCTTAGAGCTTGGGCAACCCACAGTATATTATCACGACGGAAATGATGTAAGCGTAACTTTTGATGAAGAAACTGGGTATAATGTTGAAGCCGGAGTAATGAACGATTCAGCTGACGCGCTGAATGCAAGAGGTGCTTTTTTTGGGGAAACTATGCAAGTGCTTGAGCAAAAGTACATGGTTGCCATGGACTCTGGAAACGTTCAAGTTCAAAATGAAATTCGCGCTGAGGCTATGCAGCTCATGGAAAACCAAAGAAAAATCAATCTTGATTTCGCAAAACGTAACGATATTCTTGGCGCTGCAATAGTGCTATCGGGACAAGGGGGCGATTATTCCTACGAAGACCTCAAAGCTGTTTTTGAACAGGTAAGTGAGCAATATCACAATGCTCCAGATTACATCAAATTGAGTGAAAAAGTAGGTGTTTTTGAGCGTTCATCAATTGGAACCAAGTTTAAAGATTTTTCACAAGCAACTCCTGATGGTGAACTTCTAGAAGTTTTGGCAGTTGATGGTAAATATGTCTTAGTTGATTTTTGGGCCTCATGGTGTAAGCCTTGTAGAGCTGCTAATCCTGCATTAGTGGCATTGTACAATACCTACGCAGGAAAAGGTTTCAACATACTCGGTGTAAGTCTTGACAGAGACGAAAACTCGTGGAAGCAAGGCATACTAGAAGACGGGTTGCCTTGGCCGCAAGTATCAGATCTTCAATTTTGGCAGAATGAAATTTCTACCTATTACGGTGTTCAGTTTATTCCGCAAAACATGTTATTAGATGATGATGGAATTATTGTAGCGAAGAATATGGAGCCAAATGAGCTTGAGGAGTTTCTAGCTGCAAATCTCTAAACCAAGCCTCTGCTTCTTCGAATAGTCCATTCAGTAGCAGCAGCTAAGAGAGCAATTCCCCAATACCACCAGTGCAGGTGTTGGGGAATTTCTTTTTTATAACTGATTGATCTTGGTACTACCTCTTGTTCTACTGAATCCAATAATTGAGCTCCATCGCTCTTCCAATAGTTGAATTGGACCGTATTGAACTCGCGAACTGATTCAATATCTACATTATTAACCTGAACTACCGACTTAGTTTCTATAGGTCCAAATTCCGTATTACCCTCTACCACTACCTCATACTTCCCTGGTAAACGCGGGATAAAAGAAGAGTTCAAGCTCAATCCATCTGGTTTATACGTTAGCTTTTCAATGATTTTATCATTTAATCTGACAAAACCAGAGATGGTTGAAGGAATGGCCTCAGAACGGCTGTTTACAGCAGCGGCTGAAACATGAATACGCTCATCCATTTGAGCTTGTTGCGGGAGGGTTAGCATTAATTGAACGGGGTCATACCATTGCAATAATGTTTTGATTAGCTGTTCAAATGCACTTAATGAATTGGCATCATCTAAAGCGCTTTTGTACCAGTGGATTCCTCTCGCATCAATGCTTTGACCTTCAACTTTGATTGATGGTGTATTTTTTCTCTGATAGGCCTTTACTGGGAAATCAAAAATTGAGTGATTAAGAACCTGTTTCTTTGGATAAGAGTTTGCTCCTGCTATGTCTAAATGAAGCAATGGAACCTTACTCACTTGAACTAAACGACTTAATGCCGCTTCGCCACCTCCAAGTGTAATAATTGGTCCTGTGAAGGTTTCAATACGACTCAATTCGTCCCAATTTACTGTTTGAACCGCAATTCCCTTTGATTTGCAGATTCTACGAATCATACCCTCGTGAGGATGAGGGACCTTTCTCGCTATTAAAATAGTGGCTAAAGACTCTGATACTTCAATAGTAGCCTCTAATTCATCAATTCTCCCATTTAAACGGGCTACAACCTTAATAGGTAGGTAACCTGAATTTAATGGTGCGTTGGTTGTCCATAATCGATCATAGTGATCCGCTCCATTGAATGTGAGTACCACATCGCATTCAGGATGCGCTAAAACACGAATCTTCATGGCTGATCCTATGAGCACTCTTGGTGGAACTACAATACCTTGAATTAAGGAACCTTGTTGAAGTTTTTTAGAAGGATATAGAGAAAAATATGAAGGGGTATTGGTGCTTGTTACGCGAGCAATATGGCCATCACCAACGTAAGCCCAGGGTGTTTGCGAAGGTATATTGTTTTCAGCATATTCTTTAATATCTACATGATAACCCAGTGATGTAAACGGATCCGATGCATTGCTCATGAGGCTGTCCTTATCTAGACTTAATGAAGCGGAGGTGTCTACAAGAACAGTAAGGTGAGGTTTGACCTTATCCTCTACCACCTTCTCTATGGGTGGAGAAAGTATAGCATAAATTAAAAGGGCAAACCATATTAAACGCAAAAGCGCCAATTCCCAAGGAAATTTAGCGCCTCGCTTAAAATATAAGTAGGCAGCAACTATAGCACCTGCAATTAGTGCAATTAAAGCAGCTACTACGCTAAGCATCAAGTCAACATTCCACCGCAGACATTGAGAACTTGTCCACTTATGTAACCACTCATGTCTGAAGCTAAAAATAGACAAGCGTTGGCTACATCTTCTGGACTTCCCCCTCTTTTAAGAGGTATGCCTTCTCTCCACTGTTGTACTGTATTTTCATCCAATACAGCTGTCATCTCAGTTTCTATAAAACCTGGGGCAATTGCATTACAACGAATATTTCTCGAACCTAATTCTAAGGCGACTGATTTTGTAAAACCTATGATTCCTGCTTTAGACGCAGAATAATTAGCCTGTCCAGCATTGCCTTTTACACCTACTACCGAACTTATATTTACTATGGATCCAGCGCGTTGTTTTAGAAAGGTGCGTTGAACCGCTTTGGTCATGTTAAATACTGAATTTAAGTTTACTTCTATCACTCGATTGAAATCCTCTTCGGTCATTCTCATCAAGAGCGTATCTTTAGTAATACCTGCATTGTTTACAACAATGTCTATTCCTCCAAAGTCTTCTATAACCTGTGCTGCAAGGGCTTCAGCGTCTTCCATTTTAGAGGCATCCGAACGATACCCTTTAACTTGGGCTCCATGTTCTTTTAGCTCCTGCTCTAAGGCCTGACCTCTTTCCACGGAACTCAAATAAGTGAAGGCTACATTCGCTCCGTTTTTGGCGAAGACCTCTGCAATACCTTTCCCAATACCCTTAGACGCACCTGTAATAATTGCTGTCTTTCCTGCTAGTAAACTCATAATGATTAATTATTCGTCG
>Ga0181597_10007077_pt1 | contig 10292 bp, 10 predicted proteins | sample 041ome_5_FD_148647 | JGI IMG/M metagenome (GOLD analysis project Ga0181597, IMG submission 148647) | Coastal salt marsh microbial communities from the Groves Creek Marsh, Skidaway Island, Georgia - 041403US metaG (spades assembly) | ecosystem: Environmental > Aquatic > Marine > Intertidal zone...
TGGGCCATTCATCAGTTGTTGACCACCGTAAACTTTTCAACTAAAAATAGAATTGTAAATTGGTATACAGGAGGACTAAATCACCAGATTGAGCATCATATTTTTCCACAAATCAGTCATATTCATTACACTAAAATCAGTGCTATCGTAAAACGCACAGCAAAAGAATTTAATTTACCTTATAACGAATATAAAACCACCCGAAGTGCCCTCTTCTCGCACTTTCGCTTTTTAAAACAAATGGGGATACAACCCAGCTAATTATTTCACATGGACAAACTTTCTGCACGAATAAACAGCTTGCCTGTTTCGGCTACGCTTGCGATGGCGGCAAAAGCCCGAGAGTTAAAAAATCAAGGCGTTGATGTTATTGGTTTAAGCCTTGGCGAACCCGATTTCAATACCCCTGAATTCATCAAAGATGCAGCCATCAAGGCCGTACAAGACAATTGGAATTCCTACAGCCCTGTTGATGGTTACGCCGACTTGAAAGAGGCGATTTGCAATAAATTCAAACGCGACAATGGCTTGGATTATAAGCCGTCACAAATTGTGGTTTCAACCGGAGCCAAGCAATCCATTGCCAATGTGTGTATGGTGCTATTAAATCCGGGAGACGAGGTGCTATTGCCTGCACCCTACTGGGTGAGCTATTCTGCGATTGCAACATTGGCGGAGGCCGAATCCATTATTATTCCGTCCACCATCGCGACCGATTTTAAAATTACTCCCGAGCAATTGGAAGCTGCCATCACACCAAAAACCAAGTTGGTGATGTTTAATTCTCCCAACAATCCGAGTGGCACCATCTTTACAGAGGCCGAATACAGAGCCTTGGGGAAAGTCTTGGAAAAATATCCCGATATTTTTATACTGTCAGACGAAATTTATGAGCATATCAATTACGGTACTCCCCACTTTAGTTTTGCTGCCATACCCGAGCTCTACGACCGAACAATTACAGTAAACGGAGTTGCCAAAGCCTTTGCAATGACCGGATGGCGGATTGGTTATATTGGAGCTCCCGAATGGATTGCCAAAGCGTGTAATAAAATGCAGGGACAAATCACCAGTGGTGCCAATTGTATTGCACAACGTGCCACGATTGCAGCCTTAGACGCTCCGGTGAGCAATATTCAATACATGATTGACGAATTTGCGCAACGCCGAAAAATGATCATCGAATTGCTTTCTGCGATTCCTGGGTTTAAATTAAACGAGCCTGAAGGAGCTTTCTATGTATTCCCAGATATTTCATATTATTTCGGGAAAACCTTGAACGGAAAAACCATTGAAAATGCCTCCGATTTTGCGCTCTATCTTTTGGAAGTGGCTCACGTAGCAACCGTTACGGGAGAGGCTTTTGGAAATGATGCTTGTATTCGTATTTCCTATGCTGCTTCGGTGGAGAACATCCAAGAGGCCGTAAAACGGATCGGCCAATCATTGGCATAAAAAGATTTTTCTTTTTTAAAAACAAGCAACCGCCCTCGGGCGGTTTTTTAATTTCAGGGTGTCGAAGGGACTATCCTAAAATATAAGCGTACTTTCGCGCCATAATAAAGCATATGACATTTCAAGATTTAAAACTCGAATCACCACTTCTCAAAGCCCTAGAAAAACAAGGCTACACCCAACCTACCCCCATACAAGAACAGGCCATCCCCATTTTGCTGGCAGGTCATGATTTATTGGGTGTGGCACAAACGGGAACAGGAAAAACAGCCGCTTTTGCCATTCCAATTCTGAATCATTTATTAAAAGAAAAAAATACCCCCCAAGGCAAACGTATCATTAAGGCATTAGTGGTTACTCCCACACGGGAATTAGCCATTCAAATTGCGGATAATTTTACAGCCTATGGTCAATATACGCAGTTGCGCAATACCGTTATTTTTGGAGGGGTTAAACAAGCTCAGCAAGTAACCCGCTTGAAACAGGGTGTGGATATCCTCGTGGCAACCCCGGGACGCTTGTTGGATTTAATGAACCAAGGGTATATTTCCTTTCGCGATTTAAAATACGTGGTTTTGGACGAAGCCGATCAAATGCTGGATATGGGTTTTATTCATGATGTCAAAAAGATTATTGCCAAATTACCTCCGAAAAGACAATCGCTTTTTTTCTCTGCCACCATGCCCAAAACCATTGTGGAGCTGTCCCAAAAAATGTTGGGTGCTTTTGAACGGGTCACCATTAAACCCGAACAAGCCACGGCAGAGAAAGTGGAACAAGGAGTCTATTTTGTGAGTAAAAAAAACAAGCCCAAGCTGTTAGCACACCTGCTGGAACAACGAAAAAACGACTCGGTGCTTGTGTTTTCGCGAACGAAGCATGGTGCCAATAAAATTGTAAAAACCTTGGATCAAGCCCATATCAAATCGGCAGCCATCCATGGGAACAAATCCCAAAACATGCGCCAAAAAGCCTTGGGAGCCTTTAAAGACGGATCCCTCAAAGTATTGGTAGCCACCGATATTGCCGCCCGAGGTATTGATGTGGATGAATTGGCCTTGGTGATCAATTACGATTTGCCCAATGTTTCTGAAACTTATGTCCACCGGATCGGCAGAACCGGAAGAGCCAATGCTAGTGGAATCGCACTTTCATTTTGTATGGGTGAAGAACGCCCCTATTTGAAAGATATTGAAAAACTCATCAAGCAGCAAGTTCCGCGAATGGGAGAACATCCTTTTATGGAAGGTGCCGACTTGGTGGAAGAAAAAGCGGATTCGGACACTTCAAAACCCCGTCCCAACCAGCGTAATCGATCGCGAAACAACAACCGGAACAACCACCGAAATAGAAATAAATAAAACCTTTCTGAGTTTCCTACTTTATTTCTAAAAACTTTAAAACCGCTTTTCAGCGGTTTTTTTTATCTTTAATAGACCTAAATCTTTCTGCTGCCATGGAAACTATTTTAAAGTTTAATACCAATGTCTTCTGATCAAAACTTTGTTGATTTTGTAATAGAACAAATCCAAAACGCGGGAAAAATAACCGCAAAAAAAATGTTTGGTGAATACGGCATTTACGCCGATGAGAAAATTTTTGGACTTATTTGTAACAATAAACTATTTATCAAACCCACTCAAGCAGGGCGAGAATTTATTGGAAATGTAAAAGAATCACCGGCCTATCCCGGGGCCAAACCGAGCTTCCTCATCGAAGAAAAATTGGAGGATACAGAATGGCTGAGTACACTCGTTAAAATTTCAGTAAATGAATTGCCTACACCAAAACCTAAAAAGAAAAAATCTTAACCCATTCTTATTAAATCGAAGTCTACAAAAACAGGATTCAAAATTACTCTCCCTCGAAAAATTAGTCTCAACGCTGGGTTTTAACTCGATCAAAATTTTAAGCTGCTAGTTTAAACTACTTCTAGGAAAACCATGGTAACTGAAAGATTATAAAAGCATAAAGCTATTTAAACGTCTGAAAATTTAAAAGGAATAGCTGTAAATGATTGTTACACGTCTGCAAAGCTTTTTTGCTGTTGCTCTTTTAAATATTGATAATAGAGCGCAAGAGTAGTGTTATGCCACGCAGCAACCACAAAAACACCAACCAAAAGGCATAAAATTCCAAGCAAAAACCAAGGGATAAAACGAAGATTTAAAAGGAATAATTCCATTTTATACCCATCCGTGAGTTTCCAACTTTTTTGAAGTACCGCTTGAAAAGAAAGCTCGGGATCTTCAGAAAGTATATAAAAAGACATGGAAAGTCCAACGGCAATCATAATTCCGGGAACAATCAAAAACACTAGTCCGATCAAGGTCAGCAAGGAAATGGTCGCATACATCAAAAGTACGCTAACCAAGGGCTTAAATCCATCAAACAGCTGTTCCAAACGAGGAGGGTTGCCGCGTACAAGATTTAAAAAATAAATACTCATCCCCAATTGCAGGGGACCGGCTAAAAGCAGACTGAGTAGTTCGCCATAGGTGTTCAGTTCGGCAGGAATACCCACCAACAGGGCATATGTCAAACAAACCCCCACAGCTACAATCCAATGCGGTTCTAATAGCCTGCGAGCACTTCGCATCAAGCTTAATAGATCCATGTTGGGTGTTGTTTGTGGGGATTGTTTTTCAATTCAAAAAACACTTTAAGAGTTTAAAATCTTTTCTTGCTGATTGATTGATTCTTGGTGGATGGCTTTAAACACACGCAAGATAAATTCTTCCGACAAATTGCGTTCTTGACCTTCCAAAATCATACGTCCCAAAATCTCGTTCCAACGTTTGTTTTGTAGAACGGCAACATTATTTTCGCGTTTTAATTTTCCGATTTCACTAGAAACTTTCATGCGTTTCCCAAGCGTGTCCAACAAGGTTTGATCGGCTACATCAATTTGCGCCCGAAGATTGTTGAGTTCGTGTTGGTAGGCCTCCGCGTCGGTGGTTTGCTTACGCACTTTTAAATCTTTCATGATTTCCACCAAACGAGTGGGGGTTACTTGTTGTGCTGCATCACTCCAAGCATTGTCCGGATCCCAGTGGGATTCAATCATCAAACCGTCAAAGTTTAAATCCAAAGCAGCTTGCGACACATCAAAAATAAGATCGCGTTTTCCAGCAATGTGCGAGGGATCACAAATCATCGGAAGATCTGGAAATTTATTTTTTACCTCAATAGCAATCTGCCATTCGGGAATATTTCGGTATTTGGTTTTTTCATAAGTAGAAAATCCACGGTGGATCAATCCTAGTTTTTTGATGTTTGCGGTATACAAACGCTCCACACCGCCCAACCACAAAGCCAAGTCAGGGTTGACAGGATTTTTTACCAATACAATTTTGTCTGTTCCTTCCAAAGCATCGGCAATTTCTTGCATGATGAATGGACTTACGGTAGAACGCGCCCCAATCCAAAGGATATCGACATCGTGCTCCAAAGCCAATTTCACGTGGTCTTTATTGGCCACTTCTGTTGCCGTCAACAATCCCGTTTCTTCTTTTACTTTTTTCAACCAACCCAATCCAATGGCACCCACGCCTTCAAACATTCCGGGTCGGGTTCTAGGTTTCCAAATTCCAGCACGATAGACAGTCACATCGGTGTTTTTTAGCTCGTGTGCAATTTTTAAAACTTGTTCTTCGGTTTCTGCACTACAAGGCCCCCCAATCACAAGAGGATGATCTAATCCAAAATCGGTCAGCCATTGGCGCATTTCTTTCTTATTTTCCATGATTAATTATTGATTGATTCGTAATATTATTTTGATTGATTCCTGCCAAGATTTTTTTGATGGCATTGGTTTTTTTCATTTGTTCAAACAAGCCTTTAAAATCGTCTTGTTCCAATTGTTGTTTGAAGGTTTCCAGATTGGTAATATACTCTTTCAACACCTCCAGCACATTGTTTTTATTTTGTTTAAAAATGGGAGTCCACATGGCCGGAGAACTTTTTGCCAAACGAACCGTGGAGGCAAATCCACTTCCTGCCATCTCAAAAATAGCGCGTTCATCTTCTTCTTTTTCCATCACGGTTTTACCTAACATAAAAGAAGAAATGTGCGACAAATGAGAAACATAGGCAATGTGTTTGTCGTGCGCTTCGGGATCCATTTCGTTGACATTCATATTCATGTTCCGAAACCACTGTACTGCCCATTCCAACAAATCAGGACGGGTTTTGGAAGTTTCACACAAAATTTGAGATTGCTCCACAAACAAATCAGGAAAGGCCGCTTTAGGTCCTGAAAACTCTGTTCCTGCGATGGGATGGGTGGCTAAAAACTGATTTCTTCGGGGGTGCAGTGCTACGGTTTTGCAAATGGCCACCTTGGTAGAGCCCACGTCCATCAACAAGGCATTGTTGTGCATCTGATCCAGCAGTGCCAACACCTGCTCCAACGCTGCATCTACTGGAATCGCCAAAATGATGACATCCATGGTCGCTACGGCATTTGGATGTAAGGTTTCGGAGACGATTCCTAAACTTAGGGCTTCCTCCAAATGATTGGGTTGGTGATCGAATCCATACAGCACACAATCTGGGGTGAATTTTTTTGCAGCCAATGCAAAAGACCCTCCAATTAATCCCAAACCAATGACTCCTATATTCATGATTCAAAACGTTTTATGGCTGTTTCAATAGTAGCTTCCGGCACACATAATGAAAAGCGAATATATCCCTCTCCTTGACTTCCAAAGATGGTTCCCGGTGTGATAAAAATATGTTTTTCGTAGAGTAGTTGATCGATAAAAGTTTCCGAATCCACGACGCCTTGCGGTAGTTTTGCCCAGACAAAAAGGCCTACGCTATTGGGGTCGTAAACAGCTCCCATACGATTTGCCAAAACCTCGACCAAACGTCTTCTTTTTTGGTAGATGAGATTCAACCCTTCAAACCAATCGTGATCGGCTTTCAGTGCTGCAATCGCCCCTTGTTGAATGCCATAAAACATTCCGGAATCCATATTGCTTTTTACTTTCAATACCGCCTGAAGGGGGGTTGCGTTTCCGCATAACATACCCACACGCCAGCCGGCCATATTGAAGGATTTGCTCAAGGAATTCAATTCGATGGCAACCTCCATAGCCCCGGGTCGGGATAAAATACTTTGCGGTTTTTGGGTTAACACAAAACTGTACGGATTGTCGTTGACCAATAAAATATTTCGGGCTTTGGCCAAAGCGATCAGTCGATCAAAGGTATCCACGTTTACATCGGTGCCGGTGGGCATATGGGGATAATTCAACCACATGAGTTTGACGCGCGAAGTATCCAAAGCTTCCAATGCCTCAAAATCGGGTTGCCACTGTTGATCAGCGGTTAAATTATAGTAGACCGGTTCGGCTTCTACCAACCGGGTCACAGAGGCATAAGTGGGATATCCCGGATTCGGAAGCAGCACTTGATCTCCGGGATTTAGAAAAGCCATAGAAATATGCATAATCCCCTCTTTGGAACCCATCAGCGGTAGGATTTCGGTGTTGGAATCCAAACCAACTACATAATATTTTTTGTAGAAATTGGCAATGGCAGCCCGCAATTCGGGAAGTCCTTGATAGCCTTGATACATGTGCGCCTTGGGCTGATGCAGGGATTGTTCCAAGGCTTTTATTACTTCCGGATGGGGTGCCAAGTCGGGGCTGCCCACTCCCATATTGATGATGGGATGCCCTTGCTGTATGAGTTGGGCTACCTCTCTCAATTTTCTAGAAAAGTAATACTCTTGTACACTCGCCAAACGCTTTGCTGTTGCTGTCATCGGATATGCTGGGCGTATTCTCCCAAAATTTTGAATTTAGAAGCCATGATGGCGATCAGTTTACGAGCCTTGTCATAATGTTCAAATTGCTCGAAGGTGACATCCACAAAAAAGGCATATTTCCCGGGAGTTTCTATCACGGGTAGGGATTGAATTTTGGTCAGATTCAACTGGCAATCGCTCATCACGTTTAAAACGGCTGCCAAACTTCCCCTTTGATGGTCGAGGATAAATTTTAAAGCCGCTTTATTTATTTTTTCTTGAGGCACTTGTTCTCCCTTTTTTTGGATAATCACAAAACGGGTGACATTGTTTTGAATGGTTTGAATGGAAGGCGCCAAAATGGTAAGTCCAAATAATGCGGCGGCCTCTTTACTGGCAATGGCGGCAATCCCTTTGCATTGATCGGCGGCAATACGACGGGCTTCATCGGCCGTGTCTTCTGCCTCTACCAAACGGATGTGAGGAAAAGATTGGAAAAAAGTTTTGCACTGCAACAGTGCCATGGCGTGAGAATGTACTTCCTTGATGTCTGCCATTGTTTGTCCGGGCAAAGCCATCACATTGTGATGAATACGCAAACCGTATTCCCCAACAATTTGTAAATCGTTTTGATCGATAAGGGCGTAATTGGGAATGATGGATCCAGCAATCGAATTTTCTATGGCCATCACCGCTTGATCCGCAGTCCCGTCCAAAAGTGCAGCAACGGTGGCGTCAAAGGTTTCGCACTCCACCAAAGACAAGCGCTCTCCAAAGTAGTGTTGCGCTACCACATGGTGAAAAGAACCTCGGATTCCTTGTATTGCTACTGCTGTTTTTGTTTCCATTATATTCAAAAAAAAAGTCCCGATAAATCAGGACTTTATATTTTATATATTTTTTCAAATACTACAAAGTCCTTCCTGCTTCTGGATAGAAGTAATAAAAGTTGTTGTAGTAAAAGAAAGATGTTTTCATTTTTATTAAAATCCAAGCAAAAGTAGTATAGCTTTTTTCAAAAACAAACTTTTAATGATTTTTTTTTAACTTGATTCGAAATATTGACCCACATCTTATGAAAAAAATCCTGCTTTTTTGGTTTACTGCAAATCTATTATGCGCTCAAGATTCTCCCTTTAATCAAGGTGCAATACGTCAAGTCAACTATTTTGAATCCATTCCATTTGAGTTTATTGAGCAAAAAATAATCATCCCTGTTTCTATAGCAGGAGTCACGTATCGTTTTATGGTGGATACAGGTGCTCCCAATTTTATTTCTCAAAAAATATTTAATAAAATCAAGCCCGAAGTCGTTGATGAAATACTTATGTCTGATGCCAATAATATCGAAATCAAGACTCCCTTGGCAGAAATTGAAGAGTTAAAAATAGGCTCTCTCATTTTCAACAATAGTCCTGTTTTGATTGATGAGAATGATGAGAATATATTTTTTAAATGTTGGAAGTTGGATGGTATCATTGGAAGTAACCTCTTGAGAAATTCAATCGTTCAAATCAATTTGGAGGAAAAATTGCTCTACCTCACCGATCGTATTGACCGTCTTGATTTAAATCATCTAAGGCCCTCCAAAATGATCACTGATTTTGACCGACAAAGCACCCCTTTTGCTTGGATTGATATGCAAGAAGGAAAAGGAAAGCATGAGGACTTTGTGATGCTGGATACCGGCATGCATGGGATTTATGATTTGTCCCAATACAGTTATCAACGAATGAAAGAAAAAGAGCCTTTTCCAGTGCTGGGAATAGCACAAGGAGCTGGTATAATTGGTTCTCATGGAGATGCTGAATTCTCTCAACAATTTAGGGTGCAATTGCCTTTTATTCAATTCAATAATTTTATTTTAACCAATGTTGTCAGCATTACAACAGTTTCCAACTACTCCAGAATGGGGGCGGGAATTTTGAAATATGGAACACTAACGCTTGATTATATTAATGACACCTTTTATTTCGATCCGAAAATAGAAGGTGTTGACCTTGAACATCCATTAATCGGTTTTTCCACCACCTTGAGCGACAATAAAATCGTGATTGGATTTGTGTGGGATGATTCTTTAAAAGATAAAATTCAATACGGAGATGAAATCCTTCAGATTGACAATCTAAGTTATTCAGGCATCCCTTTATGCGATCTCATTATAGACGACAAAGAAACTTGGCATGAAAACAAAGAAGCTATTTTTGTTAAAGTTAGATCGACTTCGGGAGAAATCATTTCCTTCCACCATCAAAAAGATGTCCTTGAACCCCAGATGCACTTGTAATTGTTTTTTTATGACAATAATCAATCACCAACTGTTCTTGTAGCACTCTCATCTATATTTCAAAAAAAGAACTGGGAATATGATCTTAAATAGGGTCTGCTGATTTTCTAAGCTATTAAATTTATAATTTGATTATCAATATATTACATAATAATTTCTTGCGAATGACAAAAAGTAGAAATGTAAAAAGTAATTAGTAAGACTATATTTTGTTTCCAAAAAATCATTTTTTAGGTATTTAATTAGGATAAAATAACCGGCTCAGCTTATGTGGTTCAGCATTGGAGAACTTTATGACCACTATTACACAGAAATGATATGGGTGTTCATTCTTCACAACAAGCCTTTTTCCATGGCTATTTTAATGATTCCCACAGAATTTTTTGCACCCAGTTTGCTCATGATGTTCATGCTCTCCCAACGGTGATGGGGATAACGACACTTGGTTTATCCAAGGCATTGAACGTTTCCCCAATGCGCAGATTAAAGTGTATAACCGTACTGGAGAAGTAGTCTTCCGAGCGAACAACGGATACAACAACGATTGGATCGGAGATTTTAAAAACAGTGGAAATATACTGCCTTCGGCTCCTTATTTCTATACCATCGATTTAGATGATGATGGAGAGCTTGATTTACAAGGATGGTTGTATGTGCAGCAGTAACACCCCCCCTGATTTTTCAAAGAAAAATCTTCCCCCCTTTTTAAGGGGGAGGTGGAAGTCCCCTCTAGAAAGAGGGGATTTAGGGGTGTGTAAAACACAAAAGCGGAAAAGAAAAGTCCCCCCTAACAAG
>Ga0181597_10007079_pt1 | contig 10290 bp, 7 predicted proteins | sample 041ome_5_FD_148647 | JGI IMG/M metagenome (GOLD analysis project Ga0181597, IMG submission 148647) | Coastal salt marsh microbial communities from the Groves Creek Marsh, Skidaway Island, Georgia - 041403US metaG (spades assembly) | ecosystem: Environmental > Aquatic > Marine > Intertidal zone >...
AGGTAATACCTCGAGTAAACCGCCCTGATTGGCGAAGTAAACCTCGGGCGTATTGCTAACCGCAGTGATGGTGCCGTCGGCGTTGAGCCTCACGAGGCGGCCGCTCTTTTCGGTGACCAAAAAGGCGCCATTATTGATGGCGGCAATAGACCAGGGCTTGTCGAGCCCCGTCGCTAAAGTGGTCACCTGATAATTTTGTGCGGATACCGCGCCGGTCACCGCTAACAATAATGTGCCGAGCACAATCGAGACCGTGTGAAACAAGCGCAAAGGCATGGACATGGGAAGCTTTCCTGAAAACGTGAGCCGACAATGCTACGTAAGCGTAACATCAGCGGATCGAGCGGGACGCAACAATGCCGGCCTGCTAACAGTTGACCCACAACAGGGAGCGCGCCGTGCGTACAGTGATCAGTCTCACCCTCGGTATCTTGCTGGCCTATGTTGTGGGTAGCATGTTGGGCACCCAAGTGGTGTTGAGCAACGTGGCTTCCATGGGCCTGAACGTCACGCTCGCCATGCGATGGTCTAGCTCGCTGAGCGATGTGGCGGGACTTATGGGTAGCCTGCTGCCTCTGATGGCGATCGCACTACTACCGGGCTGGTTAATTCTCGATTGGCTGGGTCGGCGATCGACCACTCATGTGGCAGCTGGGTGGTACGTGCTGGCAGGCGCCGCGGGCATTGCGATATTGCATCCGGCGCTTACATTAGCGTTCGGTATCGATGTTTTTGCGCCGGCGAGAACGCTGCCAGGCTTGTTGGGGCAGGCATTTGCCGGTGGTTTGGGCGGGCTTGTAGTGGTGCTCTCGCGCCGAGGGAGAGTTGGGCGATAACCACCAACTGGTTAAAAACTGTTATCGACTTCCGAGACGCTCTGCGCCCGGCCAACACTTGACCCACGGTAGGCCAATCGGCGGTTTTGGTCAGGAGTCCGCAGTTTTCACCGGGTTTTCGACTGCTTATTTCGCCTTCCTCCGGTACCATGAATGAAACGGATTTTATGAACGACAGGACAGACGCATGGATGCATCTAAGACCGCCGGGCACGCGCCCTTGGCAGGCAAACAACAGCTTTCTGGGTTCTCAGAGGACCACCTGGCAATGAGCACTGAACCGACTGAGCTCAACGTGCGACGAACCGATGCGACGGACACCAAAGCGGTTGGCCCGATTGATGCCGATGAGGCGAAGAGTGTCGCGGGGCGACGCCGCTTCCTGCGCTGGTTCGGTGTCTCCGCGTCGGGTGTGGTGTTGGCCAATACCATCGATACCAGCAAGGACAAAATCGAGGCGGGGGGTGAGCGCGCTCAAGAGGAAATCGCGCGGCTCAAAAAGGCGTATCAGGAACTCGACGACCGGTCGCGCTTCATTCTGAAACTGATTTTGATCCTGTCGGGTCTCGATTTTATTACTGCGCTATAGCGCTTGAGATAGAGCTGCTCACATCGACAAAGATCATTTTCTCAGCCATATCCGGATGAGAGATCCCTTTTAATAATCGCAACTCGCCTGTCGAGTCCTCGATCAGCGCGGAGCAGTTTTCCACCCAGTCCCCGTCGTTGGCATAGACGATTCCGTCGCGCTCATAAAGGTCAGGATAATGGAGATGGCCACAAATGATCCCATCGTAGCCTCGCTCGCTGGCCATGCGAATGGCAGCATCTTGATAAGCTTGGATGGCTGCGCCTGCCTGCGAAACATTGTTTTTTACCCATCCGGCCAACGACCAGTAACGAAGGCCCAGTAAGCGTCTTATTTTGACGACCCAGTGGTTGATGCCCATTAACAGGCCGTAGGCAAAATCCCCCACGACGCGGTTAAGCTTGCTGTAGCGCACAGCGTAGTCGAGCTCATCGCCGTGGAGGACTAAAAAGCGTCGGCCGGTCGCCGTGAAATGTTCCGCCGATCGCCTGATATCCATGTCACCCAGCGCACCACCCACCAGGGTCCTAAACGCGTAGTCATGGTTACCCGGTACATAGACGACGCGGCTTCCCTCCCGTCGAGAGAGCTTCATGATTTCACGCAAAACTTTGTTGTGAGTATTCGGCCAATGAACACGGCGCTTCATCGCCAACAGGTCAACGATATCTCCGACCAAGTACAGCGTCTCGAATTCGATCCGCTCAAAAAGCTGAAGTAACTCAGCAGCTTTGCTATGCCGGCTCCCCAGGTGGACATCAGAGATCCAGATTGAGCGGCAATGTATATTGTCGTCGCGCCTAATCGCTTCCATCAATCATCTCCCTCTCTAGGTAGCGCTTGCGCTTGCGCGGTTTCAGTCTCTGTAGATCAACCAGAACAAAGGCATCGACGCAGTCCCCGAAATCGGGGTCGATGTTGAAGGCAGTAAAGGCAACGCCGTCTCTTTCGGCGACGTTCGCGTAATGCTTGAAAAGAACAGGCACCGGAAGGCCTCTCTCCGCTAGAGCGTCCTTCAAGGTCTCGTAGTCTTGGTCATAGTCGAGGCCGGTGAACTCGGCGGCAAAGCGATTGCTCGCATCCGCCTCGATCGTGAAGGGATTCCTCGCTGAGATATCTAAATCGAGAGCGTTATGATGCGTACCGAAGAAGTTTGCCATGCGTGCGATACCCTCGCTGCCATACAGGCGACTCATAGACGCGGGGCCAAAGAGATAGCGAATTTCGGGGTGTTGGCGCAGGTATGCCCCCAAGCCGCTCCAAAGGTAATCAAGGGCGTATTTGTTTTGGTATTTGGGTTGGACAAAGCTGCGGCCCAACTCAAGGCCGTGATCCAAAAATCGCTGCATTCCAGGGCCGTAGGAGAAAAGCGAGTGGGTGTAAAGCGCTTCGGGGCCGCTCTCACGGATCAGGTCAGCGGCGCGTCCAAGGCGATACGCGCCGGCGATTTCATGTTCGATGTCGTCCCACAGGACTAACTGCAGATAGGTCCTATCGTATCGATCCATATCCCGCGGCAGACCGGTTCCCTCGCCGATCAACCGGAAAGTGAGCTCCCGGAGGCGAGCGATTTCTCTCATCACACAAGGGCTGTCCGTCATCGTAGTTAAGTAAATGGTCTTACCGTCCTGCGTTGAGCCCAATGCTGTGCACGCCTGCAGCTCTCTGCGCACGAGGAGTTTTGACTCAGCGGGTGCTACCGTCTCGACTGACTTGAATAGGGGCTGCGCTCCTCGACCCAGTCGATAAACATGTTTCCTAAATAAGTGCGCAAGTTGTTGAGCTGAAAAATGGTTGGCTTTGTAGACTTCTGCGGGTATCGGACAGCCGATGCGTGCATCAATAGTGCGGTGGTTCTGTTTAAACATCTCTCGAACAAGCCACAGTGTTGATAACGGCTTTGCCAGGAACGAGAGGCTGTAAAAAAAGAGGGAATTTCTGCCCTTTACGAAAATAGGTAGTATGGGCGCGCTTGCCGCTGCCGCAATCTTGACGAAGCCAGCGCTCCAGGGCCCGTCTTTGACGCCTTTGGCGCCAAGGCGGGAGACCTCGCCAGCGGGAAAGATGATCAGTGCACCTTCAGATGAGAGATGCTGCTTGATCTCCATGAGGCTCTGACGAGCGGTTCTCCCTCCCATATTGTCGACGGGCAGTAGCACTTCGCTAAGCGGCTGAATTGCCATCAAGATGTCGTTCGCAACGACCTTAACGTCGGGTCGAACTTGCCTTACCAAATGCAGCAGTGCGATACCGTCCAGCGAGCCGATAGGGTGATTGGCGACGATGACAGCCTTTCCCGTACTGGGGATCCGGGCTCTCTCACTCTCTCTAAGTCGAATGTGGAAGTCGAAATACCGCAGAACAGCTTCTACGAAGTCAAAGCCGGTTAGATGTGGGTGGTCTTGCTCGAACTGCTCGAATCGCTGCTTGTACAGCAACATGCCAAGGAATTTTCCAAGAGCAGATGCCGTGTGGCGATGGCGATTGGCGAACTCTGGGTAGCGAGTCCGAATAATATCGTGCGTGTTGAACATCACCCCTCCAATGTCGTTTCAACCTTCAAGGTGACGTGCGGAGTGCCCAAGCACTTGCTATTACCCAAGGTTTCTTCCGTGACGCTTTATCACCTTGGGACAACACAGTAACGCTCCAATGATGAATAAATGATGACGTTATCGTGGCTGTTTGATTGCGATTTTTTGAAGTCGCGACGGTCTTGATTGAAATCATCGAGACCACGCTGACATACAAATGACATAAAAATGACACCAAAAGGTCATGCGACTGAAATTAAACAGTCACGCCGCCCGCATATTGTGAGTTCCAGTCTTGAGGCGCCCCAGCTCAAGTTGTTTGAAAGAGGTCCCGATGATCAATGCCCCTCGGTTCCCCCGCGTCGCACGTGGGTTGATAGCCGCCATCTCCCTTCTCTTTTCCTACGCCACCGTGGCAGACGACGAACTCGCGTTGTACGTATTCGACAGCGGCTCGCCTGCAGCCGGTGTGGAAGTGGTGCTTGATGGTGAGGTTGCAGGGGTCACGCAGCGCGACGGTTCTGTCACGCTTGACTTAACAGCCGGGCAGCATGCGGTCGTCGTTAAGAGTGCTTCTGGACAGTCAGGTTCTGCAAGGTTTTCGGCTGCCTCGGGGCAGTTAGTGGATGTCATTATCGATTTGTCCGATGGGGATGCGCCCTTCATTGACGTGTTTTCTCGGTCGGAGTCAGCATCTGACAGAAAAGATGCTCCATCGGGCACGCTGCAAATTTCGGTGCGTAAAGGCGCAGTCGCCGCCCCAAATCAGCTTGTTGTCATCTCCAATGGCGAAGCTGTAGCGACCGACTCCAGCGGTACGGCGACTACTCAACTTCGCAGGGGCATTTACCGCTTAACCATAGCGGAGCAAACCGTCGAAGCGCGGGTGGTTGGTGGAGTGACTCGGGGCGTGGCTGTAACGCTTCCGGATGATGGCGGTATTGAGATCGCATCGCCTACGCTGGAAGAGGTATTCGTTGTCGCAACTTTTAACCCGGCCGGCCTTGAGGTCAGCGAGCGAGATGCATCGGGCATCGTCGATACCATTGGGGTGGAACTGTTAACGAGATTCGCTGACTCAGATGTTGCGGCATCTGTTGTGAGGGTGCCGGGCATTTCTGTTCAAGATGATAAGTATGTTTTCATTCGCGGCTTGGGTGGACGGTACGTTTCATCGACATTGAATAACGCGACAATGCCCTCCACCAACCCCTCGAAGCGAACAGTTCCCCTCGATTTGTTCCCCTCTAATTTTGTCAGCCAGTTGGACATCAAAAAGACTTTCTTGCCCTCAATGCCCGGCGAATCGACGGGCGGCAATTTGATCATTAATACCAAGACATTCCCTGACGAGCGGACGGGCTCCGTATCGATTCAGTTGGGCTATTTGGATGGAGTCACCGGCGAGACGGTTTTCATCGATCCCATAGACGGCGACTTCGATGCCATTGGTTGGGATGACGGCTCTAGGGAGGAAGACGTTACGGTCAAGGCAGTCGCTGCCATTTTAGGTATGGGGCGAATCACGGACACGAACTCTGGTGTTTCCTACGAGCTGGACCCCCGCACCCAGGGAGAGTTGCAGCGAATGGCAGGGATCTTGATCAAGGATGGTTTTGATGCTGACTTTGAGAACGCCTTACCAGAGGGCAAGCTCACGGCCAGTTATGGTGACTTGTTCTACTTTGACAATGGTTCGGAGCTGGGATTCTACTCAGCAGTGAACTACAACAATTCGTGGAGTCAGCGCGATAGCGGTGAGCGCTACACCTACGAAAGCGAAGGGGAAGTGGCAGACAACTTTCTCTACGAGCGCTACTCGAACAATGTCGAAATTAGTGGTCTCGCGTCAGTTGGCCTGAATGTCGGTGACAGTACATTCGAGTGGAACAATGTCCTGTCGAGAGTTACCGAGTCTTGGGTAGAACGTGTAGTGGGCCAAGAAGGGGACGAGTTTCAGGCATTAGTCGGGCAGACCATACAATGGGAGGAGCGGACTTTTGCCTCCTCGCAGTTGATGGGCTCACATTTGCTCACGGACGATGGCAGGTGGTTTTTGGAGTGGCAAGCCACGGGAAGCTTTGCCTACCGCTACGCTCCTGATCGTCGTGACTTTAATTTCACTGCCACGCAGAGCGCCACCGATCCCGACGGCCTAAAATCCGCCTACGACTTCAGCAAGCCCAACGATGAGCAATCTGCGCTTTTTAACGGATTCATTTTAGAGCCCGGAGAGATCACTCGCCGTTATGACGAGTTGGTAGACGGTAACGTCGATATTTCTTTCGATCTCACTTGGGATGTCTTCGATAACGGTGCCAGTTTTGGCCAGCTTAAGGGCGGTGCACAGCTCATTTACCGCGAGCGGGATGCAGATAGTGCTACCTATGGCTACAACGTTAACCAGATAAGGGACGATTTGGTTCGATCTGACGATTTGCTCGTGTCCGAGGTGATTTACGTCTGTGGCACGGGGCCCGGCACAGTGACATGCCCAGACGATGGGTCCGGAAAGCCCCCACAGGGGGGCATCACAAACAGCCCCTCTACAGGTTTGGTGTTCGTTGATAAAACCCTGGCGTCTGACAGCTACGAAGCCGAGCTCGAATACAACAGCGCCTATTTAATGTACGACCACACGTGGAATTCAGTCCTGCAGTTTGTTCTGGGCGCGCGATATGAAATGTTTGAGCAAACGACTGAAACCTTCTCGCTCCAAGGAGAGCAGGAAGCGGTTCAAGCAGTTATCGACGAAGACAGCGTTTTGCCAAGCCTGGGCATCAATTGGTATTTCTCTGAGAGCCAGCAGCTGCGCTTTGCTGTGTCGCAGACAGTGGCCCGCCCTGACTTTAAGGAGGCGGCGAATGCGACTTTCTACGACAACGAATTTAACTTCCGAGTCAGGGGTAACCCGTTCCTAGAAATATCCGAAGTCATTAATGCCGACTTGCGATGGGAATGGTATCCCAGTGAGGAGAGCAACCTGTCAGTGGCCGCTTTCTACAAGGACATGGACAAGCCGATAGAAAGGGTTGTGCAGCCGGCCTCTGGAACTGCGGGTAACTCTCGAACGTTCCAGAACTCTGATAGCGCCGAGCTTTACGGCGTGGAGTTGGAGGGCAGAACGGAGTTCGTGTTGTCAGATGACTACAGCCAAACGTTTTTTATCTCACTCAATGCTGCGTTCATTGAGTCTGAGGTGACTTCTGAAGGGCAACAGGATCGGGCTCTCCAGGGTCAGCCAGAATACACAGCGAACTTTATCGTCGGTTACGACAACATCGAGCGCGGCCACCAGCTGACCCTTTTGCTCAATCAGAACGGCAAGGCGATTGCTGATGTGGGCGTGTCTGGCCAGCCTGACGTGTTCCTTGAGCCGCGTCTGGACCTGAATCTTGTGTACCGGTACGACGTGACAGATGCGCTCGTGCTCAAGGCAAAGCTCCAGAACCTCCTCGATGAGGCTTATGAGTACACGCAAGGTGGCCAGATTTTCCAGACATATGAGAGGGGCATTGGTTTTCAGATGTCCTTCGATTGGACGTTTTGATTAAGGCGCGCACGGTGTCATCACATTTTTTTGCAGTACCGCGGCTCCTCGGGGCCCAACAAACCACAAGGGAGTATCATGATGAATAAGCAGTTTTGGTTGGCTCTCCTAGCCTGCGGGGCCCTGGTGGGCCTCGGTGGCTGCTCTGAGGGCGACGAAGCGACGATCACTATTGACGCACCAGACAATAGTTCCGTCGATAACAGTACCACTAACAACAACGCCGATACCGGTGGCGGTGGCAGTGATGGTGGCAGCGACGGGGGCACTGACCCCGTGGCCGAGTGTCCGGCTGGCACGACAACATTGTCGGATTCAGTCTGCGTCTTGCCGGCGTCAATCAGCGCGGACACGCGTTTGACTGCCGACTTCGAGTACCTGATGGAAGGGCGCGTCACGGTAGGGAACGGTAATGGCCAGTTAACCACCAACAACGACGGCACGCTGGCGGATGGAAGCGCGGTACAAAATGTCACGCTGACTATCGACGCTGGCGTAGAGATCAAAGGAAAGACCGGAACCTTTGCTAATCTCTTGATTACACGTGGCAGCAAGATCATGGCCATGGGCACCAAGTCAAAGCCAATCATCATGTCTTCAGACGACGCCGGCTACAGTGGTTCGGGTGAATGGGGTGGTTTGATCATTCACGGCTATGCGCCGCACAACGAGTGTGAAGTCGGTGGCAGCTACTGCGACATTGATTCCGAAGGTGAATCAGGCTTCGCGGGTGGTTACAACGCTGACGACAACAGCGGTGTGCTGAACTACGTCGTCGTGGCCGAAGGTGGCTATGAGTTCTCTACCGGTAATGAAATCAACGGCATCTCGTTGATTGGTGTGGGTCGCGGCACCGAGATGGATTACATCCAGGTACACGGCAACTCCGATGACGGTATCGAGTTCTACGGCGGTAACGTCAACGTTAAGCACGGTGTTTTCACCAACAACAACGACGACTCTGTGGATTGGGATGAAGGCTATCAGGGTAACCTGCAGTACATCATCGTGAAGCAGGGCGCGTCGAAGGGTGAAGCGTTTGAGATGGATACCGAAGGTTCGTCCGACGGCTTCCTCTCCAAGCCCACCTTGGCAAACGTCACGATCATCAATGACAAGGTTGCTGATCGAGCGACTTACAGCCTGAACTTCAAGAAGCGCTCTGGTGGCTTCTTCCACAACACGGTGGTTACGGTTGCGGATTCTTCAGAGACTGCGGTGGATACCTGTATTAACGTCGACGGCTCCGGCTCTGAAGCGTTGGTGGGTACTGCACTGGTGATCAACAACTGGATCCAGGACTGCGGGCAGGGCGCGGGCGTTCACGGCAGCCTCTCGGGCGCCAACGTGAGCTTTGATGCCTCCACAGTGACCGAGACTGATGCGGCACTGGATGCGTTGCTCAGCTCACAGGCGCCAGAGGCATCTGGCCTGTCACCACTGGATTGGAGTGCGATTAACGGCGCCTATCCAGAGTCGGTAGCCGATGGTGACTATCTGGACGCCACCGATTACATCGGTGCGGTGGACCCGGATGGCTCTGACCCCTGGTGGGCCGGTTGGACCGTGTCGGGCTCACTTTGACAGGCTGAGTTTTAGTTGAAAATAAAAAGCCCGCTTAAAGCGGGCTTTTTTTATGCCAGTCGTATGGACTGTCGTTCAAACGGGTGTCTTAGCGGAGACTAACTCCCATGAAGAATCGCCGTCTTTCAGCTCTTGATAACGATAGAGCACCTCAGAGCCCTCGGGCAGAGATTGGATATCGCCGGTCGCCTTGAATTGGACTTTGGATCGCGAGCCGCGACGCTTTGCATGGCAACGGGCGTTCTCGCCATCATTGATGCTGGTAAAACGAATCTGCAGCGGACTGTCTGATGCGTTCTGGGTAATTTCGCCTGTGAACAGGCATTCCTGATTGATTTCAGCCATGGAGGGAGCTGAAATGAGGCTTGCCACCAAGGCGGTGCAGGCAGCAGCGGTTAAGTTCAAGCTTGTCTTCTTTTTCATGTTTCTTCTCCTCGCGCCTCACGGCGCCTCAATCGCTTCACAGCGTTAGCCATCGGGTGTTGCGTTCCGCGGCAGTGGGATGACGGTCACCTGTCATCAAAATGACTTTAATCTGTCATCTTTATGAAACAATAATGTAACAAATCAGTCACAAAACTGAAATATGGGTTATTAACAAATTAATGCTAATAAAAACAGACAGTTACAATTTTTGGCGCCTTGGGCGGTGATTCTCAGCGCTGCGCAGGGGCTTAAAAACCCTCGGCAACGACGGTTTGTATAAGAGGGGGCTGAAGAGACGCCTGCAGCCAACAAGGCCGTGAGTAAGGCGGTGGGAAACGCCGCAAGAAGGGTGCGGGTGGGTACAGCGCAGCGGTTGAGAGCGAAGGGTCGTAGGCCCGCTCGTGGCCAGGTTAAATGCCCGCCGCGGGCTATCGCATTAGGACGCGCGGCTGACTAGAAGTCGAACCGCCAACCCACTGCCGGCCCATGCTCTTTCATATCGAACTTGAAGCGGTCGAGCCCGTCCCCGTCTTCGTAATCAAAGTCGAGATACCGGTAACCAATGTCGATGCTGGACCAATCGTTGAACCGATAGGAAAAAGAGCCAGTGAGGATGGTGACCAGATCCGCCCCCACGCCGAATCCGCCAAGTTGGGCCGCCCCCGTGAAGGACCAGTTGCCGCCCCCGACGGGCGTCTCAAACAACACGCCAACAATCGGGTCGACCCAGTCATCGCCAGCACTTTGCTCGCGAATACGGTCTGTCGGGCC
>Ga0181597_10007083_pt1 | contig 10287 bp, 9 predicted proteins | sample 041ome_5_FD_148647 | JGI IMG/M metagenome (GOLD analysis project Ga0181597, IMG submission 148647) | Coastal salt marsh microbial communities from the Groves Creek Marsh, Skidaway Island, Georgia - 041403US metaG (spades assembly) | ecosystem: Environmental > Aquatic > Marine > Intertidal zone >...
GTAGTTCTGGACCAAACCAGTGTAGTGGTACGTGCCGTTGATGTTGCCGTAGAGCGCCTCGGAGGTGACGAAGTAGAACGAGTTGGTGCGGTACTCGTCGTCGGGCACTTCGACATCGAAATAACCGATCCCATCGCCCACCGTGCCGAGGTACATCATCGTCTGATTCTCGACAAATTGAGCACCTGATACGCGGTAGGTGGTGTACCAGATGTGGTAAATCTCTCCTTCAATACCAAGTTGGTCATTCCAAGTCACACGAGTGGTGCGATCGCCAATGAACTCGGCGTGAACATTGGTTGGTTCAGCGACCCAACCGTAGAAAGCGTTCTCTTCAATACCGTTCGTGCACGCATCGCTGGTCGTGTCGGTATTGATGACGCCCGTGGCGTCTACGGTCACGACACAGTAGTACGAGAAGCCGAGGAAGCCTTGGGCAACTTGAACCTCGTAGGAGTTGATGCCTTCGAGAATGCCTTCAACGAGCAAGAACACGTCGTTGCGCAAGATACTCGAAAAGGGTTGGTCGGAACGGTAAACGCGGTAGGTCTCATCCGTTTCACCGGTCACATCGCCCCAGGTGATGGTGGTCGTGCCCGTGCCGTCCACATTGGCAAGGAATTCTGCGGAGAGGAGAATAGGTTGGGCAGGTGGCCGGTTGTCTTCGACCACCGGGTCTGCCATCGTGTTTTGACCAACGAAACGGATGTCCTCGTAGTCCTCGCCCGATGCCGTGTAGTTTGGCAGGAGGTAGGTGATGGAGTAGTAACTGCTACGTTGGGTGTTGGGGGGAATATTGACGGTGTACGAACTCGCAGTGGCGTTCAACACAGCAATGGGCGTTTCCTCTGCGATGAGGTAGCCTCCGAGTTCACGGGTGATTTGGTAATCCGTTCGCCACACACGAATCTGAAGCGCATCCTCGCCAGTCGTGGGCAAGATGTTGTTGATGGCGTTGTAGTTGAGCCAATTGATATGCGTCTGGCTGGCAGCGGCGTCAAACTGAACGGAGATGATGAACGGCGTGTAGACGCTACGGGTGATCTCCAAAACAGGTTCGTAGGTTTGAGAACCGTTGAAGATGAGTTCCGCCGCCTCGGTTCCATTGCTCAACAGCGTGGTGATGCCGTAGTAGTAGGTGCCGTTGGTCCCGGGCTCAACAGGGAAGGTGACGGTGTGGCCGGGGTGGGTGCCGCCCTGACAATTGAACGGGTTGCCACCAGCCACGCCGGTGTCACACGCATCCACTTGGGCGAAGGGCGTCAGGCTGGCCAAATTGGTCTGATTGATGGGTGCAGAATGACGATACAGGTTGTAGACCGCACTGAACAAACCGTTGAGTTCTTGACTGCCCGTACCGATGTTTTCCCATGTAATGACCGTGGTCTCGGTGGCGTTGTCGAACGTGGCGAGAATGTTCTGTGCTTGCAGATTGGCGGGGTCACCGTTCGCCTGTACGGGGCTCAATGGAGCCAACGCAAGAAGCATGACTGCGGTAAGAATGACGGCGCGCAGACCACCGTTTTGTTCAGCCTTTGGGCTACCCATCATCTGTTATGTCGCCTTCGTCCGTTATCACTATGTCGCTTGTTAGAGGTCAAAAATGCCGATGTAGAGGGCGAACGGGGTCCGCCAAATTGAACCTTCACGGCTTTACTTTCGCTCGGGTTGAGGTAGCGGGTCCTCGGCGTCCAAGCGCTGGATTTCGCCCTTGGCCTGCATGAACCGAACACTGAACGTCCACAAACCGCCAAGGCCCGAGATGAAGACGATCAGGCTGAGGGGGTTGACGTTGATGTGGTCAAACCAGCCAGGATACGTGGCGTTGATGGACCAACCCGCCAGCAACATGACGCCCATGACGATGAGCGACAGCAACGTGAGCACGGTCCTATCGGCCCGCGAAAAGCCGCGATAATTCCTTGAGCCGGCGACGGCCTGAGCTTGCGTGCCCATGTATGAGCCCATCAAGGTGAAGAAAGCTGCTGCAAAACCAAGCGTCATGTCCCCTACGAACACCGAGGCGCTGATGCAGACCACCCATACTGCATCGAGCACGCGGTCGATGGTGTGGTCAAGGTAATCACCCCACCGAGTGACCTCCCCTTTGGCTCTGGCCAGTGAGCCGTCAAGGCCGTCAAACACCATGGCCAACGCTATGCTCAACGCACCGGCAAGCAACCACCAACCGCCCGATGCTTCATTTGGGGCGTACGTGGCAAGCAGGCCGCCCGCCACACCAAAGGGCAGGGCCATCCATGTCACGGTGGCGGGTGAGAATGAGGAAAAGGCGTTCAGAACCGGTTGAAGGGCAGCCTCCCATCGCTTGCGCATCTTCTCAAGGGCCATGCAACCACCACCGGGGAACGGGTGTTATGGTTTGTGGGGCGTTTACCCTCCACAACCTCATTCTCCAAGCCAATCAATCGCGTCCATCGCTTGTTCGGTGAGTGGGAGAGACGGAAGTCCTTCATCCACCCAAGCCTGAACCTGATTGATGGTGCCGGTATCGCCTCCCGTCGCATCCAATTCAAGGAGAGGGAGGTCGATTTCAAACTCCATCAGTTCAGCCCAATGACCCGCTGTCATTTCCCATTCCGCGTTGGCCTTGACCTTCCTTGCCTCGTAGCCACGGGCCGCCAAGCGTTCGCTCAGGACGGCTGGTTGGCACCGAAGAAGCACGATTCCGTCCACGTCGAGCAAATGGGCCAAGTGGCCGTCGACGAGCCAACGCCCCTCGTCGGGCGCTTCCCAGGATTCAGCCAGCCGGTGGACATCGATGGGCGCTGCGCCGTCCGCTTCGTCAACCGGACCGATGCACCCGTGTTGTTCGGCAAGGTCGGCCAGCGACAGCACCTGCCAGCCTTCCCCTTGCATTGCCTCGCACAGGGTGGTTTTTCCCGTACCGGGGGTGCCAGAAACAGCGAGGACGCACGAGGTCATCATGAACCGTCGGCTGCGGTGATGGTCAATAAACGCAGGAGGTGGGCCGTGAAACCGACCATCAAAGGCATGATAGCCTCGGTGGTGCTCAGCGAGGTTGATACCATGTTCGGGATGCAGGACCCTTCTCAGACCCTGCACCAAATTGAACGGTACATGCAAGAGGGGCGCCTTGAACTCTCGGAAGTGATGGCGACCCAGTTTTGTGACATGATGTTGGCCAAGAAAAAGCGCGACCCTCAGCAGCAAATTTTCCTGCTCAAAGGCCTTCGTCTGATGTGCGATGTCTACCTGTTGCGAGACAAAGCCGCCCAGAGCATGGCAAGTATCAAGCGAATGCACAGCGAGCGAAAGGCCTTGGTCAAAATCTTGCAGAAACATGCACCGCAGATGTTGGAAGCCATGCAGCCTGAACATGAGGACCACTTGCGGGCGGGTCGACTCTACGCTGCTGCCGGCAAGCAGCGCGCCGCCTCCAAGGCCTTTGCCAAATGCGAGAAACTTTCCCCCGGCCATCTCGCAGCCGCCCATACCGCCACCGATCTCATGCCCACCAAGGCTCACGTCGACCGGTTGTTGGCGGCGGTGAACGCCGCCGGTGATGTCATCCATGCCAACGGTGTCTTTGAGTTGCAACCAAGCGCCTCACCGCCGGTGGTCCTTGAAACGGTGCTCGCCTCGCTGCGACATGCCTCAACGAATCAGCCTGGAAAAGCCCAAGCTTGCCAGGCCGAAATCACTCGACTGGAGGGTCAACAAGCCGCCATCCTCGCAGGAGAACAAGCCGCCAACGCTCGCTTGCAGTCTGCGCTTGACAGTCTGCAACCTAAGCATGACTACTACCAGTATGGATGATGGTAGCGAGGGATGGATTTGAACCATCGATCTCCGGGTTATGAGCCCGACGGGATATCCAGACTACCCCACCTCGCTATCCCTTGCGCCACGGTTCCCCGTTTTCAAACCACCGTCGCTCGGACCATCGTGGAAAAGGGTGGGTTGATGAGGTGGAAGGTCCACCATCATTGCATGCGAGCCGCCCCTCTCAAGGTTATGGCGACCCTCGCCGTCCTCCTATGTGCCTCCCTCGCCGGGTGCCTTGGCACCGTGGAGGATGACGACGATGCCAGCCCCATCACCATGGCCGTGCACTACGAGTCCACCTCGGGCACCATTCTTGAACGCGTTCAGAACGGTGCCACACTGTCGCAAACCGGTGTGGAGTTGGCCTTCGACTTCGCCCGTGTGACCTCCAAAGCGGGGGTGATGGAGACCTTTACGCTCGACCCAGGTGACGACGAAGACGGGTCCAACGCCATCACCGTGAACGCCAACGATCAGGCGGAAATCGCCTACACCTACCAAACGCACGGACTGTTCACCGTCGTGTTATCAGCCACCGATGAAAGCGGAAACGAAGCCTCAACCAGCTTGATGGTTCGCATTGACAAAACCATCGATTGGACGCAAAGCAACACGGACGACCCAGATTCAATGGTGATCCCAGCCACCCCTGACTGCATCTGCCCGGCCCCAGAACGGATTGATGTTGACTCAACCATCAGCAACCCGGCCGGCATCCTCGCCGGCACGCCCGTGACCGTTACATGGCACCTTGACGACCCAGAGGGTGAGCAACAGGCCTTCCACACCGAACAAATCGGCGATGGCCAGGATGCATCTTGGACCCACAGCCAGTACAACATCGTCGAAGGCGATTGGGCCCTGAACGTGAGCATTGATTCAGGAAATGATTCCCTGAACCTTCACCACATCGTCACCATTTCGTACGAATCCGTCGAGACGCCTCCCAATCCGGTTGAAACAGCCGCTAACGAACAGGATTGAGATTCACTTTCACTTCGACGAAATCAAAACGAAAAGTGAACAAAAGCGCTGACTGCGTGCTGATAACGCCCGTATTAAGGCGGAGATAAAGGGGCGAATGGCTCCAAGCCCTCCTTCGCTTCTTCATATACGGAAGCCATCCAACAATGGGATGAAGGGATGGAACATGCCAGCAAAATCAAAGAAAAAAGTGAGTATTGAAGTTGAAAAGAATGAAGCACCGGAGGAAGAAAACCTTGGTTCGATGACCGAAGAAGATGAGGTCAAAGTGACCATCGAAGACCTGCCCGGCGTGGGGCCAGCCACGGCCGAAAAACTCCGTGAAGCCGGATTTGAGGAACTACTCGGGCTTGCCGTCATGTCGCCGGCCGACCTTGCAGAAGAAGCCGAACTCGGAGAAGCCGTGTCTGCCAAGATCATCGCCGCTGCCAAGAAAATGGCCAACATCGGAGGATTCGTTTCCGGTGATGCCCTGCTCGAACGCCGCCGTGAAGTTCAGAAACTCTCCTCGAGGGTCCAGTCCATTGACGACCTCCTCGGTGGCGGGTTTGAAACCCAAGCCTTGGTCGAGGTGTACGGTGAATTCGGTAGCGGGAAAACGCAGATTGGCCATCAGCTGGCCGTGAACTGCACCCTCCCAGTTGACCAAGGTGGACTCGACGGTGATGTCTTCTACATCGACACGGAAGACACCTTCCGCCCTGAACGCATCACACAGATGGCCCGGGGCCACGGCCTCGACCCCGAGTACGTGCTTTCCCGCATCCACGTGGCTCGTGCCTACAACTCCGCTCACCAGATGCTCCTGGCTGAAGAGATCAAGCGTATGAGCAAGGGCTTGAACGTCAAGATGATCATCGTCGATTCCTTGACCAGCCACTTCCGAGCCGAGTTCATTGGCCGCGGTATGCTTGCTCGACGCCAGCAGAAACTCAACAGCCACCTCAAGGACCTCAAGCAGTTGGCCGACGTGAACAACGCCCTGGTGCTTGTCACCAACCAGGTTCACTCCAAGCCCGACGCCATGTGGGGCGACCCGACCAAGCCCATCGGGGGCCACATTCTGGCCCACGCCAGCACCTTCCGCCTCTACCTGAGGAAGGCCAAGGGTGGACGCCGCATCGCTCGCCTTGTCGACTCGCCCAACCTCCCAGACGGCGAGTGCGTCTACCAGGTCACCGAAGAAGGCCTCCGAGACTGAGGCGGCGAACAAAAGGCGGGTGTGAAACCGCTGGATGAAACCCTTCCGGGGGCGGCACATTCAAATCGTCGGCAACGAAAATCTGCTCATGCGCCATTTGATTGAACGCGTTTTGGAACTCTCCGATGAGGAACAACGTGTGGTCGTCCACGAAGAACCACCCGGTCAAGGCTCCGAAGAGGAACTGAAGGCGCTGCTTGAGTCCCTTCAACCGAGAATCCGAGTGTATGGCGTGGGCGGTGCAGGTTGCAACGCCATCAACCGCTTGTTCGACGAGAAGTTGTTTGATTCCTCCTACGTAACCGGCTACGCCATCAACACCGATGCTCAAGCGCTGTTGCAATCCCCCATCGAGGAAAAGGTGCTCATTGGACGCACCGCCCGCGGCCGAGGTGCGGGCGGAGACCCCACCAAGGGCGAAGCTGCTGCCCTTGAATCCGAACGCGTCCTACGGCGCATCACCAACGACACCCAATTGGCCATCATCACGGCTGGTATGGGCGGCGGTTCTGGTACCGGCGCAGCCGGCCACATAGCACGTCTGGCCAAAGCTCAGGGGGCCATGACCATCGCCGTGGTCACCTATCCGTTCAAATCAGAAGGGTCGCTTCGAAAGCAAAACGCTGAATGGGGACTGGAACGCCTCCGAGAGTACTGCGACACCATTCTGGTCATTCCCAATGAGCGCCTGCTCGAAATTGAAGGTGTCAAGGACCTCCCCATCGCCAGTGCCTTCCGTGTGGGCGACGAATTGTTGGTCCGGTCCATCACGGGCGTCACCGAACTCTTGACCACCGATGGCATGGTCAATCTCGACTTTGAGGACTTGAAAGCGATTGTCAATTCAGGAGCCGGCGTGGCCATGATTGGGCTTGGCAGTGCCAGAGGCCCCGGGCGAGCCGATGCTGCCACGATGGAAGCCCTCCATTCACCCCTGCTCGATCTCGATATGAGTGACGCTCGTGGAGCCCTGATCAACGTGGTTGGTGGAGCAAGCCTCACCCTGGGTGAAGCCGAGCGTTGTTCGCAACTCATCAAGGAACAAATCTCCCCCAACGCCAAGATCATCTGGGGCGCAGCGGTCAAGGAAGAACTGGGCGATGAACTTCGCGTGATGCTTGTGCTGACCGGTGTGAAGAGCGACCAAATTCACGGTTCGACCGAAAACCGTCAGCTTCGTGCACTGAGGAGCCGACAAATCGAGTTCGTCAATTGATTCAAGGCCGGGCCACTGCCCACAACAGGCCCAGAAGGAGCAGCAAGCCAACGACCAGTAACATTCGGTCGGTTTGACTGACGCCATCGATGCCCTCGTCCGGTGTCAAATCGCCATCGTATGCTTCGCCTGGAACGACGATTTCGAGCGTCGCCCATGCGTCGCCGGTGGGGGCATCATTCCCGTTCACGGCGTTTCCATGAATGACAAAATTGGCCGCCGTGGTGTTGTCGCTGGGTGAGGTCCACTGGAGGTCCCATGACCGAAGGGTTGACCCATCGTAGGTGTGGGTCCAGCCACCGTCCAGTTCCTGGACGGTACTGTTGTTCGCCGCCACGAGTTGTCCCTCATCAACCACCCAACGGAAACCACCCTGCGACTTGTTTGTTGATGGTTCCATTGGACTGCTGACCGTAAGCGTGAGCGCATAGGTCGTGTTGGCGACAAAGACCTCGGGTAGGCCATCCACACGCACCAATGTCGAGGCATCCGGTGTATGGCAGAGGCACCCCTCGTTGGCTTCCGAGCCAAGCCCGTGAGGGGATGCCACCGCCCACGTGCTGGCTGTCGTCGCCAGCAGCAGCACCGCCAAGGCGAGAAGACGGCGGTGGGGCATGACGGATGGACCGTGCGGTGTGGTAAGAGGCTTGCTTCGGCCTTCGGACCATGATGCAAGAGCGTTCAAGGGAAACCCACCATTAAGTAGGAAGAGAACTGAAATTAATCCATGATGAGCGAATCAACGCCGTTTGAAGACGACGATGAAGAGATGGACATCTACGCTGCGCTCGGCCTCAACACGCCGGTCGGTCGGCAGGAGGAGGGCCAAGCCGCTTCCATCGCTGCAGATCTCTACGATCCGCTCGCCGCCTTCATGGACGACGATGAGGAGGACGACCATTCGCTTGCCGAAACATTCGCCCCTTCACCGGTCGTCTCAAGCGAAACCGTCGAATCCTTGCTCGAAACACTGGCCCGTGGCCTCCTCGACCATGAGCGTTTGAGTGCCTCGGTGTCCGGGGGTCGCATCGACATGGACAGCCTCACCATTGAGCGCGACCGCGACGCCTACCACCTTTCCCTCATCATTGACATGGGCGGCAAGGCCATCAAGCCGTTCGCCACCGTGCTGGCGGTAGAAGATGCATGGAAGCCAATGGCGGCCCCTCAAGGCTTGCACGCTCGTTGGACACCTGTTTACGAAGCCCTCTGCAAGGCACTGACTGAAGCCTTGAGCCGCCAAGGACGACCATCAAGCCTCTGAGGCTGGATCAATTTCCACACGCCAATCAATGGCCATGTCGGGGTCCAACGACGCTGAAACACTGCAGTATTTTTCGTGACTTTTGGCCACCACGCGCTCCACCAATTTCTGCGGAACATCGCCCACCACATGGTACACCATCGTGATGGACGTGAAGCGGCGAGGCGTGGTTTCAGCTCGCGTTGAATCCAAATCAACCCACGCATCGGTGAATGCTCGCTCTTTCAACCCAATGACCACATCCACAAGGGAGCACGCCCCTACCATCTGCAGCAGGAGTTGCATGGGGGAAGGTCCCGATTCCCAATCCATGGAAATTTGTTGGCCTGCGGCATTGATGCCGTTCATTGTCGTCCCGCCGGTCCACGCCACGCGCCCTTGCATGCACAGGGCAGGGGCGGTTCATTCTTGAAGGAGAGGTTGGTGGGCAATGACGAGAGACATGACAGGTACACCGGTAACCATGGAAAACGGCCAACTCAAGGTCCCCAACGACCCCGTGATTCACTACATTGAGGGCGACGGCATCGGTGTTGACATCACCCCCGTGATGATCGACGTGGTCAACGCCGCCGTCGAGAAAGCCTACAGCGGCGAGAAAAGCATCGTATGGTCGGAAGTGCTCGCTGGTGAGAAAGCCTTCAACGCCACCGGTGAATGGCTGCCTCAAGCCACCTTGGACGCCATGAAGACTGGTCTGGTCTCCATCAAAGGCCCGCTGACAACCCCCGTTGGAGGCGGTATTCGCTCGCTCAACGTTGCGCTACGTCAAAAGTTGGACCTCTACGCCTGTGTGCGACCAGTTCGCTGGTACGACGGCACGCCGTCGCCGGTCAGAGCCCCGCAAGATGTTGACATGGTCATTTTCCGTGAAAACAGTGAAGACGTCTATGCGGGCATTGAGTGGGAAGCCGAAAGTGAGGGCGCCAAGCAGGTCATTGATTTCCTCCAGGACGTGATGGGCGTTGACAAAATCCGCTTCCCCAACACCTCCGGCATCGGCATCAAACCCGTGTCCAAGGAAGGAACCGCTCGCATCGTTCGTGCGGCCATCCAATACGCCATCGACAACGACCAGCCCAGTGTCACCCTGGTGCACAAAGGCAACATCATGAAGTTCACCGAAGGTGGTTTCCGCGATTGGGGCTACACCCTCGCTCAGGAAGAATTCGGCGCAACCGAACTCGACGGGGGTCCATGGTGCACCCTCACCAACCCCAACACCGGCAACACGATCGTCATCAAGGACGTCATTGCCGATGCCATGCTCCAGCAGATCATCACCCGCCCTGCCGAATACAGTGTCTTGACCACGATGAACCTCAACGGCGACTACATTTCCGACGCGTTGGCCGCTCAGGTTGGTGGCATCGGCATCGCCCCCGGTGCCAACATCAACTACGACACAGGGATTTCCATCTTCGAAGCCACCCACGGTACGGCGCCCAAGTACGCCGGACAAAACAAGGTCAACCCCGGCTCCCTCATCCTCTCAGCCGAGATGATGCTCCGCCACATGGGCTGGAAGGAAGCGGCCGACCTCATCGTGAAGGGCATGGAAGGTGCCATCTCCAACAAGACGGTGACCTACGACTTTGAGCGACTCATGGACGACGCTACGCTGCTCTCCTGCAGTGCCTTCGGTGCTGCCATGATTCAGCACATGTGAAATCGTTGAAGGTGAACACCGTGCCTCGCTCCTACGACGCACGTTGGGTGAGTATCAAAGGCGGTGCTGACCGAAAATGGTGGGTGCGAATCAAGGCCAAAGTGGACACGGGCGCCAAGCGATGTTCGATTGACGAAGGTCTGGCC
>Ga0181597_10007106_pt1 | contig 10262 bp, 6 predicted proteins | sample 041ome_5_FD_148647 | JGI IMG/M metagenome (GOLD analysis project Ga0181597, IMG submission 148647) | Coastal salt marsh microbial communities from the Groves Creek Marsh, Skidaway Island, Georgia - 041403US metaG (spades assembly) | ecosystem: Environmental > Aquatic > Marine > Intertidal zone >...
GCACAGCAGAAGAAGAAGCTGCAGAGTTTGTAAAAAATCACAAAATCAAAAAACCAATAGTTGGATTTATTGCAGGAATTACGGCTCCCCCTGGACGTAGAATGGGTCATGCAGGAGCTATTATTTCTGGCGGAAAAGGTGGAGCCGAAGATAAGATAAAAAAAATGGAAGATTGTGGAATAATCATGGCCAACTCACCATCAAAAATTGGAAAAACATTGTTCGATAAATTGTCTAATTGAAAAATTTTTCTCTAGGTTTATATTGATTAAATATAATGTCATCATCAAAAAATTTTGAATTTGAAAAAACAGCTTTTTTGAGTAAATCAAATAGTGCCTTCATAGAGGAAATGTATAAAAAGTTTGTTAATAATGATCCAACCTTACCTGAAAGCTGGAAAAGATATTTTGATGAAATTGGAGATGAATTAGATGTTATAGTTAAAGAAATAAATGGCCCATCATGGGGGCCATCTAAAAAATTTTCAATAAATCAGGATCAAAAACCAATTAATGAAAATGGTCATCTAAGTGAGCTAGAATTAATTAAATCAAACGCAAATTCAATTAAAGCTGTTGCTATGATTAGATCTTATAGACAACGAGGACATTTAATTGCAAAATTGGACCCTTTAGGATTACTTAAAGCAGATTATTTAGATGAGCTTCACCCAGAGTCATATGGGTTTAAAAAAGAGGATTATAAAAAAAAAATATTTTTAGATGGTGTAACAAACAAGCAACATTCAAATATCAATGAAATACTTAATTTCTTAAGAGAGAAATATTGTGGATCATTAGGTTATGAATATATGCATATTTCTAATCCAACTGAAAGAAAGTGGTTCAGAGATAGAGTTGAAAAAGCTAATGATTTTAACTTTACTCAAAATGGTAAAGAAGCAATTCTTAACAAATTGATACAAGCCGAAGGTTTTGAAAAGTTTTTACATACTAAATATGTTGGAACAAAAAGATTTGGCCTCGATGGTGGAGAAAGTTTAATACCTGCCCTTGAACAAATAATTAAAATTGGAGGACATTCACAAGTAAAAGAAGTCAAAATTGGTATGTCACATAGAGGTCGATTAAATGTTTTAGCTAATGTGTTACAAAAATCTTACAAAAGGATATTTAATGAATTTGCCGGAGAAATTAGTTCAAAATCAAAAGATGATACAGGGGATGTTAAATATCATCTTGGTGCTTCATCTAACAGAGAGTTTGATGGTAATTCTGTTCATGTAAGTTTGACTGATAATCCATCTCATTTAGAGGCTGTAAATCCTGTTGTTCTTGGACAAACAAGAGCTAAACAATATTTTCATCAAGATAAAGAAAGAAAAAAAGTAATTCCAATATTGATCCATGGAGATGCTGCTTTTGCAGGACAAGGAGTTGTATCTGAATGTTTTGCTATGTCAGGTCTTCCGGGGCACAATACAGGTGGAACTATTCATATAATAATAAATAATCAAATAGGTTTTACTACAAGCCCAAGGTTTGCACGATCATCACCATATCCTTCAGATGTAGCAAAAATGGTTGAGGCACCAATTATTCATGTTAATGGTGATGATCCAGAGGCTGTAGTCTACGCTGCAAGGATTGCAACAGATTTTCGATTGAAGTTTAATAGAGATGTGGTGATAGACTTAATTTGTTATAGAAGATTTGGTCATAATGAAGGAGATGAACCATCTTTTACACAACCACTTATGTATAAAAAAATACGATCACACCCATCACCAGTAAAAGTTTATGGTGAAAAATTAATTAATGATAATTCAATCTCCAAGGACCATTTGAATAATTCAATTAAAAGATTCAAAGAATTACTAGATGAGCAATTTAGAAATGCAAAAAATTATAAACCTAAAATTGAATGGTTTGAGGGAACTTGGTCTAGATATAAACCTGAAAAAGGAAAAGATAAAAGAGGCGTTACAGGGTCAGATATTAAAAAATTAAAAGATATTTCAGAAAAAATACATACAATTCCTAATGAAATTAATATTCATAAGACTATTTCAAAAATTTTAGATAATAGAAAACAAACTGTATCTAGTGAGAAAGGTATTGATTGGTCCACAGCAGAATCGTTGGCTTTTGGGTCTTTATTAGATGAGGGATATCCTGTGAGGCTAGTAGGTCAAGACTCTGGGAGAGGAACTTTTAGTCAAAGACATTCAGTTTTGAGAAATCAATTAGATAATTCAAGATATATTCCTTTAAATAATATTTCAAAGAAACAAAAAAAGTTTGAAGTTGTTGATAGCTTTTTATCTGAATTAGCAGTACTAGGTTTTGAATACGGTTATAGTTTAGTTGAACCTAACACATTAACTATATGGGAAGCACAGTTTGGTGATTTTGCTAATGGTGCTCAAGTGGTTATTGATCAGTTTGTTGCTTCTGGGGAAAGAAAATGGTCGAGAGCTTCAGGATTAGTAATGTTGTTACCACATGGCTATGAAGGCCAAGGACCCGAACACTCTTCAGCGAGACTAGAAAGATTTTTACAGTTATGTTCAAATGACAATATGCAAGTAATGAATTGTACAACCCCAGCCAATTATTTTCATGCATTAAGAAGGCAAATGCATAGGGATTTTAGAAAACCATTAATAATAATGACACCTAAATCTTTATTAAGACATAAAAATTGTGTTTCTAATTTAGATGATTTTAGTAAACAAAATTCATTTCATAGAGTTTTATGGGATCACGCCATTGATCCTAAAATCAAAGGGTTAATTAAGCTAAAAAAACCAGAAAAAATTAAAAAAGTGATTCTATGCTCAGGTAAAATATATTTTGATTTACTTGAAGCTAGAGAAAAGTTAAAAAGAGATGATATTATATTTTATAGAATAGAACAGCTTTATCCTTTTCCTGCAAAAAGCCTTGTTAAAGAACTTAGACCTTATGCTAAAAATACCAAATTTTACTGGTGTCAAGAAGAGCCAAAAAATATGGGTGCTTGGTTTTCTGTCAGAGATTATATCCAATGGACATTAGATAATATAAAGGCTAATAATAATAAAATTTCTTACATAGGAAGAAATCCTGATGCATCACCCGCAACAGGATATGCAAAAAGGCATATTTTTCAACAACAAGAAATTATAAAGAAAGTTTTTGAGTAAAAATGAGTGAAAAAATTTTAGTTCCAGTGCTTGGTGAAAGTATTACGGAAGCTACAGTTTCTAAATGGCTTAAGAGTGAAGGAGATACTGTTGATGTTGACGAACCAATAGTTGAGTTAGAAACAGACAAGGTAAACTTAGAAGTTCCCTCACCTGTGTCAGGTATACTAACCAAAATTAATTCAAAGGATGGTTCGATTGTTGAAGTTGGGGCACTTTTAGGTTCGGTATCAGAAAATAGTTCGAGCCCAAAAAAAATAGAAAAAATTGAACCAGTTTCTGATGAAAATAACGTTATAAAATTAGATACACAAAAAGAAATTAAAGAACCAGAAATTTTTGATGAAAAAATTGAGGAAGAAGAACCAGAGCAAAAACCTTTAATTCTTACTCAAGAAATTGAAGAGAAAAAAACAACAATTGAATCAAAAAATGATCAAACTTTATCTCCTGCTGTAAGGAAGATTGTTACAGAAAATAAAATTGATATTAAATCAATAAAAGGATCTGGAAAAGACGGAAGGGTTTTAAAAGGTGATTTAATAAATTTAATGGGTGTTAATCCACCTCCTTCAGAGAGAAAAGCTAAATATGGTCAAGAAGAAAGAATTAAAATGACCAGGTTAAGGCAAACTATTGCTAAGAGATTAAAACAAGCTCAGGAAAATGCTGCTTTACTCACTACTTTTAACGAAGTTGATATGACAAATGTAATGGAAATGAGGAGAGATAATCAGGATGATTTTCAGTCACGTTATGGAATAAAATTAGGTTTTATGTCATTTTTTGTTAAAGCATGCATAGTGTCTTTAAAAAATTTTCCAGCGGTAAATGCTGAAATCGAAGGTGATACAATAATTTATAAGAATTACTATAATATAAGTTTTGCAGTTGGCACAGATAAAGGACTTGTTGTTCCAGTGTTAAAAAATGCAGATGAATTATCTTTTGCCGACATAGAGAAAAATATTAAAGAAATTTCAGAAAAAGCGAGAGATGGCAAACTTACAATTGAAGATCTTCAAGGGGGGACATTTACAATAAGTAATGGTGGTGTCTATGGCTCTATGTTGTCAACTCCAATATTAAATTTACCTCAGTCAGGGGTATTAGGTATGCACAATATTGTAGATAGACCAACAGTAGTTGATGGTGAAATTAAAATCAGACCAATTATGTATTTAGCTTTGTCTTATGATCACAGAATTATTGATGGTAAAGAGTCAGTATCATTTTTAAAAATGATAAAAGAAAATTTGGAAGATCCAAGAAGGTTGTTTTTAGATATTTAGATGGCAGAAAAATTTCAAGCAATAGTAATAGGTGGTGGACCTGGTGGTTATGTTTGTGCAATTAGGCTTGCACAATTGGGGGTCAAAACCGCATGCATAGAGTCAAGAGGTTCTTTAGGAGGAACATGCTTGAACGTAGGATGTATTCCATCAAAGAGTTTACTAAACTTATCAGAGGAGTTTGATAAAGTTAAGAATTTATCAAACAAAGGGATTGAAGTTGGTGAGATAAAATTAAATTTACCCAAAATGATGAAAAGTAAAGATAAGGCAGTCACAGTATTAACTAAGGGAGTGGAATTTTTATTAAAAAAAAATAAAGTTACTTATTTTAAAGGAACTGGCAGTTTCAAGTCTGAAAATGAAATTTTGATTAAAGATGAAAAAAAAAAAGAAACTTTAATAAATGCAGATAAAATTATAATAGCAACTGGTTCAGTGCCAGTATCTTTGCCTGGTATTGAAATTGATGAAAAAATAATTGTTTCTTCAACAGGTGCTTTGAATTTAACTCAGGTCCCCAAAAAAATGATTGTTGTTGGTGGAGGTTATATTGGATTAGAAATGGGATCTGTCTGGTCAAGGTTAGGTGCTGAAGTTCACGTAGTTGAATTTCTTGACCACATTACACCAGGAATGGATAAAGAAATTTCTAACGAGTTTATGAAAATTCTTAAGAAGCAGAAGATAAATTTTCATATGCAGAATAAAGTTGAAAAAATTGAAAAAACTAAATCAGGTGCAATTGTTTATACAAAAGACAAAAATGGTAATCAAAATCAATTTGAATGTGATATTGTGTTAATTTCTGTAGGAAGAAAACCAAATACAAATAGTTTAAATCTCGAAAAAATTGGAATTGAATTAGATGATAAAAAAAGAATTAAAACAAATAAAAATTTTCAAACAAATATAAATAACGTTTATGCAATAGGAGATGTCATAGTTGGACCAATGCTTGCACACAAAGCAGAGGATGAAGGTATTGCCGTAGCAGAAAACATTGCTGGTCAATCAGGCCATGTAAATTATGATACTATTCCTGGAGTAATTTATACAACTCCAGAAGTTGCATCTATTGGCAAAACTGAAGAGCAGTTGAAAAGTGGTAATGTAAAATATAAAATAGGTAAATTCTCATTTATGGCAAATTCTAGGGCAAAAGCTATTGATGATGCGGAAGGTTTTGTTAAAATTTTAGCTGATGAAAAAACAGACAAGGTCCTTGGTGCACATTTGATAGGCCCACACGCAGGAGAATTAATAGCAGAAATAGGGATAGCCATGGAATTTGGTGCTAGTTCAGAGGATATCGCAAGAACTTGCCACGCTCATCCAACGTTTTCAGAAGCAGTAAAAGAAGCAGCATTATCTGTAGATAAAAGAGCAATACACTCTTAGTAATTTTTCATATTATTAGATTATGAAGTTTCCGATTCTTTTACCCAATATATTTAATCATCCTTTTACGTATAAAAGTGACTTAAATCTAAAAATAGGTGATTACGTAGTAGTGCCTTTTGGTAAATCGAAAATTACAGGAGTTGTCTGGGATGAATTTGAGAAAAAAAATAATAAAAATTTTAAATTAAAAACTGTTGTAAAAAAATTAAATGTAACTCCTCTAAAAAAAACAACTATAAAATTTCTTAATTGGTTTGCTGAATACAATATAGTTCCAAAAGGAATGGCTTTGAAATTAGTTTTATTTAGAAATAATGCTATAGAAAAGTTTCAAAAAGATGTTTTTAAGATTTTTAATACTAATGTTAAGACAAATGTAATCAAGCTTTCTGAGGAGCAAAAAAAATCTTTAAAAAAGATGAATATTTCTAATGAAAAATTTAGAGTTCATGTTCTACAAGGTACAACAGGATCAGGAAAAACTATGGTTTATTTTTCGGCTTTAAAAGACATTATAAATAAAAATTTTCAAGGTCTAATACTATTACCTGAAATAGGTTTAACCAGTCAATTTGAAAAAAAGTTTTTAGAATTTTTTGGTATTACCCCAGCAATTTGGCACTCTGGCATTTCAAAAAAAAAAAAAGAAGTCATTTGGAGTGGTGTTGCAAATGGAGAAATAAAAGTTGTGATAGGAGCAAGATCATCATTATTTTTACCATTTAGAAAATTAGGCTTAATTATCGTTGATGAAGAACATGATCAATCTTATAAGCAAGATGAAGGTGTTTCTTATAATGCAAGAGATATGGCGATTTCAAGAGCGTCGTTTGAAAATATTCCCATTAATTTAGTAACTGCTGTTCCATCAATTGAAACATTCGAAAATGTACAAAAAGGTAAGTATAGTATTTCAAGACTAGAACAACGTTATCAAAATGCATCTTTACCAAATTATGAGATAATAAATCTCAACGAAAATAAACTAGAAAAACAATCATGGATTTCAAAAAAAATAATAGAAAAAGTAAATTTTCACCTTGATAAAGATGATCAAGTATTATTTTTTTTAAATCGACGGGGATTTTCACCACACGTGCTTTGTAACAAATGTTTTAATAGCTATTCATGTCCTAATTGCTCTATAAATTTGGTTTATCATAAAATTAAGGGTAATTTGTTATGTCATTATTGTGGCTTTGTAACATCTCTTAAAAGAAACTGTATAAAAGATGGAGATTGTGAAATTATTTTTAGTGGCCCAGGTGTGGAAAGAATATCGGATGAAGTAAAAAAAAAATTTCCATTAAAAAAAATTGAAATTTTTTCAAGTGACACAATGAATAAAAAAGATTCTGCAAATAAATTAGAAAAAATAATTAATAACCGGGTTCAAATTTTAGTTGGTACACAATTAATTTCAAAAGGTTTTCATTTTCCAAATTTAAATTGTATTGTAGTGGTTGATATTGATCTTTCTTTACAAGGACACGATTTAAGAGGTGCAGAAAAAAACTTACAATTATATCATCAGCTTTCAGGTAGAGCAGGAAGGACAGGCAAACCTGCAACAGTGTATTTCCAAACTTATAACAATAATTATAAAATTATTTTAGATTTAACTAATAATAACCCTGACATCTTTTTAGAAAAAGAGCTTGATATTAGAAAAAGAAATAAACTTCCACCATTTCAGAGGTTTATTTCATTAATTTTAACTGGAGAAAATGAAACTAAACTAGAAAAAGAGGCATACAAATTTAAAACTTTTGTAAAAGATAAATTAGCTGGAAAAATTTTAGGCCCTGTAAATGCTCCGATATTTAGATTAAAAAAAAAATATAGAATTAGGTTGTTAATTAGAGGGGCAAAAACATTAAAATTACAAAACTCATTAGCAGTAGCAATTTCAAATTACAAATTTCAACCAGGAATAAAACTTTCAGTTGATGTTGATCCAATAAACTTCAATTAGCCCCTTAAAAAAGGTGCTTTTTAACAAATGTGTTACTTGAAGACATAATGGTCATATGTTAATTAAAGCGTGATTTTTAATTAATCTTCAATAAAACATAGGAACCAAGTTGAGCAAAAACACAGGATTTTCAATTACATCAGCTGAAAGATACTCTCTTGCGCTATTTGAACTTTCAGAGGAAAATAATTTATTAAGTCAGATAGAGGATCAATCTTCATCTATGCTTAATTTAATAAATCAAAGTAATGATTTTTCCAATTTGATTAAAGACCCAACTATTAAACAAGAAGATTTATTAAAGGTTATAAATCAAATAGTAGAAGACAATAAATTTGATATTTTATTTAAAAATTTTTTAAACTTCTTAATTCAAAAAAGACGCTTTTTTTTTATTGAGCGTATCCTTAAAAGTTTTATTGAAACTTGTTCGAGAAAAAGAGGAGAACTTAAAGCCGAATTAAAATCAGCAAAAAATTTATCAAGTGATGAAATAACAAAAATTACAGAAGTGTTAACTAAAAATTTTAGTTCTAAAATAAAATTAAACTATAAACATGATGAAAGTTTAATAGGAGGTTTGGTAGTACAAGTTGGAAGCACTATGATCGATACCTCAATTAAAAATAAATTACAACAAATTGAAAATAGAATGATAGAGGCATAAATGGAAATAAATCCTTCAGAAGTTACAAAAATATTAAAAGAACAAATTAAAAATTTTGGTGATAAGGCAGAAGTTACAGAAGTTGGACAAGTTTTATCAGTAGGAGATGGTATTGCTAGAATCTATGGTTTAGACAATGTTCAAGCTGGTGAAATGGTAGAGTTTGCAGATGGATCAAAAGGAATGGCTCTTAACTTAGAAAGTGAAAATGTTGGTGTTGTAATTTTTGGTGATGATAGAAATATTAAAGAAGGTGATGTAGTAAAAAGAACTGGAAGTATTGTTGATACTCCAGTTGGAAAAGAATTATTAGGAAGAGTTGTCGATGGTTTAGGTAATCCTATTGATGGTAAAGGATCATTAAGTAAAAGTGTGAAAAAAACTAGAGTAGAAGTAAAAGCACCAGGAATTATTCCTCGACAATCAGTTAGTGAACCAATGCAAACTGGACTGAAATCAATTGATAGTTTAGTTCCAATTGGAAGAGGTCAAAGAGAATTAATTATTGGTGATAGACAAACAGGAAAAACCGCTGTTGCAGTAGATGCAATTATCAACCAAAAAAAAATAAATGAATCTGGTGATGAAAAACAAAAATTATATTGTATATATGTTGCAGTTGGACAAAAAAGATCAACTGTTAGACAAATTCAAAAAACATTAGAAGAAGCAGGTGCAATGGATTATACAACTATTGTTGCTGCTACGGCATCTGATTCTGCACCTTTACAATTTTTAGCACCATATACAGGATGTGCTATGGGTGAATATTTTAGAGATAATGGAATGCACGCATTGATTATTTATGATGATTTATCCAAGCAAGCAGTTGCATATAGACAAATGTCTCTTCTATTGAGAAGACCTCCAGGACGTGAAGCTTATCCAGGAGATGTATTCTACTTACATAGTAGATTACTTGAAAGAGCTGCGAAATTAAGTGATGAACACGGTGGTGGATCACTAACAGCACTTCCAATTATCGAAACGCAAGGTGGAGATGTATCTGCATTTATTCCCACAAATGTAATTTCAATTACTGATGGCCAAATTTTCCTAGAAACAGAATTATTTAACCAAGGTATTAGACCAGCGATAAACGTTGGTTTATCAGTATCTAGAGTTGGATCATCAGCTCAAACAAAAGCTATGAAAAAAGTTTCTGGATCAATGAAACTGGAATTAGCTCAATATAGAGAAATGGCAGCTTTTGCACAATTTGGATCCGATTTAGATGCGTCTACTCAGCAACTTCTTAATAGAGGCTCTAAATTAACTGAACTTTTAAAACAAAAACAATATTCACCAATGACTGTTGCAGAGCAAGTAATATCCGTTTTCTGTGGTGTCAAAGGTTATCTTGATGATATTGAATTAAAAGATGTTGCTGAATTTGAGAGTAAAATAATTGATAAATGTAAATCAGAAAAACCTGAAATAATTGAAGCGATTCAAAGCTCAGGAAAACTTGATGATGATAAAGAAAAAATACTTATAGAAGTAATTACACAATTAAAAGGAACTTTTAAATCTTAATACTGTATGGCAAGTTTAGACGATCTTAAAAAAAGAATAGCTAGTGTAAAGTCAACACAAAAAATTACAAAAGCTATGAAGATGGTAGCAGCAGCAAAATTGAGAAGAGCTCAGGAAAGTGCTGAGAAGGGAAGACCTTATTCTGAAAAAATGAATAATATAATTCTTAATCTTTCTAGTGGGATTTCAGATAAAGAAAATGCTCCAAAATTATTATCTGGATCAGGTAATGATAAA
>Ga0181597_10007116_pt1 | contig 10258 bp, 5 predicted proteins | sample 041ome_5_FD_148647 | JGI IMG/M metagenome (GOLD analysis project Ga0181597, IMG submission 148647) | Coastal salt marsh microbial communities from the Groves Creek Marsh, Skidaway Island, Georgia - 041403US metaG (spades assembly) | ecosystem: Environmental > Aquatic > Marine > Intertidal zone >...
AAACGCACGTTGGAAATCCAGCTCTGCGTAAAATTTCCCTCTGCACGTCCCGCAAAGAATCCACGTTCAAACGCAGCATGAGCTCTTGCCAGCACGGAAGGAGGATTTGCAGTCGCTCGCTCGGCATGATGGCGTTTCCTCCTCTTTTTTATGCGTGTATAAAAAGAGAGAGTATGCGCGCGCAACAAGGGCGCTCTCTGCGATGAAGATTTTTTTCTTCTTCTCCCCTTTTGTCGTAAAATGAAAAAATCTGAGCACTCGATCGAACGTCAAACGTGTGTCTTCGTCAAATGCGAACAAAGAGAAATTTTTTTTGTTTTTTTTTTTGGCTCCCTGCACTTCCCGAATCACTTCTTCGTGCCTCCTCGTGTATCTTCCGAAGCGTGATGACTCACTCTCAGATAGAGCGCTCTCTGTTCTCTTTTCCGCATTTTTACCCACCTAATTATACACGTATCCATCAAAACTATCATAGGTAACTGCGCATACAAACACAGACAGAGAGATAAAATTTGCCCACCTCGTGCGCGGCGTTTGAGTACACGAGAGAGAGAGAGATAAAGAATGGCGACGATGGCGACGAGCGCCAACGCCTCTTCGTCGTCGTCGTCGTTCGTCGGGAGAACGACGCGTTCGCAGCGACGACAACGACGAGGGAAGAGTGGCATTCTTTCTCCCGGCGAGAGAGGAGATAAAAAGAATGCAATCGGCCTTCGGCGCGACGCCGTCGTTGTCGCCTCTGCTGCTGCTTCCGAGGACAACGAAGAAGAACCGCGGGAAGAAAATCCGAACAAAGGGAGAAACACGAAATGGCTTCGACGAGCGTTTAAAACGTACAGGAATATCTCCCAAGACGGGGTGCAAATCCCAACCGCGGAGGATTTGACCAGTGGCGTGGAGAAATCGTTGAATAAGAGAAATATGTCGTTGCCGGATTTACCGGACGCGGAGGAGGTGAAGGACTTTATCTCCAGAGACCCGAAAGAGTTGATTCCGGAGCTGCCGGAGATTGAAGTGCCGAAGTTCGAAAACGTGGTCGAGGACGCGAAACCGTTTCTGGCGAAGCTGGCGGAAGGGATTAAGAAGTCGCTGGCGAAGCGAAATATCGACGTTCCGAAAGTGCCGACGAGCGTGGAGGAAGTGAAAGAGACGGTCGCGGCGAAAACAAAGTCGGTGAAAGTGCCGGAAGTGCCAGATGCGGGCAAATTGGCGAAAGGAGTGAAGAAATCCATCGCAAAGAGAAAAGGAGGAGTGTACGAAAGCGCGGAGGAAGGCGCGAGGGAGGCAGAAATCAAAGCCGAGATAAAAAAGGCGGAAGATGTCAAGGCGAAGTTTAAGAAGATGGAGGAGGAAGTGGCGAGACAGAAGCAAAAGAAGATGGAGGAGGAACAGCGAGCGTTGCAGGAGGCGAAAGAGGCGAAAGAGGCAAGAATTCGAGCTGAGGAAGAGGAAGAAAGAGCGAGAATCGAGGCTGAGTTGGAAGAAGCTCGTATCCGCGCTGAGGAAGAAGAGAAGGCGAGAATCGAAGCTGAGATGAAAGCCAAGGAGGAAGAGGAAGCTCGTATCCGAGCTGAGGAAGAAGAGAAGGCGAGAATCGAAGCTGAGATGAAAGCCAAGGAGGAAGAGGAAGCTCGTATCCGAGCTGAGGAAGAAGAGAAGGCGAGAATCGAAGCTGAGATGAAAGCCAAGGAGGAAGAAGAAGCTCGTATCCGCGCTGAGGAAGAAGAGAAGGCGAGAATCGAAGCCGAACAAAAAGCCATAGCTGCAGCGGAAGCCAATCGTGCTGCTGAAGCTAAAGCGGCAGCAGAGGCGAAGGCGAAAGCTGAAGAAGCCGAAAAGAAAGCAGCTGAAGAAAAAGCTGCCGAAATAGCGATGCTGCAAAAGAAAGCGGAGGAAGAGGCAGCGGCGGTGAAGATGGCCGAAGCAGCGCGAATCGCTGAAGAAGAGAAAAAGAAAGAAGCGGAAGAGCAAGAAGCTGTCAAACAAGAAGAGGTTGCAGAAATCGCAGCAGAAACGGTAAAACTCGAGAAAGCGCGGGCGGAAAAAGCTGCGGCAAAAATTGCCATGGCGGGTCATTTTGCGCGCATGAAAAAGAACGAAAACGAAAAAGCAGCCAAAGCTGGCGCCGTTGCGGAAATGCGGGTGTACGATTACACGGGAACCGCTGCTGAAGAAGTTTCAGAGACGAAGGAAGAAAATTTTGAGAGCAAGCCCCCCCCTCCTCCGCAAACTCCTCCCAGCGGAACCTCGAAGCAAGAAGCCCCTCGGAAAGCCCCAGAAGTAGAAACGAAAGTCTACGAAGAAATCTTACCGAACTCGGATAACATTCAACTTTCCAAATGCGTGACTACGCAAAGATTGAAGTTTGAAGTCGAATACGCCTTGAAAAGAGGCACGAGTGATAACGTGTACTCCATCGAAGGAACTGAAAAAACTGCTTTGATTGATGTTCCGGACAAGGCGTTCGCTGAGAACTTGTTTGGCGAAAACAAGCATTCGTCCTCGGATTTCTTGATTTTGCAACACATTTCGCCGAAACGGTTGGATTCTATTTCAGCTTTGTTAGAAAACCGGTCGGATATGCTCCCGCCGATTGAGATTGTCGTTACAAACCCAGGGGCTAGAGTCATTTACGATGCTTTGAAGCCGCCAGATGGGGTAACTCCAGGTAGTAACGAACGACTCATCGCCGCATGGAAACGACCTTCAGAGTTGAGTGGTAAACCAAAGTTGCGAGCGCGTTTGCGTATTATTCGTGGAAACGAGGAAAAGTTGGATTTAGGTGGAGGAAGAACGTTGACGTTCATGCCGTGCTCCACGCCGAGATGGCCGGATGTGTTTTGCACCCGAGACTCGAAATCTGGGATTGTCTTCACCTCCAAATTTTACTCTGCGCACGTTGCCAACGAAAAAACCGACGAAGACAACAACCACGTGGAGACTTACGATTCAGGAGGCTTAGATTCCTTCCAAGAAGACTGGCGATACTTTTACGATTGCATGCTCGCGCCGATGGCGACGCAAGTCAGCACAGCGCTCTTCAAGCTCAAGGCTTTAGCGTACAACTCGCCGTACAAACAACCGCGTTTGGCCCCGTGCCACGGCCCGGTACTTTTGAACTCATCTCCGGAGCTCATTCGCGAATACGACGAGTGGACGGATAAGCAGTTGAAGCAAATAAATGACGTTTCCGTGGCGGTCATTTATGCGAGCGCGTATGGGAACACTTCTGCGATGGCGCAAGCCATCGCGAGAGGCATCACCAAAGCCGGTGTCGGGGTAGAAATGATCAACTGCGAACTCGCCAGTGCGGATGAAATTCAAGAGTTGGCTAAAACAGTGGGTGGTTTTTGTCTCGGTTCACCAACTCTGGGAGGTCATGTCCCAACTCCAGTCACCGACGCCATGGGTCAGATCGTCAAAAACTACGACACGGACAAACCGGCTGGAGTCTTTGGCTCCTTTGGTTGGTCTGGTGAAGCAGTCGATATCATGGAAACTCGCTTGAAAAACGCCGGGTTCAACTTTGCATTTGATGCTATCCGATGCAAGTTCAAACCGACGGAGGAAACATTACAACTCTGCGAAGAATCCGGCACGGACTTGGCGCAACTCGTCTTGAAAAAATCCAAACAAGCGAAGAAAGCGGAATCGAAAAGAGTGCAATCGGAAACCTTTACCGGCGTGACGGAAACCGAAGCCGCGGTTGGTCGCATTGTCGGATCTCTGTGTGCCGTCACCGCTAAAAACGGCGACGCTCAATCCGCCATGCTCGCCTCATGGGTTTCCCAAGCTTCTTTCAACCCTCCGTCGCTGACAGTGGCGGTTGCGAAAGACCGCGCGGTGGAATCCTTCATGCTCCCAGGCGGCAACTTTAATCTCAACATCCTCAAACTCGGCAACGAGAAAGAAACCATGAAAGCGTTGTTAAAAGGTTTCGCCCCCGGCGAAGACCGATTCGGTGACATGAAAGTTTCCTACAGCGAAAATAACGAGTGTGCCATCGTGACCGACGCTTTAGCCTATTGCGAGTGCGCCGTGAAGAGCCGCATGGAGTGCGGCGACCATTGGGTCGTCTTGGCCGAAGTCACCGGCGGCAAATTGTTGGACGAGGAAGGTAAATCAGCCATGCACCACAGAAAAACCGGGAAGAGTTACTAAACGCTTCGCATTTTACACACTCTGTTTAATATTAAGAACGAACATTTACGATTTACACGTCCGCGCAAAGAAGCCAAGGAGGCGAAAAGCTCTCTGTATTTTAACTCTTCTCCTTTTTTCCTTCAAAGACGGTCGCCAATAAAATTTTCCATTTCTCACGCTTTAAAGAGAGGGAGAGAGAGAGAGCGTGATACCTAAAGGAAAAAGGACGCGCGCGAGAGAGGTCTCCAAAAATGGGTTTAGGTGCTCTTTGGAGGGACTTTAAGGATGACTTGTTGACGTACAGAACCGTGAAGGTACGCTTTTTTTTGTTTTGGATTTCCCCGAGCGGGCGCGAGAGTGAAAAGATTCCGCGGGCTCTTTTCCCCGCGAATTTGGGATTTGCTTACCCGTCGTGAGTGGCGACAATTTTGGAGTATACACCAACGTCTACTCCGACAGAGACAACGATATCGTGCTGTTCGAACTCTCTATCGTTTTCTCTGCGCGCATTGCGCTCGAGTGCGCGCCGATGTTTTCTTTTTGCTCTCTCTTTTACTCTCTTTTGTCTCGAAAAGTCACTTACCAAAATTCTCTCTCTCTCTCTCTCTCAAAACCGCGCGCTCGAAATCACATACCAACAGCTGGTGAAAACGAAGAACCCGCTTCTCGTGACGACTGATTTAACGTTTAAAATCCTCATCGCGCTGTTTGCGGTCGTTTCTATGATTATCATGAAGAATTACAATAAATTCAGCACGCCGAACTTGTACGCCAAGTCGCAGTTTGAGGTCCCGCACATCATCGTTCCGAGGTACTTGTTGAGCGAAGATGGGAGCGCGTCGGTACAATCGAGCTTTCTAGGGGATACGAAACCAATTATCGAAGCACATGTACAGAACGCTACGTATTGCAATGATCCGAGCTATATTAACTGGCGATCGCCTACGTACGATGGTACGTATGAGACCGTGCATTACAGCACGGACGAGGCAGCGTGCGCAGCGTCGGCGGAATGTACGACGCCAATCGAGTGCATTACCGGCGGAATGACGATTGGAGAGATGGTGAAATTAACTCCGAGTGGTTTGTGGGTGAAGACATTTTTGCAGGAGTGGACGTTTAGCAGACAATGCGATGGGTGCGGAGGGCCGGACGGGTATTCGCCGCCGCCACCGAATTCTCCGTCGCCACCCCCCACACCAAGTCCACCGCCTTCTCCACCTTCGGAAGGTGTTCCGAGTCCTCCTCCATCACCACCGCCTGCGGAACCGAGTCCACCACCGTTCCCAAGTCCACCGCCGACTTCCATGTGTGCAGATCATTTTGCTTTTCCAGATAACTGCGCGTACTCATTGATGGGCGTGAGGAGAGGCTTTACGATTGCGCCGGAGAACATCTTTTTACCGTTAGAACTTTGGTACCAAGACAGTTTAGGGAACTTCAACCAGCCGGCTAAAGTATTTTTCAACGACGTCGAATACGATGGGACCGCTGGAGCGTTGCAAGGGATTACGTTGAAAGATTTATTAGAGGCTGCGGGTGTTGATTTGGACAATTACAACGATTACTTGTGCGTGGTTGGTGAAGATGAGGCAAACGGCGGGTGTGCGCAAGGCTCGACGACTGGTTTGACGTTTCGAATGACTGGTATTAAGTTATTAGTGACGGTGAAATGGCAATCGGTGCATTATTTAGAGCCGCTGAATAACGATGTTTGGGCTACGTTGAGCGTCACGTTTATTCCTTCCAAGCAAATGCACAGTATCGGAACCGACGCGAATTACATGGATGGTGGGAACCCATGGCACTCAAACGTCATGGAGCGAACGTTCAACGGAGTGGAGATTGTGTATGAATCCGGTGGAACGGTAGGTGTCTTTGATATTTTCACCTTGATGTTAGCGGTGACGAATGCGTTTGTGTTGATTGGCATGGCGACGACGATTTGCGACGCGCTTGGAACTGCCACATCTGAGCAGTTTATGGACGATAAATACGAAGACGACGGCGAGCGCGCAGGTTTAGAATACATGTTAGAAATGATCGACGATAAGCAGATGCCAGGTTTACCGTTCAAAGTGGAAGATTTGAAGTTGCGAACGGACAACGACGAACCAACCGAGACGTACGAAAGAGCGATTCAAACGTTACAGATTCAAATAGCAAACATAGAAAACAGACTGTCGGTGTTACCTGAGGACGAAGGTGAATTGAGAAATTTGAATACCGGACACGTGGATAAGATTGAATATAGGAAGATGAAATTGTCGTTGATTGAAGATCCGCAAGTAGTGGCACTGAAGAAACAGCAAGAAGCATCTTCAACGCCTCGCAGCGGCTCGGCGAAGAGGCGACTAAGCGTAACCACCGAAATACTGTTATACCCTGGCAATCAAACTATCGGTCGCGGTATGGCAGGTGTAACTGGTAAAGCAATTTCCCGCTCGCAAATAACGTTAGCTGTTATTCGCGAAAAAGTTCGCGTGAAGAGTTTACGCGACGGACCAGGCGTCTTTAGATCAGCCGTCGGTCGATGGGAATCCTTGCCTTCCGAGAAAGCCGCGGTGTTAGTACCCGGAGATAGACTCTGTTTGCGATTGCGAGAGGGTCGTCCGGGTGGTCACGAAGGTATTTTTGAGTTGCAATACCAGGAAGAGTTGGAAGAAGTGGACAAGAACAAATCGTGCACTATTTTCGGATTTGAGGTGTTCAACTCGCCTTCGGGAAAATAATCCGCTAACGCGCTCGCTGTATTCAGGCAAAGAATGTTTTAGTATTGTTGTAGTCCTATTGTTATATGTGTAGTAGTGTACCACGTACGTGAAGACGAGTTATTGTTGTTGTTTTTTAAAAGTACACGTGTTTATTGTTACAATTTTGATCTATTTCTACAATCATGTGATGTGCAGAGAAAACTAATTATCCTTTTTCATATCTAAGCGGTGCCCGGCTCATTATGCAACCGTTGCATGGACCAGTACGGGCAGGGGACTCTAAATACAAGCAGAACAAAAAGCAAACAGACATCGTCTCATCGTAAAAACAGGAGTAACTCGTGTTTATCAGAAATCGTTAGGTAAAATGTCTCTTCTCTTCTTGTGCTCACAGATGGGAGGCGAATTTCCATTCGTCGCTCATAAATGTACACTACTACAGTTATTCAAAGAGAAAGAACTCGGGAAGTCGCGGATGAGAAAAAAACTTAGTTTTCCATCTCCGCTTCTAATCTCCTCTTATCCTTCTTGGACAACTTGATGTTGCCACCGTTTCTTATAAACTCCTCCTGTTCGAGACGGGCTTGCTTCTTGGCCTCTCTCGCCTGTCTGCGTTCCTCCTTCTTTGCTTGCTTCTCGCGCTCCATCTCCGCCATGATTTCAATCTGCGTCGGCGGTCTTCTTTCCGCCTTTTTCGTCTTCCCGGACTCAAAGTCCAAGCCGTGGCCAAAGTTCAACGTCCCGTTGTCCAAGTGCATTTTCGCTTCGTACGCGTTCAACGCTTGGCCTCTGTGTAAGAGCGCGTGGAATTCTGTTGAACGAATGAATGTGGTGAAAAAATATCAGAAAGATGTCAGTAAAAAATGAAAACTCGGCACCCTTTTTTTTGTCGATAGGGGACACGTAAGCAAAACCGGAAGGAAAAAACTCTAGGTTAAGAAGATCGTATCTACCGGAACTAAAAGACGCAACCCACTCTCTTTGATTGCTCGCGGCTTTTTAAATCAATCAAACCGCACTAAAAAACGCAAACGTTCGATGAAACACTTTCCGCGTCGCGTAAAAAGAAACTTTTCCGGGAAGGTTTCCATTCGCAACCTCTCGCGCGGAGAAGAATTGTCTGAATCGCGCGATTTCGCTTTTTTTACGGAATGATGACTCAGCAAAGAGGCAAAAAGAAAAAAGAAATCGGCACGAAGTAGAAGCAGAGGAAGAATCAAAAAAACGCACTCAAGTAAGTGTCCGCATCGTCGCAGCCGTCCGCGAGCTCGTGCTTTTCGTTCAAGTCCGCCGGTAAGTTTTGGGTATGCGCAGAAGACATGATGATTTATTTAAGAAAGTTGTTGTTTTTAAGTGAGTGGCTTTATTTTTATTCTTCGAAAGAATGAAGAAAATGTTCATCCTCGGAACGCCGAGAAAGAGCGTCCTTTTTAGGGTTTCAATACTTACTTTTCTAAACCCTAAATAAAACCCTAAATTTTGGGGGCTGACGAAGTCATCCCTCAAAAACGCTCAAAAGCAAGCGCGCAAAGACTAATCCGTGAAAGAAAAAAGGCCGCCAACGAACGACGATGGCTTCGCCGAAAAGCAGCGGCGGCGAGTAAAACACCATCATTCGGCGAGAGAGAGAGAGATTTTAGATTCGCGCGATGGCAGAAACGAAGAAGAAGGACGACGACGACGACGACGATGAAAAAGACGCGCTCTCGAAACTTCTCGGTCCAACCGTCCTGGCGAGAGAGGAGCGTCGCGTGCAGCGAGAGGTACTGCGCGACGCCATCGTCGTCGCCGCCGCTTCGGCGAGAACAACAAACGCGGGAAGTGGAGGGAACGGACGAGGAGGTGGAGGAGGAGATGGTATCGACGACGACGATGAAGAACGAGATGAAGAAGAGAACGTACCTCTGGCGATGCTGCGCTCGGAACGTATGGTCGAGAAACTCGAGCGAGACGCGCGCGACATCGACCGGGAGATTGAAGCCGTGGAGGTCGCGGCGAACGATTTATTTTCGGAAGCAGACGCGGGTGGCGGGGGTGGTGGTGGTGGTGGTGGTGTTCGAGACGTGAAACTGAGGAAACAAGTCGCCGCGAAACGTCTCGCCGGTTTGCGAGAGAAACGCGCGAAAGTCGAGAGAGAGTTGGAAACGGCGGTGGAAGTTTCCGAGGCGGAACGACGCGTGTTTGAGAAAGAGAAAGAGAAGAGGAAGCGAGAGGGAAAGAAGGAAAAGAAACAGACCGCGGGTGTCGTTCCGAAGAAGAAGGTGGTTCTCGTGCAGGACGATTTTGACTTTGACGCCGAGTTGGACGCCGCGCAAAAGAAGAGCACGACGGATAACTTGTTAGGCGGCGGTAGCAACGGAGAAACGGAAAGAGAACGATTGATTCGCACGGGTGCGATGACGCCGTTCGACCGATTGGACGGCTTTGATAAAGCTCGCACGGACGAAGCCGGGAAGAAATTGAAAGAAAAAACGGCGTTGTTGCAAAGCGCGAAATCAAAGTTGAAGACGATCGATTTGAAAGACGCGCCGAAACAGATGGAAAAAATGCACTCGAGAGCGATCGGAGAGGCGATTTCGAGACGCGTGAAACCGACGAAGAATGGAGACAGCGCGGCAAAAAAGAAGTTGGCGTTGAAGAGGAAAATGTGGAAAGAGCAAAGTGAACAGCAAATGAACAAAAATAAGAATGGTTCTGCGGTAAAGAGGAAACGGCGATCCTCGTTTCAAGCGTACAGCTCGGACGAAGAAGAAGAAGAAGAAGAAGAAGAAGAAGAAGAAGATGGAGACGCCGATGAAGACGATGACGCCGATGAAGACGTTGAATTTGAAGGCGGATTATCCGTCGACGGCTCGAGATTTGCAAAACTTTTGCCGCACCAGAAAACAGCCGTGAAATGGCTTTGGGAGTTGCACTGTCAAAGAGCCGGCGGGATCATCGGTGATGAGATGGGTCTCGGGAAGACGGTGCAGGTTGCCGCATTCCTCGGCGCGTTATCGAAATCGAACTTGTACCAAGCGTCCATCGTCGTTTGCCCAGCAACGATGTTACGCCAATGGCGTCGCGAATTGAAAATATGGGCGCCTGAATTGAAACCAGTCGTCTTGCACGACTCGGCCATCACGCAAGACGCTTTGAAAGTTGCCAACGGAAACAGAAAAAATGCGATGAAAAATGCCATACGGAGCGCGACGAGAGACCCGAAGGGTGTCATTATTACCACATACGAGTGTTTACGAGGCATGCGCGAAGAGTTGTTGACCGTTCGATGGGGATACGCGGTGTTAGACGAAGGACATAAAATTCGAAACCCAGAGGCGGAAATTACCGTCGTCTCGAAGCGATTACGCACGGTACATAGAATTATCATGACTGGTGCCCCTGTGCAAAACAGGTTATCC
>Ga0181597_10007121_pt1 | contig 10254 bp, 6 predicted proteins | sample 041ome_5_FD_148647 | JGI IMG/M metagenome (GOLD analysis project Ga0181597, IMG submission 148647) | Coastal salt marsh microbial communities from the Groves Creek Marsh, Skidaway Island, Georgia - 041403US metaG (spades assembly) | ecosystem: Environmental > Aquatic > Marine > Intertidal zone >...
TTAGTATTTGTTCTCTCTTTTCTCTCGTCCTTTCTCTCGTTTTTTTTTTTTTAAAGTGGCCGCCAACATGATGTGCGACGAGTGGACGCAACAAGAGGCGGTGTTGAAAATTATTATATCGCTGTTTAACATTGACGAAGATCCCTGGCCAAACAGAAAATCGAGAGATTTTTTTTTCATTTGCAGGCAAAAAACGACACACATGCGGATCTCACGCATCTCCACTCTTTTTTTTAACAACAACAACACATATTATATATATACACAAACACACACAAACGCGGGCTCTTTTTCTCTCCCTCGATGACGACGAGAACACCAACAAAAGGAGGAGGAATGTGTTTTGTAGCCTTCGCTTTCTTTTCGAAGTGTACGTCTTCGGTGCAGAAAACGATGTATCTCGTTCGGGAAATCGTGTTCGAACGAAACGGTTTTTTTCACTTTTCGTTCTGAGATCTGAAACTCTGATCACGCCGTGGTTGTTGGCTGCTGTTTCGCTGTTTCATTGAACAACAACAACAACAACACATAAAAGATGCACACGAGCAGATTGTTTATGTTGTCGTTGTTCTCGATTTTGACGACACAGAGGAACTATTTCTTCGCATCCGCGCGGTATAGTTATTACACCGGGCGCTCGGTGAACAGATCTTTCGTCGTGAGCGAGTACGCGTTTTCTCGAGAAGAGTGCGAACGAAACGTGTTTTTCATGGATGATTTTGATAGAAACAACGACAACAACAACAGCAGCAGCAGTAGCATCGACGACGACGACGACGAGACCAATCGAACGATATCGTCGTCGTCGTTTGGGACGCTCGGTCGTTTTTGGCCGCCGAAGGAAAGCGTCGACGAGAAGGATGATTCTTTGTATCACAAACGGTGGTGCTCGGAAGGCACATCGGGCGTGACGTTTTCGTCAAAAACGAAGGAGTACGTTTCCTCCTTCTCCTCCTCCTCCTTCTTCTCCTCGACGAGGACGAAGTCGAACTCGACGATGGATGTAATATTCGATGCTAAATCGCGCGCGAGCGAGGCGAAAGCGTTTAGCGTTGAGTTTTGGATCACCCCTCGTTTACAAAAACTCGATGGTTTCACCGGTCGGCATTTCACTCCTTTCTTTACGCTGGAAACGCCAAAAAAAAACGAGACGTTTAACCCGTACGCCTGGACGAGCGCGTTCGATTGCACGGATGAGTTTGATTTTGCGCTTTATATTGGGACTGATTTTAGCGTCGGGTTTCGGTCGCGCGAGCCGATTGCAATTTATCCAACTTTAGTGGCAGAGACGTGCGCTTCGGTAATCACAAAACCAAGCGCGTTTGTAGCGAACGCTGTGAATCATTTCGTTCTGACGGCATCGTTTTCGGACGACGACGAGGAAAACGCGCTCGGAAAAAATCGAATCTCGTGTTACGCGAACGGGACAAAAATCGTAGACGAGGTCATCGGAGACGTTTTAGTCGACGATAACGGTAAGAGAAAGTTTCCATTCGCAAGCGCGTGGCGAGAAACGTCCGCGCCGTATTTCGGAAGCACGAGCGCGAATAACGCGCACGACTCGAGTGACGATACTTGGGAATGGACAAACACCGTGCACGCGTTTGCCATGTACGACAAAAAAATAAGCGACGAAGAGATTACGCTCAATTTTCACGCTGGATTACCGAACGCGGCACCGCTGGCAGTGGATGTAAACGTTACGATCAATGAAGACGTAAAAGAGGCGAAAATCGTGCTTCAATATGCGGACGATGATTATTACAACGCGACGATAACACCGACGAGTGGTAGCGCGTTGAATCATACAATTTCATCAGTAAAGCATGCCTTCTCGATACTCACTTTACCGAAGATAGGCGTTCTGAAAGCCATACCGATAGGAGATGCTAACAACGATGATACTAACTATACTAATGGTGATGATGCTGACAGTAGTATGCAAACCGCCGACGAGGCCGCGGCGATACCGGTCACGCGCGTTCCTTTCAAATGTTTCGGCAACGCCGTATTTTATACGCCCGAACCAAACGACCATTCATGGATACACGATAGTAATGAACTAACGACGTTGGAGTTATATGCAAGCTTTTCTTTCAAAGCAACAGAAACATCTTTACTGAATGAATTTGAGACCGTAGACTCTTTGAACCAAGGTTTGGTTTCAATTTTCGTTTCTCCCGTGAACGATGCTCCGTCGGGCGTCTTTCACGTCGTCGAGTATTTTGGACGCGAAGAAGGAAAATCGTTTCAAATCGAGTTTCGAGACGATGATGAGTACATCTCAAAGATTGAAGTGTCAAGAATGCCAACGATCGGGAAGGTTAGACTGTCGAGCGCTTCCTCGTCTCCAGAGAATACGAAAACGTTGAATCTTGGAGATATCATCGATGTCACATCCGAAGCCGAATCGCTCACGTATCGATTAGATGACGTCGTAAACTTCGTTCCTTCAATAATCGAAGAAAAGAAAGAGTATTTATCCGATTTTTTCTCGTATTACGTGTACGATAAATACGACGAAAAAGCGGTAAACGAAACCAAAGTGGAGTTTCGAGTACAGTCGCCCGTTCGACGGATGCCTCCTTCTTCCTTCTCTTCGGTCAAGGAAACGAAAGAAAATGTGCCCCTCGAGTTTACCATAGACGTTTTACGATTGGACTGTAAAGATAACGCAACAGAGGCTATTGTTGAAACTTTGCCTACGAACGGAACGGTGTACTTGATACGTACACCTGCAATCTCGACGTCTTCGGTAGTCGCCGAGGAAGATAAAAGAAAGACGCCGCTGAAAGAAAACGACGTCGTTCGACTCGAGCACACGTACATGATTACGACGACAGAAGATGCTGAAGGGCAAGATGGCATAGAACGATGCGTCGCATTTGCAAATTTGCTGTTCGTTCCGGATGATTTCTACTTTAATGCGCCAAATGTTGATATTTTCGGCGACGCGGTGAGTACGACGACTCGATACGCTTCTCTTCGTCCTCCGCTGCTGCTCTCGTTCAGCGCGAGAGATATTTTGGATGGATGGATAGTTCCATCGGTATTGAACGTCTCGTTTACAGTCACGGCAGACGTTCCGCACGCGCCTGCAAAGTTTCGGAACATTTCCATGGACGCGAGTGCATCCGCTCTTCCTCCTTCTCCTTCTCCTTCGTACTTACTCAGAGTCGATTCGAACGAGACGCATATCAATGATTCATCGTCGACGTTTCTTCTGCCTACTGGAGGGTACTTGAAGTTTTATAAAGCGTTCGAATACGATTTATATCCAGATTATGACTCGGTGTTTGGTGTTGCCGTGACAATAAAATCGATAAACCCGAGCAACGCAGCCTTTCTCGCCAACGTCAGCGTAGCCTTCCCGTCTGAACACGAAGACGCGGTAAAGTTGAACACCTCTTCGATTGTCGTCACGAAATGGTTACGTAACCAGATCAGAATTGCCGGTCCACCGAGCGCAGTTCGCGATATTTTCTTCCATTATGTACTATACGACGCCAAAACGATGAAAAAGACACCCAGAGTTGTGCGCGACACGCTCGAACTCACTCTCGAGTACGGTTTCGTCAAATTGTACAACGCGAAGAAAATGAACGAGACCATCAACGCGAAATACGATTGGAAACACGATTCGTGCAGAATCCAACAACAAGAAACAACACCATCGAACGCAACGAAACCGTGCACAAGCATCGCGCACGTAAACATCGAAGCTATCGCGTACCCGTCCTCGTACGACTCTCTGACACAGGAAACGTCCGCGAAAGACTCCAACGCCGTTTCCCAAAAATCCTTATTTATCTCTGGCCTCTTCCAAGGTGCCGTAGCCGGCATCGTTTTACTTGGTCTCTGGAAATACCTTTTCAAAAAGCTTCTCAGTGCAACCAAGTGGCTGTTTTGTTGCCTCTTCTGTTGCCGTTTGCGTCCGCCGCCGTCTGCTTCCGAACGAAGACGAAGCCGAAGAAGCCGACGCCCAACAAATCGAAAAGAAGCCGACGCCGACTCCGACTCCGACTCCGACTCAAACCCGGTTTGATGATCGTGTTTACAGTGTTTCCACGATGTACTGCTGTATTGATATTGGGTGAGTGCTCTAAGTTAAAGAGGAATCATCTACGTTTTATTATTTATGAACATTTTACTACATATCCTCGTATTTTTTCTAATCACGAAAATATCTCAAGCCTTTTTCTGACACAGAAAGACGAGAAGGAAGAATTTTTCACTCAGAGGCGAAACCAAAAGCAATCGGACATTCTCTTCAGTTAAACGGCACGGTTGTTACGCGTGTTCAGTAATTCAAATCCGATAAAAAACAGTCTCACACCATGGTTAAGGTACGCGACCGTTACGTTCTCCTGTTTACGCGACTCGTTTAACTTCGCGACGCACATCCATCTCCAAAGAGATGGCATTTTTTTCTTGCATTTTCTCTTCGCGTCTTGAGCACTTTTGTGTGACCCAATACGCGAAATTTATCGAAATCCACCTTGAAACTGACCGATGCGACCTCTCTCTCCGAACAGTTTACCATCGACGACATGCGTCGTCAAATGGACAAAGTCCACAACATCCGTAACATGTCTGTTATTGCTCACGTTGATCACGTACGTGTTTGATTTATTATAGAAATTTGTCCGATTTTCTCCGATTTCGCGATGTCGCCGCCGCACCAAGAAATGGGTTTATTCTTTTCTCTGAGCATCCTCCTCTTCAACATTCTTTCAACGAGGAAGGGCGCACGCGACGCGATTTCTCCTCTTTTTTACTAACTCTCTTTCTATAAACAGGGCAAATCCACATTGACGGATTCCTTGGTCGCGGCGGCGGGTATTATCGCGCAAGAAAACGCCGGCGATGCGCGTTTGACGGATACTCGTCAAGACGAGCAAGATCGTTGCATCACGATCAAATCGACCGGCATCTCTTTGTTTTACAAAGTTTCCGACGAAGATTTGGCGCGCATCCCGAAGGACGTCCCGAGAGACGGCAACGACTACTTGATCAACCTGATTGATTCCCCGGGCCACGTTGATTTCTCTTCTGAAGTTACCGCCGCTTTGCGCATCACCGACGGCGCCTTGGTCGTCGTCGATTGCGTGGAAGGCGTTTGCGTGCAAACGGAAACTGTGTTGAGACAAGCGTTGGGCGAGCGTATTAAACCGGTAATGACGGTGAATAAGCTCGACAGATGCTTTTTGGAACTCATGTTGGATGGCGAAGAAGCGTACCAAAACTTTTGCAGAGTTATCGAAAACGCGAACATCGTCATGGCGACGTACACCGATGAAGCCTTGGGCGATGTTTGCGTCTCTCCGGAGAAGGGTACCGTCTGCTTTTCCGCTGGTTTACACAACTGGGCGTTTACGTTGACCGTCTTCGCCAAGATGTACGCCGCGAAGTTTGGCATCGAGCAAGAGCGCATGATGGGCAAGCTCTGGGGCGACAACTTCTTCGACCCGAAGGAGAAGAAGTGGACAAACAAGCACACCGGCGCCAAGACTTGCATGAGAGCCTTCGTCCAGTTTTGCTACGAGCCGATCAGACGCGTCATTGATGCCGCCATGAACGACAACAAGGACGTTTTGTTCCCGATGCTTGAAAAGTTGCAAGTCAAGGACAAGATGAAGCCGCAAGACTTGGACTTGATGGGTAAACCGCTCATGAAGAGAGTCATGCAAACGTGGTTGCCGGCCGACGTTGCGTTGCTTGAGATGATTATCTACTACTTGCCGTCGCCTGCGACTGCTCAAAAGTACCGCGCGGACACTTTGTACGAAGGCCCGCTCGACGACAAATACGCCGAAGGTATCCGCACTTGCGACTCCAAGGGTCCGCTCATGTTGTACATCTCCAAGATGATTCCGACTGCTGATAAGGGTCGATTCTTGGCGTTCGGCCGTGTTTTCTCCGGTACCGTCAGAACGGGCCAAAAGGTTCGAATCTTGGGTCCGCACTACGTGCCGGGTGAGAAGAAAGATTTGTACATCAAGTCTATCCAAAGAACGGTCTTGTGCATGGGTCGTCGTCAAGATTCTATCGATGATGTTCCGGCTGGTAACACCGTCGCGTGCGTTGGTTTGGATCAATTCATCCAAAAGAACGCCACGATTACGGATGAAGGCGATGTTGAAGCGCACACCATCAAGGCTATGAAGTTCTCCGTCTCCCCGGTCGTCCGCGTCGCGGTTGAATGCAAGAACTCTCAAGATTTACCGAAATTGGTCGAAGGCTTGAAGAGATTGTCCAAGTCTGACCCGATGGTCCAGTGCTCGATCGAAGAGTCGGGCGAACACATTGTTGCTGGCGCCGGTGAATTGCACTTGGAAATTTGCTTGAAGGATTTGCAAGAAGATTTCATGGGCGGCGCGGAGATTCGCATCTCCGATCCGGTTGTTTCCTACAGAGAAACGGTTTTGGGCACCTCCGACCACATGGTCATGTCCAAGTCCCCGAACAAGCACAACCGCTTGTACTTCCAAGCTACGCCTTTGGAAGACGGATTATCCGAGGCTATTGACAACGGAGACGTGACGCCGAGAGATGAAGTCAAGGCGAGAGGTCGCCTCTTAGCGGAAAAGTTCAACTGGGATAAAGATTTGTCCAAGAAGATCTGGTGCTTTGGTCCGGACACCACTGGTCCGAACTTGATCGTCGACATGTGTAAAGGGGTTCAGTACGTGAACGAAATTAAGGATTCGTGCGTCGCTGCCTTCCAATGGGCGACGAAAGAAGGTGTGATGGCTGAAGAAAACATGCGCGGCATCAAGTTTGAAATTCACGACGTCGTCTTGCACGCGGATGCCATCCACAGAGGTGGCGGCCAAATCATCCCGACGTGCCGTAGAGTCTTATACGCTGCGTGCCTCACCGCGCAACCGCGCTTGTACGAGCCGGTCTATTTGGTTGAAATCCAAGCGCCGGAACAAGCGTTGGGTGGCATCTACTCCACCGTTACGCAAAAGAGAGGTATGGTCGTCGAAGAAACGCAACGCCCGGGTACGCCGATTTACAACATCAAGGCGTACTTGCCGGTCATGGAATCCTTCGGTTTCACCGGTACCTTGCGTGCCGCGACTGGTGGCCAAGCCTTCCCGCAGTGCGTGTTTGATCACTGGGACATGTTGGGTTCCGATCCGCTCGACCCGACCACCCAAGCTGGTAAGCTCATCGGCGACATCCGTAAGAGAAAAGGTCTCAAGGACGCCATCCCGCCGTTGGGTGACTATGAAGACAGACTCTAAACGACGACGACGGTGTCTTCTGGTAAAATAGTATCACATTAGAGAGAGGAAGTATACTAAGACGGAGAGAAAGAGTGAGTGAAGGGAATTCACACCACAAAGATAATTTTAATAATTACTATATTAATACAAATTTATTCAATTGATGATGATGCGGAGCATTTTCTGGGCTCGACTTTACCGCTATGACGAACCGCGCCGCAGCCGTTATTACTATTTTTCATCTTCTCTTCGCACAGCTGTCGCCGCACGATGGCTAACTTCACGCTCAGCTCTTCCTCGTGCCGCTCAATCTCTCGCAAGTGCTTTATCAGCGCGTGTATTTTATGCTCTTTGTTAAACAAGTTGCTATTACTATTCGTGCTCCTCTTTCCTGTTCGGCTCCTGGAGGAAAAGGAAAACAACGCTTTCGCCGCGACGCGAAAGGTTAAACGAACGACGAATATAACGAACGATTCCAGACGTTCAAAAGAGAGCATAATAACAACGATGATCTACTAATTATATCTGTGTTTGTTTATTAAATTACATACGGCCTGATTGATGATGATGATGATGATGACTATAAGTTATAAATACCAACATTTTTTTTGCGTTGACTTTTTGTTTGACTAAAATTCTTTTCGTCTTCGCAAACTCGAAAACAAATCAAACTTTTGAAAGCCGAAATAGCCTCCGAACACCAAAGCGTCGCGCATGATCACCTCGTCCGCTTCACACGCGTGGTGATCTCTCCACAGCTCTAAGACTAAGCACGCTTCGTAGTGCACCAACGCACCAGCGACGACCATGATGTGAAAGATATTGTGACCGCACCCGAACACGTCGAATCTCCCCGGCCAATACTTCTCCGGAATCTTCAACGCGTAACAATACGCTCCGGAGCAGTAGCAGAAACCCATGAGTAACTCTAACCAAAAACCGTGCCAAATTGGCGTTGGTACAACTTTCCAAACGAAGAAAACGTTGTGAAACCAAGGAAAGAAACCAAACGACGCCAACGCGGTGAACAACGCCGCTCGAATTGGCGTCCACGAAGGTTTTTGGAACCTCGGTAAAATCGTCGGTATTAAAGCCGCGACGCCTAAACAGGTCACGCACGATAAATAAAAGTCCCTCAATTCCGGTAAACAATAAAACGAATAATATACGACCGGGTAAAACGACGCGACGATCAAAATCGCAATCCCGAGATAATCCACTTTCCACATCCGCGTGGACACTTGATGCGAAATGTTGCAACACGTGTGACAACACGTGGAACATCCCAAACAGAGTATAGCGCCCAATAAAAACACGCGCATGGGCCATCGAGGGACTTTATTCAATCTCTCGACGTCTTTTGGGATTTCGTCGAGAACATTTTGTACCTCTTTCAAAGCTTCGGTAACTTTTGCAAACGCCGGATCGTTCGTGTCCTCTTTCTCTTCGCGCCTTTGAGGGTCCTCTTCTCGTTCTCGTTGTTGTTTTTGTTGGTGCTTTTTTTTCTCTCGGTTGCTATACGATTGGTGTTTCCGCAACGACCGTCTCGCTTCTTGTATAAACATCGCCGTTTCTCTCTTCAACTCTTTAAACGGTCTGTCTTCCTCCCGGCGCAAATGCTCGCGTAAATTCTTCGACGCGCTCAATATCGAGTCAATCGAGCGTTCCATCTCTTTCGTTTCGATATCGTCTTTTTCGAAAGTCGGCAACGGCGTTTTTTTCTCGTCGTCGTCCTCGTCCTTATTCGTCGTCGCGCTACTACTCCTGCTAATCTTCTCCCTGACGAAGCTCTTCCTCGCCTCTCGCAACCCTTCGTCCACCATGACGACTTTCTCTCGCCACTTTTGCGTCATTTGTAACCCCAACACTCTCTCCGCGCTCGCTCCCGTCACCCACGTCTCTGGTATCATTTGCACTCGTTCCGGTTCTTTCACGTTGACTAAAAACGTAAAGAAAAAAATCATCCCAATCAAATGCGTCCAAATGTTTGTCGTTTCGTTGTGTTTCTTAAACACCGACCTGAGTGCATCCTTGAACGTATTTCTCGTCCGGTACCCGCTCAAAATGTACTTGTTATGAATGGCATACAACGGCGCGTCTATTTTCATACACGTCGGGCAATCCGCGCAAAGCCATTTCCGATATCTCGCTTCCGGGCACGGCGCGGCGTACGGACCGAAAAGAAACGGTTCGTGCTCTTCTTGAAAACGCTCGTCGCGATCGAGCTGTAAAGATTTTTGCGTTTGAATCTCGTATTTTGAGGTTGTTTTTGTTTTTGTTTCTGTCCTTGTCTTTCTTCCGCAAATGGGTTGTTGTTCTTTCGCCAATGCCTCCTTTTGTGGTTGTTGTTGTTGTTGTTCCTTCGATTTGGACTTCGACTTTTTCGTTGTTGTCTTCATCTTCGTATTAAAACCGTTTTCTTCTTCTTCTCTTGAGAAAGATGTCGTCGTTTTCGTCTGAATCGCATTATTTCGTCCTCGTCGTCTCGTCGTCACCATTATTATTATTCTTTCCTTCTTTGACCACCTCTGTTGTTATTGCGCTCTCGTTCTCGCGTGTATAAATCTAAAATTATTCCAATTTCTTCCCCTAACTTACGTATTTAAAGAAGAAAAGAAAAGAAAGAAGAAGAAGAAGAGAATCTCTCTCTCACGCACAAAAAAAAGTCCTCCCGCTTTTTCGAAACAAACTTTTGCCAAATCGTCTGGTTCCCAAATCTGGTTATATATGTGTATGCGTATATATACTCACCGACAACGTATTTATAACGCACTCTGTGACGACTTTATGTGTGTGTATATATTTGTGATGAAACGAAAAAAAAACCCACATGATTTTCAACGAGAAAAAGAAGAAGCAAAAAACAACGAAAAAAGGAGCGCATTTTTTTTGTTTTTTTTTTAAAGCACACGCAGAAAAGAGACAAACACCACACAAACACCACAAACAACACAAAAGAGAAAAAAAAGAAACACATCATCAGACTGAGGAGTAAAGAGAGATTTAGAGCAGAGCTTTT
>Ga0181597_10007128_pt1 | contig 10246 bp, 7 predicted proteins | sample 041ome_5_FD_148647 | JGI IMG/M metagenome (GOLD analysis project Ga0181597, IMG submission 148647) | Coastal salt marsh microbial communities from the Groves Creek Marsh, Skidaway Island, Georgia - 041403US metaG (spades assembly) | ecosystem: Environmental > Aquatic > Marine > Intertidal zone >...
CGCCACCGCCATTTTAAATTCACTCACCGCCCCCACGGGCAAGGTGCGGGTGCAACCCACTGGTGAGGTCACGCCATAGGCCATGAATCGGTAGCAGTAACTCGTGCGCGGCGTGAGGCCCGCGGCGTCGACTTTCACGGTGTAGTCGCGATCGGCGCGGGCAACCGCTTCACCACTGGCGATCACCGTCTCGAAGGAGGCGTCGGTGGCCACCTGCCAAGTGCAGGGCACCGCGGCTGCGTTGCCGCTACCGGGCAATACCCGCGTCCAGAGGATCACCCTGTCGGCCAACGGGTCACCGCTGGCAATGCCATGGGTAAAGTGGGCGGCGGCGGGCTTGTCGATGGCAAAGCCGCGCAGCGAGAGCGCGCCGAGGGAGGCGCCAGTGGCTTGGAGTAAAGAACGGCGGCGAAGGGGGGTGGGCATGAGGCTACTCTGTCGGTCGATCACCAATCGAGGCGGATTATGCGGCAGTTTTATTACCAGCGCGTGACGTCAATTCAATACGACTCAGCGAAGGTCACCCTTGGCAGCAGATCCCGCTGCGGGGCTGTATTGAGCCGCTTTCTTGCCAAGCTTGCTAGAGGGCCTCTACCCCGACCCCAACTCGGAACGCGCCGCGGCAATGTCAGTCAGCGAAAGACGGCCGGAAGGTCAAGCTGAGTTTAAAAAACGGGCTGCTGCTCACATCGATGCTCGGGCCGCTAACGTCGCCATCGGTAATGGTGAGGGCGCGCAAACCACCTACCCCCACCGAGCCCTCGAGCCAGAGCGGGCCCTTGAGGCGCATGGCCCCGCCAAAGCCAAAATCAAAACCACTCAAATTGAGGCCCACTGCGCCGGTGGTGTTGTTCACCGCCCAGCTGTTGCCCGAGTAGGAGGCCCCCAGCGACAGGAACCAATCCTTGCTTGGGGCGTACATGAGTTGCGGCCATGGCAAGATGGCGCTCACGCTCCAGCGCTCGGTGAGAGTTAGCGAAGCGCCCACATAGGGCAGCACGCTGGTGCCAAAGTCCGAGTCATCAAACACCACGCCAAACAGCCACCAGAGGCGGTCATTGCGGGTGTAGCGCGCCACCGCGCCGCCCATCACCTGCCAGTAGTCCTTACCGCGCTCACCGAGGCTCGAGTGGTTGTAAAAGGGCACCAGCGCCGCAATCACCTGCCAATCGGGGTCAACCTGATACAGATATCCCGCGGCAATTGAGGCACTCGTTACCGTAAAGTCCTCGCCGTTATCCACCGAGAAGTCGGCGTAGGAGACATATTCACCCAACACCGCCATGCTGCGTTTGCTCAGTAAAAACGGCACCCCGGCATACTGGCTGGTGCCGGTCGCCTGGTAGCGGGTGCCCGCGGTCTCGGGGGTGGCGCCCTCCTCGCTCACCATGGCATCGCCGTAATGACTGCTGCCCAAAAACGCCACCGGCAAAAAGGGCGCGTTGCTGAAGCTGCGGGCAAAGACCAGATCGGATTCGGTGAAGGCCCGCGCGGCGCGCTCGATAAAACCCTCCTCGGGCGGCACGACTTCGCTGGTGAGCGTGTCACCACCGCTTTTGGCAGCAGCGTTATTCCCTTGCCCACTGCCGGCTTCGGTCGTCGCCTGAGCACTCGCGTCATTGCCCTCAGACATCGGCGCATCGCTCAAATTCCCCTCCTGCGAGATAGCCAGTGCAGGCAATAGGCTCAGGGCGAATAGAGCAGCGAGCGCGAGCAGGTTGAGCGGGGATCTGGCTGTGCAGTCAGTGGCGCGCAAAAAAACTCCGGTTGGGTCAGGGCGTTATTCTGGGGCAATCTTGGTACCGCGGTGATTTTACCGCGCCACAGGACTCAGGAATTGGGGTAGTAACCGGTATCCTAGCAATCCAAACGCGCGAGGGGTCGTAGCATGACGACACGCCCCTTCGCGTTTCAAGCTCTTACGGGTGGCAATTGGTGACAGATCTGGATCGACACAGCTCGGACCCCGGGACGCGGTATAGCCCGTGGCGCTTTTGTACCGCGCCCTGCATGGACTGGACCGACCGGCACTGCCGGCGTTTCTGGCGCACACTCACGCGCCGTGCCCGGGTCTACACCGAGATGGTCACCACCGGCGCGCTGCTGCACGGTGATGTCGAGCGACACCTGCGCTTTAATAACGAGGAGCATCCGGTTGCGCTGCAGTTGGGCGGCGCGATGCCCGAAGAGCTCGCACAGTGTGCAGCCCTAGGTGAAGAATGGGACTACGACGAGATCAACCTCAACTGCGGCTGCCCCTCGGACCGCGTGCAAAACGGGCGCTTTGGCGCCTGCCTCATGGCGGAGCCCACGCTGGTGCGCGATTGCGTGGCCGCCATGCGCGCGGCCTGCGACATTCCGGTGACGGTCAAGCACCGGATTGGCATCGACCATCAAGAGTGCTACTCCGAGCTGGTGGATTTTGTGGGCACGGTGGCCGAGGGCGGTGCCGAGGTCTTTATGGTGCACGCGCGCAAGGCCTGGTTGCAGGGGCTCTCGCCCAAGGAGAACCGCGAGGTACCACCACTCAATTACCCGTGGGTGCACCAGCTAAAGCGGGACTTTCCCGACCTGACTATCGTGATCAATGGTGGCATCGAAACACTGGAGGCCTGCGAGCAACAGCTGGAACACGTCGACGGCGTGATGCTGGGCCGCGCCGCCTACCAGAACCCATGGCTGCTGAGCGAGGTCGACTCGCTGTTGTTGGGTGCCCTTAAAGCCGCCTGCGGTAGTCGGGAAGATGCCATAGAAACCATGCTGCCCTACATCGAGGAACAGTTGAGCGAGGGTGCCCGACTGCACCATGTGACCCGGCACATGCTGGGGCTGTATCAGGGCCAGTACGGCGGGCGGCAGTATCGTCGACACCTGAGTGAGCACGCCCATAAGGCCGAATCTAATGCAGACACGCTGATGGAAGCGATGGCGTTTTGTGCCGCGCCCCCTGCGCGCGCGGTGGCCCTGCGCTAACTCGACAGTTTGGCGATTAACCAGGCCACAGGTTCTCTATAATGCAGCGTCCTTGAAACCCGCCAAGACCCAACGGACCGAGGTATGCCATGTCTAACGAAGAAAGGCTCAAAGAAGTCATCGAATTACTCCACGAACTAAAACTGGAGCTGGTGGCCGAGATGGATTACGCATCGTTGGAGCTTCAAGTTGAGGCCATCATCGACAAGATGTATGCCTTAACCGAAGGCGACTGACGCCGCAATACTGACGCCTCCAGTCACGGCGCCAGCGCCGCCAGCGCGCCGTGATCAGGATGCTGAACCGATGCCCTCGGCCCGCTCCAGCGTGGTAACCAGATCGCGGAAGGCACCGGCGTTTTCTTCACTCATCGACATGAGCGTGCGATGCGCGGCCAGCACCTGCTTCGCCACTTCACCCTCTTCGCAGGCTACCGCCGGGATCTCCGTAATGCCGGCGTCGGTATTACAACACTCGCTGCGACGCTCAAAGAGCTGATCAAAGCCCATGGTGTCAAGCAGACGATCGATGCTTGGGTTGGTACTGAAGATCGCGGGCCGAAATTGAAATCGTTCGCGGGTCTGAATCGCCAATTGCGCGAGCATGCCCAAAGTGGTGCTGTCGAGACCGTCGGCCTCGGTCACATCCACCCATACGCTGACAAAATTGGGCTCGGCAAACATTGACTGAAAATACTGATCGAGTGCGGTACACATGGTAAGCCGCACGTCTCCCTGTAACTTGAGCACGTGGGCACCGTCATTGGATGCCGCACAGATCCGGCAATCGCTCACCCCACACCCCTGCTCACGAAGAGCCCTGCAATATCATCAGCCAGATCATCCGAGGTGATCTCCCCGAGGCCTATGCGACGAATCAGATCGCCCGGCTTTTCTAATGAGCCACTGAGCCTCCGCAGCAGGGTCTTCTCGCGCTCGATGAGATCTACCTCGTCGATGGTTTCCAACACGCCATCAGACATCAACACCAGCATAAAAGTCTCGGGTAGCGTGATTTCCTCGAGGCCGTAAGTTGCCTCAGGCGTGAGCCCCACGGGCATGCCCTCGCCCGGTAGGTATTCGATGTGGTCTGGGGTCATCAAAACGGGTTTGGGTAAGTGGCCGGCGACGGAGTATTGCAGGGTGTGACGCTCAAAGTCGAGGCATCCCACCACCATGGTGGCGTACTTATTCACATGGAGCTCCAACAGCTCACGGTTTGCCAGCGTTAGCATTTCGATCGGATCGATGACAGTTTTATCGTCGCGGCGCAAATAGTCGGAGCGCTTGCGGGCAAAAAGATTTTTCAGGAGCACTGTGGCAAAGGCCGAGGAACTCCCGTGGCCCGACACGTCCGCCAGAATAAACACCACCCGGTGCTTACCCACCTTGAAGTAGTCAGTGAAATCGCCACTCAAATACAGTGACGGCAGAATGCGGTGGCTGAACCAATAGTCCCCCGCTTTGAGCGAGTGTGCGGGGAACATGGCTTTTTGTACCTGCCGCCCCGCCGCCTGATCCTGCTCTAGGATCCGCAGCGAATGACTGAGCTCGGTATTGGCGCGCTCGAGATTTTCGTTGGATTCCACCAGATCGCGCTGGAGCTGACGGTGGTGCACGCTGCGCTCGATGGCGCGCCGCACCAGACCGGGCTTCTCCGCCGGGTTGACAAAAAAGTTGGCTGCACCCAGACCCAACGCGGTGGTCATGCTGTCCAAATCGCGGTGGTCGCTTACCGCCAGCACCGGCACTTGCACATCGAAGGTACGCATGGCACGCCGCACCGACGCCCAGGATACGCCCAGTAATTCCACATGGCAGATCACGCAGTCCCAGGGACTGTCGGCCCCCAGCACCGCCTCAATATCGGGGGCGTCCGGGGTAATCTCGTAGCGGTGGTAGGGGTCATCGAGTGATGCGACCAGAGCGCCTGCGCGCTCAGCCTGATCGTCCACGACCAAAACGGCCCCGATCTGGGTCATGTCAGCAGCGTTGCCGCCAGCGGCGGCGGGACATCAGAACTCTTCCTCATCCCAGTCATTGTCAAATTCAGAAAAGTCATCCCTCACCTGACCCTCGGATTCGAGTGCCGCTCGATTTTGCAGGTAAACGTCGCGATAAAAAACGTAACGATCACCGGTAATCACCGCCTCTGCGTCAAGGAGCCCAGCACGCGCATCAATCACGTTGAACAGGCGCAGGCCCCAAAAAACCTCGTCGTTGATCAACTGACCGGTGGGCGAGGCAAAGGCGTCAAAGGCTGTGCCGGTAGCGCCGCGCACGGTGCTGGGGCCTAACAGCGGCAACACCACATAGTTGCCCCGGGGCACTCCCCAGATATGCAGTGTGTGGCCAAAGTCGGTCTGATAACGCGGAATGCCCGCCTTTGTGGCCACATCAAACAGACCGAATACCCCCACCGTGGTGTTGGCCACCACCCGAAAGGTATTGTTTAGCGCCTGCTCAAAGCGGCCCTGTAATACAGCGTTGAGCACGCCATTAAAGTCGTAAAAGTTTTTGAAGAAGTTGTTAACGCCCTTACGACCTGCTTCGGGCATGATCGCGTCGTAGCCTTTGGCGACCGGCTTCACAAGGTAGCGGTCCAAGCCGTCGTTGGTGTTGTGCATCCAGCGGTTGTAACCCTCCCACGGGTCGGGTTCGGTTTGAGCATATGCCTGCGCCATTCCACAAAGGAGTAGCAGCATTACAGCGAGCATCTTGACCGCCGACCGCGTCGGCGCCAGCACCGCGCGCAACGCACTGCAAGACTCACGCGAGCGCGTGCGCCTTATCACTGACAAGGCGTTTGAATGGGAGAAATAAATTGTGGCGTACCGCAACATACCGAGGCGCTCTGGGCTCTCTTCGGGTGTAACTTTAACGCTATTGCGCGCGCGGGTCACGGGGGCTCAGCGTGGATTATCTACCATCCAACGTTGCACCTGCTGCCACTGCTGTTCCAAACGCTTGCTCGACACCGGCAGCCGGGTCTTCATTTGCTGCGCAAACAGCGACACCCGAAATTCCTCGAGCATCCATCTATAAACATAGGCCTCGTCAGAGAGACGAAGCAAACCCGGATATTGCTTGGTCGCTACCTCGAGTTTGTCTGTCCAGGGAGTCAATAACTGCAATGCCTTTTGATCTTTGAGGTATTGGCCGTTCAGCCGGCTGATGCGGTGCTCCGCCGCGCGAGCATAGCGCGGATACTGGGCCAGCCATTCGCTACCCGCATAGCGCACGGTGTCACTGGCCAGAAGGGTCGCCATGTTGCGCCAGCAGTCTTGCTGGCTGTCGACATAGTCCTGACTTCCCAACCGGGTCGCCGCCGTGCGCGCCGCGGTCCAACCGGTGAGCGCTTCACCGAGCTGCCCTGCCACCGCGGCCGCCTCGGCGTGCCAATTGGTGCGCAGGGTGTCGAACCACGCCTTAAACGCCGCCTCGTTACGCGGGGGTTCCACGCCGCGCAGGCGCTGGTGGGCGACCGCCGCAATAACATCCTCAACCAACTGCTTGCGATCAACCTCCACCGCGGCAAAAGCCAAAGTGAGTTCGTTACCCGCCAGCAACGACTTACGCAGGGATTTGATCAACTGACTGGCCTGTTTGATCGCCAGCGCCACCAACCCCGCCTCGTGGGCCAGCGCCGCCTCACCGGGGTAATCGAGCAAACGAATCGCCACGCCTGCTATCTCGGGCACCAGCGCCGGGTGGGCGATGACCTCGAGTCCGGCGGCCCGGGACTTCCACACCGCGGGCAACTCACCAAAATCCCAGCGCTCGACTGCTGCGCGCTCGGGGGAGTCAGCCTGAGGTGTGGCCACCGGCGCCTCTCCGCCTCTGAACTCAGCTACCAATGCCGCCATGTCGCGACCCTGCCCCAGCAGCTTGCCCGCGGCATCCACTACGCGAATATTCATTCGATAAAAATTTTCGAGCTGGCCCGGTTGCCACTCCGACGGACTCACCTGCACCCCCCGCTGGCGCTTGAGCACGCCACCCAGTGCCGTACAGAGGTCCGTATCCGCTGCGGCGAGTTCTGCCAGCGCCGCGTCGACCACGTCGGGTACGGGCACCAACTGTTTGCGGCTCGCCTTGGGCAAGCCCTTGATCAGCGCAATACATTTATCGCGGAGTAATCCGGGTACCAGCCAGTCGAACAGATAACGCGGTGCGCGATTCAACAGCGGCAGCGGGATAGTGATCGAGACGCCGTCGTTCTCACGGCCGGGCTCAAATTGATAGCGCAACTGGTAGTCGACTCCCTGCCAGTGCAAGGTGGGCGGGAACTGCGCCTCGACCTCGGCGCCCGGGTCGCGCACCAGAATCTGCTCACGCTTTAGCAAAAGGTGCTGCTCGCGTGTGCGGTCCTGTTTGAGCCATTTGATAAGCGAGGTCATACCGACACACGCCGTCCCGAGACGCTCGTCATAAAAACGCACCAGCGACTCTTCCTCAATAAGCAGATCGCGCCGACGGGTGCGGGACTCGAGCTCCTCCACCGAGCGCATCAGGGCGAGGTTATCGCGGAGAAATGCCGGCGGCTTCATCACGTTGCCGGTAACCAGCGCATCGCGGATAAAAATATCCCGGGCTGCGGTGGCATCGATCTCACCAAAGTGCACCCGTCGACCATCGCTGATGGTCAAGCCATACAGCGTCACCCGCTCCTTGGCCATCACGCGACCACTGCGGCGCTGCCACGCCGGTTCGTAGTGATGCCGTTTCAGTACATGGGGGTTCACCCGCAGTAACCAGTCAGGCTCGATGGCGGCGCACTGGCGCGCATAAACCTGTGTGGTCTCCACCACCTCACCGGCCACCAGCCACGGTGGCGGTTTTTTGTACTGCCCCGATCCGGGAAACACCAACACCTTCCGGTTGCGGGTGGCATGAAACTGCTTACCCTCGTCGCGTTGGGCCACATTGCCGAGGAGGCCCGTGAGTAGCGCACGATGAATCGCCTCGTAGGCCTCTTCCTCGGGGAGCTGCGGGCGCACGCGAAACCCCAGCTGGCGGCAGGCAATAACGAGCTGTGAATGAATGTCGCGCCACTCGCGCATGCGCATAAAGGCGAGGTACTCCCGCTGGCACAGCTTGCGCAGCTGATTCTGGCTCTGCGCCTGACGCTGGGATTCGTAATGGCGCCACAGAGCGAGCCAGGCGAGAAAATCTGACTGCGGGTGCTGAAAGCGGGCGTGGGCCTGATCGGCCTGGGCCTGCTTGTCGGCCGGTCGCTCCCGCGGATCCTGAATCGACATGGCACTGACAATCACCAGCAGTTCGGCCAAACAGCCCGACTCATTGGCCGCTAGCAACATGCGGCCGAGTCGCGGATCCACGGGCAACCTCGCCAACTTGCGACCCAGCGCCGTGAGCCTGCCTCGTGCCGACACCGCACCCAGTTCCTCGAGCAGCCGATAGCCGTCGCGGACCAGTTTGGCGTCGGGGGGGTCGATAAAGGGAAACCTCGCCACGTCCCCCAACCCCAGCTCGAGCATGCGCAGCACGACGGCGGCGAGATTGGTGCGCCGAATTTCGGGGTCGGTGAACTCCGGGCGCCCATCAAAATCAGGCTCGCTATAAAGCCGCAGGCACACCCCCTCGGCCACACGGCCACAGCGACCCATGCGCTGGTTGGCGCTAGCCCGCGATATCGGTTCGATGGGCAAGCGCTGCAAGCGGCTACGCACGCTGTAGCGACTGATGCGTGCCTCGCCGGGGTCAATCACGTAGCGAATGCCCGGCACGGTGAGGGAGGTCTCGGCCACGTTGGTGGCGAGCACTACCCGCATGCCGGCACCGCCGCCGGTGAATACCCGATTCTGCTCCGCCTGACTTAAGCGTGCATAGAGGGGTAGCACCCGCAACCGGTCGTTATGTCGCAACGCTTTGGCCAGCTCACGAATATCCCGCTCTCCGGGCAAAAATACCAAGGCATCCCCCCGCGGCCCGAACTGCCCGCGCTCGATGTCATTGAGCACATCCACGATCTGCTGACGCACCCCCTCGTCGCGATCTTCGGTGTCACCCAGATACTGCACCGTTACAGGATACGTGCGACCGCTCACCTCAATAACGGGCGCGTCGTTAAAGTGCGCCGAGAAACGCGCCACGTCGATAGTCGCCGAAGTCACGATCACTTTGAGATCGGGTCGGCGCGGTAACAGTTGCTTGAGGTAACCCAACAAAAAATCGATGTTAAGGCTGCGCTCGTGGGCCTCATCAATAATCAGTGTGTCATAGGCGCTCAGATCGCGGTCGTGGCTGAGCTCGGCTAGCAGAATGCCGTCGGTCATGAGCTTGATGGCGCTGGCGTCAGAGAGAGTGTCGTTAAAGCGAATCTGGTACCCCACCAGCTCTCCTAGCGGGGTGTTGAGTTCGTCTGCAATGCGCTGAGCGACGGTGCGGGCAGCGATGCGGCGGGGTTGGGTGTGGCCAATGCGCTGCCGCCGACCCCGGCCAAGGCTCAGACAAATTTTTGGAAGCTGGGTGGTTTTGCCCGAGCCGGTCTCGCCGGCGAGTATGACCACCTGATGATCGCGAATTGCCGCTTCGATGTCGGCCCGCCGCTCGCTGACAGGGAGCTGCTCGGGAAAATGTATCTGGTCCGGTACCGCCCGCTCGGGCACCGCCGTGGAAGTACTCATTTAGGTGCCGCCGCGTTGGGTCCTAGTCACGCAACTCGCGACGCAGAATCTTGCCCACTGCAGTCTTGGGCAGCTCATCCTTGAATACCACTGACTTGGGTACCTTGTAGCCGGTGAGGCCCTCGCGCATAAAATCGCGCACCGCATCTTCGGTGAGTGCCGGATTACTCCGCACAACAAACATACGAATCGCTTCCCCGGTACTCTCGCTGGAGATTCCGACCGCGGCGCACTCCACCACGTCGGGATGCGCCACCAGCACGTCCTCAAGCTCGTTGGGATACACGTTAAAGCCCGAGACCACGATCATGTCTTTTTTACGATCGACAATACGCAGGTACCCATCGGGCTGGACCAGGGCAATATCGCCAGTGGCAAACCAGCCCTCACCGTCGATGACCTCAGCAGTGGCCTCGGGCCGCTGCCAGTAGCCCGCCATCACCTGCGGCCCGCGTACGCAGAGCTCACCCGGCTCATCGAGTCCCAATGGGTTGCCTTCGTCATCGCGTATTTGGATCTCGGTGCTTGGCACCGGCACGCCGATGGTGCCGATCTGCACACCGTTACCCGGATTCCCGGACACGGTCGGGGATGTCTCGGTCAAACCATAGCCCTCTGACACTA
>Ga0181597_10007131_pt1 | contig 10246 bp, 9 predicted proteins | sample 041ome_5_FD_148647 | JGI IMG/M metagenome (GOLD analysis project Ga0181597, IMG submission 148647) | Coastal salt marsh microbial communities from the Groves Creek Marsh, Skidaway Island, Georgia - 041403US metaG (spades assembly) | ecosystem: Environmental > Aquatic > Marine > Intertidal zone >...
AATTCTAATGTAAGTATTCAAGCCTTATTTCAAACACTCCCTAAATTATATTATGATGAAAATGGAGTTACTGTAAAAGCTAGAAGTTGGACAGAAGTTGGAGATAATGAGGTTCTTGACAGTATTGAATATACAATTGTTGATAGAGAATTGCTAGACCAGATGTTAGCTAATGGAGACGATTTATCAAAAGTTGTTACAACAAAAGTGACAAGCCTAAATAATTTATTTAAAGGTTTGAGTTTATTTAATCAAAATATAAGTAGTTGGGACGTATCAAATGTTGTTGACATGGAAAGTGTGTTTCTAGGTGCTGAATCATTTAATCAAAACATAAGTAGTTGGGATACTTCAAAAGTTTTAACAATGAAGAGTACTTTTTATGAAGCAAAATCATTTAACCAAGATATAAGTAGCTGGGATATATCAAATGTTGTTACTATGGAAAGTATGTTTCTTCGTGCGGAATCATTTAATCAACCTTTTTTTGATTGGGATGTTTCCAATATTACAAATATGAAGCTAATGTTTTGTAGGGCAATAGAATTTAATCAGCCTATTGGAAATTGGGATGTTTCAGGTGTAACAAATATGAGTAGTATGTTTGGTGGGGCGAGTTCATTTAATCAGCCTATTGGAGATTGGGATGTGTTGAACGTTCAAACAATGAAATCCATCTTTATAGAAGCTGAGTCTTTTAATCAAGATATAAGTGGATGGGATTTAAGTAATGTAAGCGATATGCAATTTATGTTTTCTTCAGCCCAATCATTTAATCAACCCTTAGGTGACTGGGATACTTCAAATGTGACATCAATGGAATATATGTTTCAAGGAGCTGAATCCTTTAACCAAGACTTATCTCAATGGTGTGTAACTAAAATATCTTCAGAGCCCGAAGGTTTCTCTAATTATTCAAGTTTAATAAACTCTAACAAACCTATTTGGGGAAATTGTCCTGCCTCGTTTAGTTTTGACGTTACAGCATCAAGTAGTTCGGATTACACACTAAGTGGAACAGATAGAAATGGTAATATATCCGGTAGTGACCCTAACTTAACTTTTAGTGTTGGGGATACAATAAGTTTTGTTGTTAATGCCGCTGGCCATCCTTTTTATCTTAAAACAGTAGCAGGAACTGGAACAGGAAATACTATAAGTGGTATCACTAATAATGGTACGACTAACCAAACCATAACTTGGACACCAACCTCAGCTGGGACATTCTATTATCAGTGTTCACTTCACGGAGGAATGGTAGGGACGATTACCATACAGTAATATTATGATTCAACTTTATTTAATGGGACTATTGGGACTAATGGGACTGATGGAGAACAAATAGGAATTAAAATAATCGATGCTGACATCATGCAATGTCCAAGTGCTGCAGGCGGCTTAGTCATCACCTATTTTATTGATATAGACAAAAATGGAATTATGGATGGTGCTGAAACTGAATTAAGCCCTCCTACAATTGAATGTTTAAATTTTGTGGGTGTTGGTATTTATTTACATGAAAATGGCAAAACCCTTATTGCAACTCCAGAAACAACTGTTGGAGAAAGTTATGATTATGGTGGCATTAGCTATATGGTTGTAGATAATACTAATATAAAGAGCGTATTAACTACTGATCCAAGTTTGCCAATTGTAACAACCAAAGTAACAGACATGACCGAACTATTTAAAGATAATAAAACCTTCAACGAAACATAAGCACTTGGGATACTTCAAATGTGACAGATATGAAAAATATGTTTAATGAAGCAGATGTATTTAACGGGGCCATAGGTGACTGGGACACTTCAAGTGTAACCAATATGACACAAATGTTTGAACAAACAAAAGTATTTAATCAAGATTTACGCTGGGATACTTCAAGTGTGACCAATATGACCGATATGTTTGCCGTAGCACAATTATTTAACGGGGACATAAGTACTTGGAATACTTCAAGTGTTACAAATATGAAAGGTGTGTTTTGGGGAGCATATGTATTTAACCAGAATATAAGTACTTGGGATACTAAAAATGTGACGAATATGAATCATATGTTTGAAAAAGCATCTGTATTTAACCAGGACTTATCCGGTTGGTGTGTGACTAATATTCTATTGAAACCAGCTAACTTTAACTCCCTTGCTACTGCTTGGACTGATCTTACTTTTTTACCTGTTTGGGGAAATTGTACTTAATAAACTAATTGATAATTAATATAAAAATACCCTCCTAAATGGAGGGTTTTTTTATACCCCTGCAGGACTATTTACAAAAGTTGGTTTTTAAGATTTGTAAATGATAAAGGATAGTCATATGTTTGAATATTAATAACCATAAATCAAATTAAAATGAAAAAAATAATTTTAGCAGTATTTTGCACCTCACTTCTCTATGCACAAAACAAAGAAGTAGTCTACGAAACAATTTTCCTTTCGCCAGAAAAATCCAGTGAAAATCTTTTGGTAGAAGGTGTTAAAAAACACAATCAAAAATTTCATAGCAAAGGAGAGACAACCGCATCTCTTTATTCTGTTTTAGTAGGAGCCCATTCTGGTCAATATGTATGGCTAAACGGCCCAATGGAAATGTCAGATTATGATGCCATGCCAGACCAGGCGCATATGGAGGACTGGCAAAAAAATATTCGTAATTATGCTACGAGCGAAACTGTGAAATTAGCAAAGCTCAATTGGGAGGCAAGCTACTCACCACCTTCATGGGGAAATCCAAAATACTTATTATGGAAAAACTTTAAAATCAAACAAGATGCAGATAGTTATGGTAAAGTATTAGAAGCGGTTACAAAAATTGGACAAGTCTTAAATGCAATCAATGCTCCCCACCCTAGGAGGGTTTATGAAAGTGTCTTCAGAAGTGAAAACGGAGAGGATATTAATTTAGTGTATCCTTTTAAGACATTTTCTAGATTCAGTAAATCAAATGGTCTACCTGAGGGCTTCCAAGCCGAATATGATAAAATCAATGGTCCCGGTGCATTCAGAAAAGATGTTGGTGATGTATTGTCAAAACATACAAATGGATGGCATGACGAAGTTCTAATGCTAATAGAGTAAATAAAATTTAACCCTCCTAAATGGAGGGTTTTTTTATACATATCTTTCGCAATAAGTTTATATATTTATAAGAAAGGACATTATATCTATGAACTATAAAAAAATTATTTGGTGGTCTATAATTGTTGCTTTTGGTGGGTTTGTTTTCGGATTTGATACCGCTGTAATTTCAGGAGCAGAACAAGAAATTCAAAATTTATGGAACTTGAGCGATACCATGATAGGTCAAACCGTGGCAATGGCTTTGTACGGAACAGTGATAGGTGCCCTTCTAGGCGGCTTTCCTTCTGAAGTGTTGGGCAGAAAAAGAACACTGGTTTTTGTCGCAATTTTATTTCTCATCTCTGCTGTGGGATCAGCATTTTCACCAGAAGTTTATTCGTTAATGTTTTTTCGATTTATAGGTGGTCTTGCCGTTGGGGCTTCTTCCGTTGTAGCTCCCATGTATATTTCTGAAATTTCCCCTACAAACAAAAGAGGCCAACTTACTGCACTTTTTCAATTTAATATTGTTGTGGGTATTTTAATTTCTTACTTGTCAAATTATTTTATTGGTGGTGCTAGTGATGGAAATTGGAGAATTATGCTCGGTATCGAAATAATCCCGGCTGCGCTCTTTCTGATACTGATTTTCTTTGTCCCGCGCAGTCCAAGGTGGTTGATTTTAAAAAAGGGATTAATTGACGAAGCCAGAGAAGTTTTACAAGAAATAGATCCCAGTCAAGTTGAAAATAACATTGCTTCAATTCAATACAATCAAGATAACAATGAGTCCAAAGGTGGCCTCAAAGAGTTTTTTTCAGGAAAATTCAACATCCCTATATCACTGGCATTTTTAATTGCTTTCTTTAATCAGCTTTCGGGAATTAATGCAGTAATTTATTATTCCCCCAGGATATTCGCAGAAACAGGTATGGGAGAAAGTGCTTCGTTATTGTCTTCTGTTGGGGTTGGATTTATAAACCTCATAGCCACGCTTCTCGGAATCTTTTTAATAGATAGAATGGGACGTAAATTCTTGATGTACATCTGTTCTTTTGGCTACATAATTACGCTGGGTTTAATTTCTTTAACTTTTTATACTGGATTTGGTGAAGGAACATTATTAATTCCCTTTTTAGTATTTGGTTTTATTGCATCGCATGCAGTGGGCCAAGGTGCTGTCATTTGGGTTTTTATCTCGGAAATATTCCCAAACAATGTACGCTCTTATGGAAATTCTTTAGGCAGTGGAACCCACTGGGTGTTTGCCGCTTTTATTGCTGCAGTCTTCCCCTTTGTTACCAGTACTCTAGGGGGTGGAATTACCTTTGCTATTTTCACCTTCATTATGGTGTTCCAATTGATTTTTGTTTGGAAAATGATGCCCGAAACTAAAAATAAATCTTTAGAAGAATTAGAGAAATTAATGATAAAAAATAAATGATAATGAACCAAAGGTTTCAAGATAAAGTAGTATTAATCAGTGGTACAAGTTCTGGAATAGGAAAAAAAGCTGCCTTAACATTTGCTGAACAAGGGGCTAAAATAATTCTGTCTTCAAGGAATGTTGGGTTGAATGAAGAGCTAGTTCAAGAAATCAAAAATAAGGGTGGCGAAGCCCTGTATATTCAAGCTGATTATACTAACTCCAGTGCTATTCAAAAGGTAATTCAAGAAGGTGTCAAACACTTTGGTGGCCTTGATATTGCCGTAAATAATGCTGGTATAGAAGGCACCCCAAACGTTAGAACTGCAGATTATAAAGAATCGGTATGGGATGATGTAATTGCTGTAAATCTCAAAGGAGTGTGGCTATCAATGAAACATCAAATTCCAGAAATGCAAAAAAGAGGAAAGGGAGCCATAATTAATGTTTCTTCACTTGCAGGACTCAAAGGAGGAGGAGCCGGCATTGGTTATCATGCTTCAAAATTTGGAGTGGTAGGGATGACAAAAGCAACTGCTTTAGAGTATGCAAAAGAAAATATTAGAGTAAATGCAGTATGTCCTGCTGTTATAGAAACTCCTATGGCAGACAGGGCCTTTGACACAGAAAAGAAACTGAATTTTGCTGTTGCGATGCACCCCGTTGGGCGCTTTGGAACAACGAAAGAAGTCGTAGACGCTATCTGCTGGCTCGCCTCAGAGGAAGCTTCTTTTGTTACTGGAACTGCCCTAGCTATAGACGGTGGTGCAAATCTATAATGTATGATTTCAATTACAGGAAAGGTGATTTCTGGCTATGGGGTTGCTTCCGGAAAGGGAAATGACAGTCGATATCCTGAAGGGACTTTGAAATTACAAATGCCTTTTTTTAAAGAAAGAGGGCTTGACCTAAGTGTTTTTTTTATTGGTACAATTAACATCAATATTGCGCCCAAACAATTCAAAATAAAAAAGGCAAAATATTATTTTAAAGAAATCAATTGGTCGACCTATATTCCTCCAGAAAATTTCTATTTTTTTGAAGTACAATTAATCCACAAAGAGAAATTTTATAATGGACTCATTTATATGCCAGATCCAAAAACAAAATTTGATCACCACCAAATAAATACCCTACTTGAATTACTCATGCCTAAAATTGAGGGGTTAAATAAAGGAGACAGCGTTATTTTAAAAATTAAAGAAGATAACTTTAGCTTTACAGTTTGAGTGTGATAAAATTAATAAATTGGATGAATCTGTAGTTTAAAAAATAATTAGCCTTTCCAAGTTCCTCCGTACCGATAATCTTCATTATCCCTTCTAACTTCTATTGCACAATCATTACAAAGAAAAACCCATATTTTATCTGATTTATACTGAACGCGATACATTATTCGAAAATTGTTTTTACACTTTTCACATTCTTTTTTCTTCATCAACTTTAAATTTTTTCTTTAATTATAATTTCGAGAATATAGTCAAAAAAGTGCTTAATAACTTCAATTAATAATTAACTTTTGAATATTTATTAGCATATCAATTAATAAATCACTTTAGTCAACTTTAATTATTGATTTTACATTTCAAAGTTATGAAAATGAAAATGAAATTTTTTACAACCTTATTAATAATGATTGCAGGTTTTGCACATTCACAAAGCTACTATATGTATGATTTTAGAAATGTTCCTGAAGACGAACTCGCTGTTATGACAGAAAATGAAGAACATTTTTGGAGTAAAGTAGCTCAGGATCAAATCAAAAAAGGAAATATGACTGGGTGGGCTATGCTAGAACGAATGGGAGGAAGTGCCGACGAACCAAACGTACTATTTTATATAGGGGCAGGTAGCAAAAAAAATGTTGACCAACTGGGAAATTCATTTGGAGAGGGATCTCAAAATGTGATGAAACAGATGGGTGATGGTGCTGCTGTTTTTGTAAATCGTGCGTTGAATGTTAACTCAAGAAGAGTTGGACAAGTTTTCTTAAATAGAATTCACACCGAATCTGATAATGATTGGAATTATCATAATTACGTGAAAACTAATTTTTCTAAAGTCTCGGACGTTAATAAAATGAATGAACTTCAAGGAAAAATTTGGGGCAAATACATCAAAAAAATGATGGATAAAAATGAAACTTCACAAAAACTTTGGTCAGCTTCTAATGTAGTATCTCCAAATGGTAGTGGCTATAATTGGAATTATCTTTCAATAGACACTTACATGACTTATGGTGATGCATTAGATGGCGGTTGGAAAAGTACACCCACCATCCCCGATCTAAGTGAAATAAATAGTTTGATGGGAGGAGGTTTTTACAAACAAGTTATGTGGAGAGTTGTGATGTCTGTCAATAGTGAGGGTGAATTTAGAAAGCATTAATATCTCGAGATATTAACATAAAATTAAAGCCCTCCCCTAAGGAGGGTTTTTTAGTATATCTCTTTATGAAATTCAAGTGATAAAAGAACCCCTATTTAAGTTTTAACTTCTATGATATCGTGTTTCTTATTTTTGTAAATTTGTTAAACAAAATAATATTTGACATGCGACTATTTATATTAAAACTATCCATACTCATTGCATTACCCTTTTCACTCTTTAATCCTAGTATCGATACTCAGGAATTTCAAGGAAAAGCTTATTATTTTTCTAAATCCAGAATGGACCTAGGCACCTGGGGATCTAGAATGAGTGAAGCACAAAAAAAACAAATTCAAAGTAGACTAAAAGGAAGGCTTGAAAAAACCTATATTTTGTCTTTCAATAAAGAAGAATCCCTCTTCAAAGAAGAAGAGAAAGTTGATGCAATTTCTGGTGCAACAGATTCTTGGGGAAGCAATTTCGCTAGAGGTGAACAGTATAAAAACATTAATACAACATCACTTGTTCAAACACAAGAATTTTATGGTAAGCGATTTTTAGTGAAAGATGAATTACAAAAAATTGAATGGAAAATGGATTCCGAATCCAAACAAATAGGGCAATATATTTGCTTTAAGGCCACTGCAACTGTTCCCTCTGAAGAATTGAATTGGTTTAATTTTTCATGGAATGATTTAGCGGAAGAAAATGCTGAAGGAGAAAATGCTGAAATTAAAATGACCGAAATAGAAGCGTGGTATACACTTCAAATTCCATTAAAACACGGTCCCGCAGAATATTGGGGACTTCCTGGACTGATCCTTGAAGTAAGCGCAGGAAATACTACTATTTTATGCTCAGAAATTGTGATCAATCCTAAAGAAAAAATAAACATTGAAGCTCCTGATAAAGGAAAAGAAATTAATAAGGTGGACTACAGAGCGACCGTACAGGGAAAAATGCTTGAAATGAGAAACAATCGCGGAAGACGAAGAGGATAATCTCACTTTATTTAAAACCAATAAGTTAAAACTCTTTAATGAAAAAAGTATATATCCTTTTCACATTTGCCTGGTGCTTTATTTCATTCGGACAAATTAAACTCGAAGGTACTGTTACCGATAGTTTACAAGGTCCCTTGGAATCAGCTAGCTTGGTTGCTATAAACCAAAAAACAAAAGACTTAGAATCTTATGTTTTAACAGATGTGAATGGAAAATATAAGCTCAACCTCAACAAAAACACCAAATACAAAATACAGGTTAGCTACATTGGACTGAGAACTATTGATGATAGCATTAGCACCAAAGAAATCAGCATTCTTAAAGATTATAATTTACGTTCAGATATTGCTCTAGATGAAGTTATTGTAAAAATGCCTGTGGTGGTAAGGGGCGACACACTAATTTATAATGCAGATTCTTTTAAAAATGGAACCGAAAGGAAATTAGAGGATATTATAGACAAGCTCCCGGGAGTAGAAATAAATGAAAATGGTCAAATTGAAGTTGAGGGAAAAGTTGTCAATAAATTAATGGTCAACGGAAAGGATTTTTTTGACGGGGATACAAAAGTTGGAACTAAAAATATCCCTTCTAACGCTGTTGATAAAATACAGGTTTTAAGAAACTATGCTGAAGTAGGACAACTCAGTGGTGTTCGTAACAATCAAGATAATTTTGCCATCAACATAAAGTTGAAATCTGGAAAAGAAAGCTTTTGGTTTGGCGATGTAACAGTTGGGGCGGGTGACTCTCCAGTTGATAAATTATATTTACTTCAGCCCAAGTTATTCTATTACAATCCAAAGTACAGTATCAACTTCATTAGTGATGTAAATAATATTGGTGAGCTAGCCCTTACAAGAAGAGATATAAGAGGGTTTGGTGGAGGATTTACGCGACCCAGCTCCCGAAGTGGAACAAGTATTAATTTGGGAGATAATAGCTTGAATTTTTTAACTACACAACGGAATGCCCTTAAAATTGAAAATCAGTTAGCTTCAGCAAACTTTAGTTATTCACCAAAGAAATCTCTGGATTTGAGTGGGTTTCTAATCTTCAATAGCAGTCAGATTTTATCTAACGAAATCAGTTTTGCACAGTATACCAATCCCAATTTGGGAATTCCAAATGAACGTACGGAACAATCCAATACCGAGCTTTCCAATCAAGGCTTATTAAAACTAAGTGCTTCCTACAAACCTAATTTTAGTAATCAATTTGATTACGATATTCTCACTCGTGTTTCCAACGATTCACAGAAACAAATTAACTTTTCATCTGTTCTTGGGAGCACCAATCAAGTAGAGGAAATAACCCCCTATAACATCAATCAAAATTTCAGTTATTACTACACCCTTGATGAGAATAATATTTTTGCTTTTGAAGCGCAACATGTGTTAAAAAATGAAAATCCTTTTTACAATGTTGAACTCGATAATGATTCCGAAGATAATAACCCTTTTGATGTAACTGCAGAAGCAATTGGACTCAACACTTCCTTGTCTAGTTTTAATCTTGGTCAAGAACAACAAATTAATTCCAACCAACTGGATGCCAAATTGGATTACTACTATATCATCAATCCTAAAAGCAACATCAATTTTACTTTAGGAACCATTCAAAGCCATCAACAATTTAATTCCAATATTTTTCAGTTCTTAAACGGAGGGATACGCTTTGATCCTACACCTACTTTCAATGATGGGTTGGCAACAAACGATACAGAATATAATTTTAGTGATGTTTATTTGGGTGTTCATTATCGTTTTCGAAAAGGGAAATTTACAGTTACTCCAGGATTTTCAGTTCATGCGTATGGTAATAGAAACATCCAATTTGGAGAAAAAGTAGAAGATAAATTTATTAAACTTCTCCCAGATTTTGAAACACGTATTCAGCTTAAAAAAGGAGAATCTTTAACCTTGAATTACAACATGCGTAATCAATTTACAGACGTTACCCGATTAGCAAGAGGTCTACTACTCAATAGTTATAATAGCATTCAATATGGGGCGCCTGATCTTCAAAATGCTTTGTCCCACAATATTAGTTTGCTTTACAGCAGCTTCAATCTATTTAACTATACTAATGTTTTTGCCAGAGCAGCCTATTCAAAAAACATTGATCAAATTCGAAGTCTTACCAATTTTGAAAGTGTAGTTCGAACCAGCACTTTCTTTAATTCGAATTTTGCTGATGAGAACTTTAATGTTTTTGGAAGAATTCAACGCACTTTTGGAAAAGTTAGAACCAGTTTTAACACTCGTTTTAATTACAGTATAATCAATCAATTTATTCAAGGCCAGCAGTCGTTGAATGAAGGATTTACCCAAACCTATACCCCGGGTATTAGGACTAATTTTAGGGTCGCTCCAAATATTAGTTTA
>Ga0181597_10007141_pt1 | contig 10237 bp, 4 predicted proteins | sample 041ome_5_FD_148647 | JGI IMG/M metagenome (GOLD analysis project Ga0181597, IMG submission 148647) | Coastal salt marsh microbial communities from the Groves Creek Marsh, Skidaway Island, Georgia - 041403US metaG (spades assembly) | ecosystem: Environmental > Aquatic > Marine > Intertidal zone >...
TGGTGCCTCTGCTGACTGAGTTCTGCAGGCCAAATTAACCGCCCCCATTAATGCAAACGTAATTCCGGTCGTCACTGAGTCATCGGTTGTTTTGGCGGGAAAATGTGCATGATGATTCAAGTTAGCGTTTATTTTTGCAGTGGCTTGATTGAGTGATTTGAGTGCTGCAGATATGCCTGGCAAAATCATACCGCCCTCGTAGACAGGCAATTCATTTTCACGACTTTCAACATAATCAACTGTGATCGCAGTACCGGCAGAAATGATGAATACGGATTGATTATAATGCTGCCATGCACCCAAAGCATTTAGCCAACGATCAACGCCTAACCTTGCTTTATCTTGATAATGATTTTGTAGGTTTGGATGCGTTTTTTGTTCCAAAAAAATAACATTTAAGGAGTGCTTCTGCCCCCACACCTGAATCATCTGAGCATAGGAATCATGATTCACATTAGAGACAAGAGTGGCTAAAATTTGTTTATCAGAAGGTAATTTTTCACATAAGAAATCTTTAGTAAAACATTGATTTTTAACAATAATATTTTTACCATTATATAATCTCCATTTCACCGTAGTATTGCCTATATCGATCAAAAGATTCATTGACCTACCCTCTCTTTCATGATACTTACCTCTCCAGATGAGAAGGTTTGCTCGCCTTTATCGTTACTAATGACGATGGCGCCGTCATCTGAAATATCGCTAACTCGACCATGTATGATTTGACCATCACCCTTGGTTAACGCAATGACTTTATCCTGAAATGCGTGATACTTTTTCCATTCCTCTTTTATGGTCACAAATCCCTTAGTTTCAAAATCGGATAAGGCTGTCGCCAATTCTTTTATAATTAACGCAAGCAATTCATTTGGCTCAATTTTATCTTTCACGCAAGACTTTATGTCGATCGCTGGCTGATCGATTTTATCTTTCTGTTTTTTGGATAGATCTAAATTAATACCAATACCAATAACCGCTATACTTTGCCCTTCCATATCGCCTTGCAACTCTATTAAGATACCAGCTAATTTTTTGTGGATATTTTCATGAAAAATAAGAACATCATTGGGCCATTTCAATAACGCTTGATTTAACCCTACCTTTTGAAAAGCGCGTATTAGTGCGATACCAATTACCAAGCTGAGACCTGATAACATGGCAGCTCCTTGCGTAAATCGCCATAAAAAGGAAAAAGTAAGATTTTGTCCTAAAGCCGACTCCCATCGTCGGCCGCGCCGACCTTTGCCTGCTGTCTGTATGTTCGCCACCAAACAAGATGCGTGAGGATAGCCTGTTGCTGCCTTCTGCATCATCAAAGTATTAGTTGAATCCACAATATCAAGGACTTCCACGTTAAACCAACTAGCATTCTCGCCAATTGCTTTTTTAATTATTTTTTCATCCATAAGCGTTATGGGTTGTGTAAGCTTATAGCCCTTGCCGCGTACTGAAAAAATATCTACACCAATTTTTTCAGCCTCACTCACAGCATTCCAGACAGAAACACGGGAAATATTATACTTTTTAGCAAGCGCCTCACCGGAGTGAAACCGACCATCTGACAAATCAGCTAATATTGAAAAAAGGAGGTTGGGCATACATTTTTTTTAGGCAATAAACTGAATCATACCACGGTATTTTTAATCAAAATTGATCGCTAAACAGTGTAAAATGGCGCCTATGTCTGATCGCGATATAAAAGAAGTTTTACCCTCCAATTTTATTCGAGGCATTATTGATAGAAATTTAAACGAAAATCTTTATCAAAATAAAAGATGGAGTGGCTCCCCCGGCACTGCCAGTCATCACGCAGATGCGGCTATTGATCGTGCAAAGATTCGCACACGCTTTCCACCAGAACCTAATGGCTATCTCCATATCGGGCACGCCAAAAGTATTTTCTTAAATTTTGGCCTAGCACGTGATTACGAGGGAGCTTGTCATCTCCGCTTCGATGACACAAACCCAGAAAAAGAGGATGAGGAATATGTGCTGAGTATTATCGATAACGTCAAATGGTTGGGTTTTAGCTGGAAGTTTAAAAACGAAGAAAATCTCTATTACGCGAGCAACTATTTCACTTTTATGTACGAGGCTGCCTTATCCCTCATTAAATCTGGTGACGCTTATGTGGATCAACAAACAGCAGAAGAGATAAGAGAAAATCGCGGCACCCTCACCTCTGAAGGAAAAGATTCCCCCTTTAGAGATCGTTCCGTTGAAGAAAATCTTTCACTGTTTGAAGCCATGAAAGCTGGGCATCATCCGGATGGAGCCATGGTGTTGCGCGCAAAGATTGATATGGCCTCTCCGAATATTAATTTACGTGATCCAGCAATTTATCGAATTAAGCATGCGGAACATCATCGAACAGGTAAAGAGTGGTGTATCTACCCCATGTATACGTTTGCCCATCCCATAGAGGATGCATTAGAGGGAATTACTCATTCAATTTGTACGCTTGAGTTTGAGGATCAACGCCCATTTTATGATTGGCTTTTACTAAAACTTGAAGCTAACCAGTTATTAGCGGCACCCCTCCCAAAACAGTATGAATTCGCACGCCTAAATTTAACCTACGTCGTTCTCTCCAAGCGTCGTCTTATCGAGTTAGTTGAAAACGGTTATGTTAGCGGCTGGGACGACCCACGGATGCCCACATTGGTTGGGGCCAAACGACGAGGCTATTCACCTGAAGGCCTGAAATTATTTACCGATCGTATTGGCGTCTCAAAGGCCGATTCCTGGATCGATTATGTTACGTTGGAGGATTCAATGCGTGAAGTCTTAAACAGCAGCTGTGATCGTCGCGTAGCGGTTCTGGATCCCATTAAATTAGTCATCAGCAATTATCCTGCAGAACAAGAGGAGGAATGCTTCGCACCAAACCACCCGCAAGATGAATCTAGAGGTAAGCGAACCATCAAGCTGACGCGTGAATTATGGATTGAGCGACAAGACTTTATGATAGAGCCCGAAAAAAAATACTTCCGCCTTTACCCAGGCAATCAAGTCAGGTTACGCTACGGCTACGTAGTCAACTGCACGGGATATGAATCGGATGAACAAGGCAATGTAACAACAGTATTTTGTGAATATTTACCTGATACAAAATCGGGTACTGCAGGGGCGGATAGCGTAAAAGTTAAAGGTAACATTCATTGGGTTTCGTCCAAGTATGCAGTTCCAGCTCAAGTAAATCTTTATGATCGTTTATTTAAAGTTGAGCAGCCTGGTTTGAAATCAGCATCTTACCTGGACGATATTAACGATAAATCATTAACAACAATTACAGTGCAGTTGGAAGAAAACTTAGCTGGTATCCAACCTATGGATCAGTTCCAGTTCGAGCGACACGGTTATTTTATTTGTGATCAAGAGACATCAACCGACAACATCGTCATCAATAGAACTGTGACACTGCGGGACAATTGGAAGTAACTATCGCAGACCGAATTTGATCGGGATAAATACGGTAAACGTCTCACTGGTTAAATTGGTTGGCATTGGCAGGGGCTTAGATCTTTCAATCATTTTTATTGCTTCCTGATCTAAAACTTCATAATTACTTTTATTATATATACTTATATTCAATATGTTAGCTAATTTATCTAATCTAACTTCTAAAGTTAATTCACCCTCCCATCCACGTCTTTGCGCTATTCTTGGATAGCGTTTGAACTGCGAAATATGGGCAGCTAAAAGTTGTCCGTAATCCTTAATAATTTTAGCTTCTTGCACAGGGTCGATCTGAGGCTCGACAGCTTTTTGAACTGGTTTCTCGATAGGCACCACATCTTCCTCAGATAGCGGTGGTAACTCATCCAGAAATTCCACAGGCTCAATCACCGGTAATGGTGGCGCTATAACTTCCCTTACCACCGGCTTCGGTGGTGGTGGTGGCTCTTTTATGACCGGCTTCGGTGGTGGTGGTGGCTCTTTTATGACCGGCTTCGGTGGTGGTGGTGGTGGCTCTTTTATGACCGGCTTCGGTGGTGGTGGAGGTGGTGGCTCTTTTATGACTGGCTTCGGTTTAACAAGCTCCATAATAAGCTCAACATCTAATTTCTTTAACGGAGGGGATTGTTGCTCAATATGTAAATAATTAAAAATTGCCCAATGAATAAACAGAGAGGCAATAATCATCCACCTCAGGTCAATTCGATTATTAAAAGTATTTTTTGCAGAAAGTATCATAAGCTTCAAAGAGCATGCAGTATGTTGACTGATAACCGTTAATTATAAAGATTTTTACCTGGCTTCTTTCGGGAAATTTTCACAAATTTTACTGGGGGCTACTCACTCTTTTCTTTCTTCTGTGCCTCATTTTCCCCTGTTGCACCAACATCCCCACCTTGGCCGCCTCCGCCTCCAATTGACTGAACAAGATCCCCACCTAGGCCGCCTCCGCCTCCAACTCCGCCTCCGCCTCCAATTGACTGAATGATTTGTTGAGGTTGTAGATCTCCTTTAGGTGCAGGCGCATTAATAGTTGCTGGCTGCACTGTAACTGTTGGTTTTGGTTCTGCTATCGCAAAAGGAGATGGCGCTCTAAATGATTGAGGAACTCTAATAGATTTTATTATTGGTAGTTTTATTCTTGCTGCTACTTGTGAAGCAGCTTGAGCGGCTTTTCTCTCAATTGATGAGATTGATGCAGGAACCTGGGCGGAAGCAACATCGGCAGCAGCTTGAGCGGCAGCAGCATCGGCAGCAGCAATCTCAACCGCAAAATATTCAGCATCATTGACAACATTTATGTCTGCAAAGTTACTTGATCCAAAGATCGAACCTGTTCCTAAATCTATCGATCCACCAGCAATAGCAGCATAACCATAAAACTCAATGTTACTTGCTGTTAAGACTGCATCATTTAAATCAACTGTTCGACCTACCAAAATAACTTCGTCAGAAACATTCACATTTGACTGAATATCAATGATACCTGTGTAATAAGGTGAAGTATCTGGAGTTGAGGGAATTTTTCCATAATATCCCTCGGGGGCTGGGTCATACATTGCAATTAAATTTAAATCATTTAAGGGTTTAGTTGCCCCAACAGATGCATTTAAAGAGATACTTGGAACATCACTATAACCTAGCTGAGTAATTGACCTGAGCGTTAAGGTGTGAGTATTACCTGTTTCATCATCAATTGATCCATTCATTGTGATCGATGGATTAAGAGACAATAAAATTCTCTCCATACCACTGCTTCCCGTTTGATTGCCCCCAATCACAACATCACCAAAGTAGGTTTGGTTTTGGTTTGTTGTAATATTGTTGTTAATTTTAATGGTGCCTGCAGTTACTAAGAGCGCATAGGGATTGGCTCCACTGGTTCCTGTATACGTATAGGGATCAGCGCCTATCAAACCATTTAAAGTCACCGTTTTTTCTGCTGCGCTGATGGTGAGGGAATTATTTTCACCCGCCTGTCCTAAGATTGAACCACCAAAGATTATATCGCTGTCACTGTTTATGCTTGCCGTTTGATCAAGAGTAATATTGCCTGATAGCTGACTCAATCCTGAGGTTGCTGAATTATAAATTGCACCCGAATTCGCAATGCCCGTGCCCGCAATGGTGAATGGATTACTTAGGCTATACCCTTGAATGTCCAAAGCTGCCCCTGCTGCAATAGTAATCCTCCCTGCACCTCCCAAGGCTGCATTATTTCTCGTTTGAATGAGGCCGTTATCGATAGCAACATTACCGCTGAAGCCCGAGTTTGCCTGAGTAATAATCAAACTGTTGCTCCCCACTTTAATTAAATCACCAGCACCAGAGAGATTACCAGACAACGTCTGGGTGGCTGAGGTATTTAATTTAAGGCTGCTTGCGTTATTGATATCGGCAGCATAATTTCCTTGACCTAAAAGTCCGGTAATTTGTAGGGTTCCTGCGCTAATCGTTGTGTCACCAGAGTAATTATTTTCAACTGAACTTAAGGTAAAGGTGCCACTGCCTTCTTTATTAATAGATCCAATTCCTGAAATTTGGCTAGTTAAGGTGTAACTTGAATCGGTATCTAAAGTCAGTGCACCTGAATTATTAATCACACTATTCATGCTTCCGACAGAATCCGCATTAAAGGTTACCGTGTCTGCACTTCCTATATTGACGATCCCCACATTACTTGCATCGGGTATTGCAGAACCTGCCCAGTTGGCGGCATTGGACCAAAAAGAGTTACCGCCGGAGCCTGTCCAAGCAACTGAGTTAAGCTGAGAAATGGTCGCCGTCCCCGTTTGACCAATTGAGATGGAGTAGTTATCGGCATCACCTGTGCCATTGGCAATTGCGATTGAGTCCACGGTCACCGTTTGCGTACCGACATTACGTGAGGCAAAGGTTGCTGTTGGTGAGTAGGATAATGTTTCATCGCCAACAGTTCCACTCACACTCAGCGTTACATCCGCAACCACATCACCGTCGTAGGTCTTATTCGAGTATGTAATAGCATCGACGGATAAGGCTTTTTGATTGATGGTTAGTGCGCCGTTTATATAACTGACCAAAAACCCAGAATTTAACGTTCCGCCACTGGGTGTGATGGTATAACTTCCAGCGTCAGGAGTTGAATCTGAAATTAAGCTACCTGAAGAATAGAGATTAAAGCTAGGATAAACACTGAAGGTACTAGCCAAAGTTCCCCCGCTAATTGAGTACCAGCCATTACTAATAAACGAAGATAAGTCTATCGACTCACCATAGGTTTTCGTGAGGGAGTTGGCAGTAAAAGTAACGATACTCACAGGGCTGTTGTTGAGTAGTATTGGGTAACCGTCATTTACTGAATCAAATCTTGACCACAAGGACCCACTAAAATTAGTAAAGTTACTTAAGTCCTTCATTTGAGCGGTAGTGAAATCATTGGCGTTGGTAACTTGAGACGATGTGCCGCTGAAAGAAGCTATTCCTGTAAGTTCATAATCACCGAAGAGATCATTAGCATATCCAGCGACCTGGCGACCTACTACACTGCCTTTCCAGCCTCCTCCATAGACCATGCCGGTACCATAAGCGTATTGGACATAGGCGTCATTACGTCCGACTACACCTCCAATATGTGAGGCACTAACTCCTGAAACGCCAATCTGCCCGGTATTGTAGGCATTGGTTACGTAACCGTTTGATGTATTAAAGCCAACTATGCCTCCTACATCTTGCGGCCCACTAATCGCGCCTGTATTGTATACCTGGTCGACCGTGCTATTCCACAAGACACCCACAATGCCTCCAATATTAATTCGACCATCGGTCACTGAGCCAGCATTATAGGCGTATTGGATCTTAGAGGAAGTTCCGGCATTAAAGTAACCGACAATCCCCCCTGTGCCATCGGTCGAGCTAGTTTGGTTTCCCGTTCTCGCTGAACTGATTGCACCTGTGTTATAACTGTCATAAATATTGGCATTGGACCCAAGCACCTCTGCAACCAGACCTCCAACACTGGAGTTAGACGTTCTTGTATTTCTAATATCGCCCGCGTTATAACTCGTGTCGATTTCTAAAAAAGCACTATTAGAGTAACCCACCAAACCACCAACACTGTCATAACCTGTGATATCTCCCAAGTTAAAACTATTAATAATAGATAAATTGCCTGTATTTGAACCCACAAACCCGCCTGCTCCATCTGTCCTATTCCCACCATTACTACTTATGTTTATGTGGTTAACACTGTTTTTAATTATAAGTGTTGTCGAACTACCCTCGACCTTACCTACAAAACCGCCAGAACCCGGCCCACTAATTGTTCCCGAGCTATAGCTATTAATAATATTTAATGTGCCACTATAAATACGCCCAACAAACCCTCCCAATGAATGAATGCCTGATGTGGTTGAACGATTGGTAAGGCCAATATTTCTGAAGGTCAGATCATCTTCAATATTTGGGAATAGTCCCGCACTGTAAGTGTTACTAACATTCGAAGTAAAGCTATCAATCGTGTGGCCCAAGCCATCAATGTTGCCAGTAAATCTTAGAGTTTTACACCTTAAGCCGCCACAGTAATCGAGGCTTGCAGCTGTAGTAACACCACTGGCATCGACATTAGCACCCAGGGCATAATTACCTGAGGCATTATTCATTAAGCTGTTCAGGTCAGAGATAACTTGATAATTGATAGGACTACCATCAGAGCCAAGCGTGGTTGAAAAATTATTTCCGTCAGCTAAAGTAACTTGTGCCAAAAATTGGGTTGAATCGGCTGAAGAAGTTTTTAGTATGGAGTAATCACTTGTATTGCCGCTCGCGACTGCTCCTTGGCCATACAATAAATCAAGTTGAGCAGTACCGCTTCCTAAAAGGTCGGCGTTAATATAAATGTTGTTGTAGGCATTTAGGGTTAATTTATTGGCGGACCATGTAACAGCATCATTAATCGTAATATTTCCGTCACTGCCTGATGATCCACTGGAACTCAGGATAGTCACATTCGCACTTCCAAGATTTGATGTCAGTAGGCTCCCTGTCATATCACCCCCACTTGCAGCGACTGTAAAATCAACCGGGTCAATCAACCACTCTCCAGTGACACCCGAGTTTGCTGAGACATTAATTGCTAAGTCATCAATGCTTAAATGGTAACCTGAGGTCTCTATTTGTCCGCCATTACCGCCAAATGTGCCTGCTGTGGCAGTTAAATTTCCATGCACGGCGGTGTGAGACAATGGGTTGCTAATATCTGACCAAGCAACAATTTTTCCCCCATCGCCGAATTGAACCGCGCTCGCATCAAGGTAAGTCCCTGAATCAATCGATGTGTAGGTCGCTTGACGGGTCATTCCCTGCCCCTGCCAATCTCCACCAATTAATATGCTGCCACCTCCCGTGCTCCCTGAGGCATTTAACTTACTCAGTGAAGCCACTTTTACCTCTTGGCCCGTTAGGCTGATGCTACCCCCTTGAAAATTTTCTTGGCTAACATCAATCACACCATTGTTGTAGGTGCCACCGAGTGCACCCGCATCCATTGCCACGTTGGTCGCTTTGACTGAACCCGTATTGGTAACGAGGCGCACTGTGCCATTATCCGACACCATCATGTTGGCACTTTGTGGCAGCTTAATGGTTTGATCAACAATCGATTGCATCGCATCGGCTTTAAAAATAATGTTACCTTGCGCGTTGATGGTACCTTGATTGTCAATCAAGTTTGCCACTTGGCTGGCATCAAGCTCCACGGCAATGCTTTGATTTTGCGTGATGGCAAGCTTAACTTTATCGCCGGAGGCAATGACCACATCGCCACTTTTTGCTGTGATATCACCCAGATTTGTAACGCGTGGGCTGACCATCGCAACCTGATCACCGATGATGGAACCTGCATTAATGATTTCACCATTTAAGTCAGTTTGATTAAATAAAAAATTTTGGCTTAAAAAATCTTCATTCGACATCGACTGGGTACTTGCTATTAACGAACCAACATTGACCCTCGCGCCTGCGCCAAAATAAACACCGCTTGGGTTAAGTAAAAAAACTTGGCCGTTAGATGTGAGGCTGCCTGATATGGATGAGGGTATGGCGCTGATAACTCGATTGAGTATGCTCGAGGATGCATTGGGTTGCTGGAACACAACTGCTGCATTTTTACCGATATTAAAACTGTTCCAGTTAATAATGCCCTGCTGCGTGCTTTGAATAATTTTAAGTTGATTTTGATTAGATGCAATATTGATGTTGCCGTTGATGATTTTAGCCCCGGTTGGCAACTCTACATCATTGGTATTAGCACTTACATGGTTACTAAAAAATGAACTAGAGGCAAGCATCGAAATTGTGAGGAGTAGGCCAAAACCACCTTGTCTTTGAAGGATCGGAATGACGTCCGTAAAACTACAATTAGCTTTGAACCAGGGCTGCATAATAGCTTGATGCTCTTCCTAATCGATTCATCACATAATACCCTGAGATATTAAAAAGTTTTTGTAATGCTGATCCAGCCACGTGTGCCCCAATCAGTTCCATCGTTATCTTTACCGCTCGAGTCTTCACCTTTGTTGTTACCAATTTTTGTTGCTAACATGGCATCGACAGAAACAGTTTCCAACGCTTGATACAGTATACCAATGCCCGCACCTTTGAGTTGATATTTATTTGGCGTTCCACTCGAACTGTTCCAGTTAGCCCAAGTGTTAGCATACTGGTAAATTTGTCCCCAATCATAGAAAACTTTTGCTGTTACGAAGGGGTTAAATGCGTGCCTGACTTCAGCCTGAAT
>Ga0181597_10007142_pt1 | contig 10236 bp, 5 predicted proteins | sample 041ome_5_FD_148647 | JGI IMG/M metagenome (GOLD analysis project Ga0181597, IMG submission 148647) | Coastal salt marsh microbial communities from the Groves Creek Marsh, Skidaway Island, Georgia - 041403US metaG (spades assembly) | ecosystem: Environmental > Aquatic > Marine > Intertidal zone >...
TTCCTCCACCGCCGGTTCCGCGCTAAACGCCATCGCCGAATACCCGAGCAACGCCGTCACGATCCCAGCCGCGAACGCTCGCACCGTGTACACCGCAATCGGTGCTACAATCGCCCCGCACCAAAATGTCTGCGCTAAAATCCCAAAACTTAGGTGCTCGTGAAACGCGTCCCTGTGGCCGCGCTTCGACATGAACACGAAAAACACCGCCCACATGCAGCACGGAATCAGCGCTGCCAATAAAACAACTATCGCGGATACCCAATCGCCCTCGCACTCTAACGTCGTTATGATTGCTTTCGCGAAAAACAACAGCAAGGTCACGAACAACCACGAGAACGAATTGTCGTGCGACCAGGCGGAGAGGCACGTCACGTACCAGCTTTGCTTCTCCGCGAACTCTCGCTTGCGAGTGCGCGGGGAAAGAGGAGTGACGCTCTGCCGTTGACGATCATGTTCGTCTTGTCGTCGCTTCGGAGGCAAGGCCATTTTTTGATATCCCTATTTCTGAATGCGACGACGCTTTGTCTCTCTTTTTATCTCTGTCTCTCTCTAGCCGCGGATTGTTGTCTCTCGCGCGTGAGAGTCCGTGTTATCGAGAGAAGAGAGCGCGCGTTTCGCGATAGAAATGACGAGAAAAAACAGGGGGGGCGCGTGGGGGCAAAATGAGGGTGTTGTAAACCCTAAATGTTTTTTTTGTGAGTGCAGTATTGAAAATCAACAAAAACAACAACTCTCCGTGCGACTTTACGCACGCGCCGGCCGTCCGCATCTAAAATCACGGCTTCTTCTTCCTCCTGAGCTCGAAGATTTTCGGCGGAGAAGCGCTCGCTTTTTCTTCTCGCTCTTTTTTATCGTTGAAGTCGTCGCGAGCGCCAAAAAGTATCGGTCGCGAGGAGGAGGAGGAGGCGTTCGACGCGATTTTTTCGCTGTATTTCACCTTGAACTTTCCCTTGACGCCGCCACCGATGACGCCGCTTGCTTTCCTCAAAGCATCGAGGTTTTTAAAGTGCGCGATGTATATGTCGTCTAAATCAGTCTCCGAGTCGACTTCGACGGCAAATTGACCGGACCAAGGACGGAGCATTAGAAATACTGTTTTTTTCTCTGCGCCGTCGGAAAACGTGGCGGTGAGCCGTTCGTATTCGATACCGCCGTTTTGCTTGGTGTGGTAGGAGGTGAATCCGGGGAAGTATTCGTCCTCGTTGGCGTCTTCGGGTGGTTGGTTCAATGAACTTCCTGGCGCTCCGTTCAACGTGGACGTCATCATCATCCGATCCTTTTCCTCTTTTTCTTTCTTCAACTCGTCGTGCGCTAAGATAGCCTCGCGCAAATTGATCGACGGTTTCTTACACGCTGCCGTTCGAAAGACGTCCACGCGTCGATTAGGTTCGTTGCCGTAGCTTTGTGACGTGAAGCCCCACAACGCGGCGTACTCGTGGACGACACCGCGAAGATATTTCGTCATCGCCGGAAAAGTTGCGCGACGATTATTGGCATCTCTCGCCATCTCTTCGAATTTCTGTTCGATTTGCGCGCACAAGCGAGGATTGTTCTTTGCCGCTTTCAAGTGTTCTTGTTTAAACGCACTCTTTGCACCCGATACGGCAAACGCCGACACGCGTGACTCTGGATTTGAAATGCCAAACGCCGCGGCGAGTTGCGCGCGCCTCGCTTCGTCTGCGTTTACGGAATCGTTCGGAAGCGCCGCCGCGGCAAACTCAGCCGCTCGTTGACGCTCTCGTTGTTGTTCATGGTGATTGAATGCTCGAGTGTCAGACGAGGACGGTATTGTTTGAGACGGCGGCGGTTGAACTCGGGGTCGACGAACGACGCTATCGTTATTGTCGTGCAAACTCGACGCTCTCTGCGCCATTTGGCTCCACCCGCCGGTACCGATGCGAGTGGTTGCATTCCCCGAACCTGATCCTAAACTTGGGAAATTTTCCGCGCTCGACAGCTCAATGTTGCTATTACTTCCGTGTCTACGAATAGCCTCTGGGTTTGACCAACCGCTAAAGGAAGTCTGCGCCGCTCTTAATGTTTGTCCGCGTGACATGGCGATATCGTCGTCTACCATGGCAAATGCACCAAACGCTCGAAAGGCATTTTCTTGTTGTTCGATGGACGTTTGTAAATTCGCCGCTAAAGCCTGCTGTTCGGAAGCTTCTCTGCTATTATTACTACTGGTGTTATTCCCGTTTTGCTGCTGTTGATTATTTCTTCTATTATTACTACCACCCGCACTACTATTCTCGCCTTGCCTTCGCTCCCGAATGCTCGTAAACATCGACGACGCCAACGTCCTTCTCAACTCCTCGCGTTCTCTTTGCATCCTCGCTCTTTGTTCTTCCGTCCTCCTCTCCGCATTTTCCAACTCGTCTTTCTTTTCCTTCTGTAAATTTACATACGCTTTGTGTACGCTAAACTTCTTTAATGAAAATTTCCGCAAGTGCTCGTCCAACCTCTGACAATCGCTCGCGTCCAACGCCTCTCTCGTCAACGGATTCTCAAACGTTTTCGCGTTCACGACGTACTCCGCCAACGCCTCTGGGTCAAAAAGATGTTTCACCTGTTGCTCTTCAGATATAATAGTTGTCGTCGTCGTTCTTTCGTTCGCATCCTCCTCGCCTCCGCCTCCTTCGTCCTCGTTCAGCGACGAATAGCTTTGTTCTCGTTTAAACTTCTTCCCGAGCAACTCAAACGGCGCGTGCGCTTGCTCGCAAAACGGTTCCAACGTAATCGGGTCGCACTTTTCCTCCGGCAGATCCTTCCACCATTTCGGCGCCTGCTTTTGTTGCGGTTGCTTTCTCATCGTCGTCGTCGTCGGCGGCAAAGAAGAAGAAGAAGAAGAAGAAGGAACTTGTCGCGGAACTATCGTTTTCTTCTTCTTTTGCTGTTGTTGTTGTTGTTGTTGTTGTTGTTGTTGTTGCTGCTGACTGCTATTTTTCGGCGGCGGCGGCACGAACGCCTTTGCATCTTTCGACAACGAGGGGGCGCCGTTATTATTATCGTTCACGTCGGAGGGTTTTGAAGTTCCATCGTCGTCGTCGTCGACGCCGTCGTCGTCGTCGTCTTCTTCGCTTTTCTTCTTCTTCTTTTTAGGAATCGACTTCGTCGCCTCTCGAAACAAATCCACTCGCTCTTTGCCGTTTTCCCCGACCGGTCTCCTCGGAGGCGCGCCTCGCCCGGATTTTGGTTTCTCTTTTTTCTTCGTCGTCCGCTGCTGTTTAGTCCTGTCGTTATCGTCGTCGTTCATCGTCGTCTGGGTTTTCTTTCCCGTTTCTTCTCCCTCTTTTATTCTCCCACGCCGGCGTCGTCGCTCGGTCCCTCTCTGGATATCTCGCAGTCACTACTCTCTTTCCCAGAAAGACCTCTCTCCGTGAGAGGGCGAGAGAGAGAGAAGAGGCCAAAAACGAGCGAGTTTCTTTTCTCTCTCGCGTTTGCGTTTGCCCGCGCGTTCGCGCGTTTGCGCGCGCGAGAGAGAGAGAGAGAACCAACACGTCTCTCGTCGTCAAGTCACTTTCGGGTAAACGACGAGAGCCAACAAAACGACGAGCGCGAAAAACCCTAAACCCTAGCCTGGTGAAACCCTAAATAACTTATTTCTTCTTTTTTCTTCCCGTTATAAAAAAGAAGGAAAATCTCACCAGTCACCCATAACTCACTCGCGCGCGTCCGCACTCTTCGTTCGTTTCCTTTGAAGAAGAAGAAGAAGAAATACGACGACGCGAGATAAACATCTCTCCATCTTTTGAGTTTTGCGACGAGAAGAGCTCCCAAAGAAGAAAGAGGACGACGTTCTTTTTTTAAAAAGAAGCAATTTTGCGCGTGCCTCGCGGCGTGGGAGATTAAAAAGTTCTGATAACTTTTCACGGAACAACAACGCGAAAGAAAACGCGAAGAGGTGCGAACGAACGCCAGAGAGAGAGCTTTTCGACCCCTTTCTCGCTCTTTTTGTTTATCGCTCGCGCTGTTGTCGTCGTTTCCAGAGAGAGAGCGCGTCGCGCGTCGAGAGAGAAGGAAGGTTTCGGAAATTTGTAATTGTCGTATACCCTCTCTCTCTCCCCGCGGGTAAAAAGAAGGAAAAAAAAAGGGGGGAAAATCAATCTTCTCTCTCTCTGCTTTGCAGGCTTCCTCTTTTCCGTTTCCTTTGCGAACGCGCAGAAAACTGACCCTTATTTCCCTCTCTTCTTCTCGATTCCGTCTTCTCTTTTCGGTGTTCTTCTTCTACCGACGACGCTCGCAGAGTTTCCGAGTGGCGCGATAGTGCATATATATAGAGAAGTTTTACACGCACGGTTCAGTCATGGCGCCGTCCTCGGAGAAAGGGCGGCGGCGGGAGGAGAACGCCGACGCCGGGAGGAACACTAACAACGCCTCGCCCGCGCCGCCGTATTTAGCGCAGCTGTTGAGCGCGGCGGGTGTGCCGGTGAATCCAGTAGATGGAAGCACGTCACAACAGCAGATGTTGCAATTTCAGCAGCAGCAAAACGCGGCGAACTTTGCGGCGGCGACGGCGTTGACGTTGTCGGGCGTGAATTCGCAGTTGAAGTCGTTCGGGAATAGCTCGTTACGATTGAGTGGTCCGGCGAACAGTGGAGGGCAACCGGGGAGTCCGTCCTTTTGGAACCAGTTTTTCGCGCAGCAAGCGTTGGTTGGGAGCTTATATAACCAGCAGCAGCAGTTTCAAGGGACGCAGCAGGCGCTGCCCAACGGCGCGAATCTCAACAACGAGAAGTTGAGCTTTTTGAGCAACTTTTCCACCGGTATGGGAGGTGGAACGCAGCCGACCATGTCAAACAGGACGCGGAGTAGCGGAGGGAACGCCATTTTCGATAACGAGGACTTGAAAGAGCTGTTGAGTTCAAAGTTGCAACAGAAGATTGGAGGATCGGGTATCGGAGAGATCAACAGCAGCGACGCGGCGAGGAAGAGAAAATTGTCGCAGGTAAACACGGAGAATATTAACATCAACAACAAAAGGAAACAACCGGATTCAGGCGTGAATCAACAACCCGGATCGAGGGGCAACTCTGCGTTTAGTCCTTTTGCAAACTCTGGCGGCGACGGAAACAACATCTTTACCACCAGCGAACTTATGAAAGTTAAGAGTTTGCAAGAAAAGAAGAAACGCTCGGCGGAGAAGAAGAACAAGAAGAGCAACAGCGACAAAGCGACGTCGCAAGAGAGGAAACCGGGAGAAAAGAAAACGAAGAAACAAAAAGAAACGAATCCGAAAACCATGCAACTAGCCGACGCCGCGATGAGCTTGGATCAAGAACGGAGCAACGTGATGAACAATCAAAACGTTCTCAAGGAGGTCATGAAGTTGCAACAAGAATATATCAAAGAAACTCCGGAAGAGCGAGAAAAGAGAGAAAAAGACGAAGCTGCGATGAAAATGAAACAATTGAGCACGAGAGGTCACACGACGCGAGCGACGGAAAAAGAAGAGCTGTATAAATCCATAGTAGACGTGGATGGAAACTTGTTGAAGCCGGAAGTGCTGGAGCGATTCGAAGCAAACGCAAACAAAATGACGCAACTGAACAAAGAACACGAAGAGCAAAAGAAACTATCTGGATCGGGAGGGAAGAAAAACGGCGCCGTCTCGGCTTTAGCGCAAGCCGCTGCGCAGAAGATCACCGGCGCTTCCGACGATGTCATGGCAAAAGTCCGAGGTATTCTTGAAGAAGAGCTTTCGGACGCGGAAACGGACATCGCCGAAGGCGACGAGACGGGCGAGTTGGACAACAACAAAGCAGGCGAGCCAAAAGAAAACGCGAAAAAACTTTCCGACGCGGCGGAGAAAGAGGAAAAGAGCACTGATTTAGATAAAGACGGTAAAGATATCAAAGTTCGCTCGCGATCGTGGTCTCAAGAAGAAGACGATCTCGTCCAAGTGTTAGTTTCCCAAGTCGGTCCGAAGAAGTGGGCATTAATCGCCAGTCAACTTTCAGGAAAGACGCAAAAACAAGCCTACGCGCGATGGAGAGATTATTTACAACCCGGTTTAACGTCTCGTCCGTGGACGAGATGGGAGGAGATTCATCTCTTGGATTGCCAGGCGCACATCGGCAATCAATGGGCTATCTTAGCCAGATTCATGCCTGGACGTTCGCCGAACGCCATTAAAAATAGGTTCCACGCGACGAAACGAAAAAAAGAACGCAACACAGGCGCGGTTGAGAATGAAAAAAAGGATATATCCAAAGGGAACATGACGTCATTGACGCGCGAATCGGAAGGTAAAGGCGACAAAAGCTCGAGAAAACAACCCCCGGAACAACCGGAGAAGAAGCGAGACGAAAAAAATAAAGCCATCGACGCCAAAACGGCGCAAACGAAAGCAGCGGCGCAGGCGCCGTCGTCATCGCCGAGCGGGGAACGCACAAAAAAAGGAAAGAAGAAAGTGACGCCGCCGCCTTCGCAACGAAAAATCCGCGCCACGCGAAGCGTCTCTAAATAAACTAGCAGAACAACAACGCGCTCACGTAGACAAAAAAAGAACGCACGCATCATCATCATAATCATCATCGTCATCACCGTTGATTGAAACACATTGTAGAAAATACGCCCCGAGTTTTTATACTTATAAAACACATGTATATATACGTATGTATATTTGATGTACAACCGCGGTACGACGCGCGCGTAAAGAAGTAAAGAAGTCACAAAAGTTTCCTCGCGTTGTGTTTTTGCGTCTGTCTCTTCAAAAAAAAAAAAGAATCGAGAGCGCAAATTCACACCAAAATGTCACTCTCTTCGACGACGACGACGACGACAAAAATGCTCCTCGTGGCCTCTTTAGCGCTGCTGGGGTGCTCTTCCCTCGCCGGTGGTGGTGCGTCGTGTGTTTATTTCTTCTTCTTCTTCTTTTTGATGTGAACTCAATTGTTTTTCTCTCTCTCTCTCTCTCTCCCCGATCGGTTTTATATTATGTCTCGGCGGGCGCTGATAACTTTCTCTCTCTCTCTCTCTCTTACGAAACAACAGTCCACGCGGCGGAGGAACAACCGAAAACGACCGCACCAGCACCGAAGCACATTTTAACGGACATTCCGGACGCGTCCGCGTCCGTGGACACGACGGTCGTCTTCCCTGGATTTGGGACCGATTTGCGATTTCCAGCGGCGGAGGACATCACCGCTTTGTTGGGCGTCCGAAACGTGGGCGATTCGACGATTGAGTTGCAAGCGATTGCGGGATCGGTGAACGCGCCGCAGGCGTTTCAATATTTCGTGGCAAACTTTTCCAAGTATGAATTTAACGGCGAGGACGAGGAGGACGAGGAATTCGCGCCGTTTAACCCGAGGATCGGAAGCGAGAAGTTGGCGACGAAACGCGGGGCGAAGAAGGGCTCGGCGAAGAATTTGTACACGAGTAAAGAGCAATCTGTGGTGAACGCAGGGAGAGAGTTAACGGTGCCGTATTCGTTTCAATTACCCGCGCCGTTAGCTGGGATGGATTTTACGTTGGCACTGACGGCGTTTTACCAAGAGGATGGGGAACAATACGCGACAACCTTTTTTAATCACACGGTGAGAGTGTTGGATCCAAACGTGGCAGTTGATTTTCAATTGACGTTCGTGTACATCGCGCTGGGGAGCTTTGCGCTCGGTCTCTTGTATTTGGTGTTGAGAGTGTTCGGGTTGGATGCGCATTTACCGTTTATCGGTGAAAACGCGATTGAGGCGAGCAAGAAGCAAAAGAAGAAGACGCACGAGATTAACATGGCGGCTGCGAGAGCGGAAGCGGCGAAGAAGATGAGCGAAGGAGGAAGTGGTGCGACGGGCAACGATAACAAAAAAGGTGGGGGTAAAGAGGACGACTGGCTCTCCGGGACGGCGTTTACGAACCCAAGTTCGTTCTCCACCGGGGCGACGAAACCGAAGAACCGCAAAGGAGGCAAAGGAGGAAAGAAGTAAACGCAAAAGTAAAAAATCTAATAACGTAATAAAAAATCAATCAGTTGGTACTCGAGTAATCAATCAATCGCATTAACAAAACACATGCACACAAAACCGAACGCAAACAGAGTTAGTTTTTTTCCTTTCTTCTTCAATCAAGATGAAGTCACCGCGTGCATGGCTTGCGCCAACCTTTCGACCGTTTTGCTCGTGACGCCCGCCATGGAGATTCTACCGTTTCTCGTCATGTAAATGTGATGTTCATCCTTCAATCTATCCACCTGTTCGGGAGTTAAACCTGAGTAGCAAAACATCCCAATCTGATCGGTCACGTGCTTCCATCCCATCGTGCTCCCACTCTTCTCCAAAGCCTCTCTTAATTTCGCTCTCATGTCGATAATTCTATCCGCCATCATCTTCACCTCGGTTAACCACAATGCGTTCAACTTTTCGTCGCCTAAAATGGTCGAAACCAAATTCGCCCCTTGTAACGGCGGCGACGAGTACATCGCTCTCGCGATCACTTTCAACTGCGATTCGACGACCGCCGCTTCCTCTTTGGACGCGCACACCATGGATAACGTCCCAACTCTGTGACCGTACAACCCCATGTTCTTGGCGAAACTTTGCGCCAACGCCATGGCGTGTCCGTCTCTCTTAAACATTCTCAACGCGAACGCATCTTTATCGCAATCGCCACTGGCAAAACCTTGGTACGCGCTATCCAAAAATGGGAACAAATTCTTCTCCTTGAACAGTTTCGAAATTTCCAACCACTGCTCTTCACTCGGGTCGACCCCGGTTGGGTTGTGCGCGCACGCGTGCAACAACACGACGTCCCCTTCCTTCGCCTTCCCCAAATCTTCCTTCAACCCGTCAAAATCCAACCCTCTCGTTTCCGCTTTGTAATACCTATACGTCTTCGTCTCGACTCCCGCGTCGCGGAAAATATTCAAATGATTCGACCACGTCGGATCTGGAACGTAACACACCGCGCCTTTCTTAAATCGAGCGATGAACTCGGCGAACAAGCGACAGGCGCCCGTCCCCGACAGCGTTTGTATCCCCGCGATGGTCTTCGCGTCTCCAATCTCCTTCCCGTACGCCAATTCTAAACTTCTAGAGATGTACTGATTATCGCCTTGCGTCGGTAAATATTCCATGTTCTTCGCGTCCTCGATCAGTCGCTTCTCCGCCTGGCGCACGCACTCCAAAACCACCGGTTTACCGTTATCGTCTCGGTAGGCTCCCGTGCCGAGGAGCATTTTCGACGGATCCGTGTCCGCGTGAAACATTTCCGAGACGCCCAAGATTGGGTCCTGTTTGTGTGCGTTTCATTCACGAATCGTCAATGTCGTCGTCGTCGTAAAAGAGAGAGAGAGAGAACGAACGAACGAACGCGTTGGTTGAAAAACTTTAAAACGGCTCGACGAGAGAGAGAGAGACGAAGAGAGAGAGAGACGAAGAAGAGATAAAACGTCGGCTTCATCTCTCTCTCTCTCCGGGGAAAAAAAAACCCAAAAAGTAAGTAAATTTCACACCTTCGGCGCCGCTTCCACGTGCGACCATAATCCACCACCACTCATCGCGCGTCGTCGTGAAACAGTAGTTGTCGTTGTTGTTTTGTTCGCGAAGAAGACGTCAAAGAAGAGTAGTATTCGTTTGCGATGACTGCCACCAGTTGTTGTTCTTTTGATCGAGTTGCAAAGCCGTAACGAAGTGTGCATGCACCTTTTTGTCGTCGTCTCTCTGAACTTTTTTTAAGTGACGGACGAAAAGACACAAAAACACGTAAGCAGGAAAAGCAATTTTTTTATTTAGGGTTTTGGTACAATTTTTTTTTAGGGGTTTAGAAAACGTCCAAAGTTTTGGATTCGTCGCATCACACATTTGGAATTAACTCTTAATACTACTATCTATACTCCTCCTCTTCTTCTTCTTCTTCTTATTATTATTATTACCACTACTACCGCTCTGCTCGAGATGGCGACGAGCGCGAGGCAAATACAGATCACGGAACAAACGAGCCGGGCGGTGGTGGAGAACCAGCTCAGGGTCGGGATGGACGTGGTGTGTTATCAGAGAGGTATTTTTTAAATCATTATTCGAGAGGGAAGAGAAGGATTTTGAAAAAAAATATTCCCGCAAAAGATCGAGAGTCTCTCTCTTTCTCTCTCTCTCTCGCGCGCGCGTTCCTTCTCGTCCATCTTCTCGTTCTTCTCTCTTCGAGCGAGCGCGATGATTGTTTCGTTTTGCGAACGTTCGCGCGCGCGCGCGCTGACTCTCTTTTTTTTTTTTCTTTTTCCCTTTCTGGCTTTCGTAG
>Ga0181597_10007143_pt1 | contig 10235 bp, 10 predicted proteins | sample 041ome_5_FD_148647 | JGI IMG/M metagenome (GOLD analysis project Ga0181597, IMG submission 148647) | Coastal salt marsh microbial communities from the Groves Creek Marsh, Skidaway Island, Georgia - 041403US metaG (spades assembly) | ecosystem: Environmental > Aquatic > Marine > Intertidal zone...
TGGGAGAACGCGCCGGCGCCCGACCTGTTGATCGCAAAAGCGCTTGCGTTGACGACGCGGATCCGTTTCGGCACCGGGGTTACATTGCTTGGCATGCACCAACCGGTACATCTCGCCCACCGGCTCGCGATGCTGGATCATATGTCCCGTGGCCGGTTCAATTGGGGCCTAGGGTTGGGCGGCATTCCAACTGATATGGCGTTGATGGGCTTGGATCCTGCCGCGGCGCGGGAGCGGGCGACTGAGGTGCTGGAGGTTATCCTCGGCCTTTGGCGAGACGGCGATGCTTTTGAGCATCACGGTGATCATTTTGACGTTGTAGCGCCAAAGTTTGACCCTGTGTTGGAGCGCGGTTTTCATATGAAGCCGTTGCAGCAACCGCATCCGCCAATCGCCATCGCCGCCAGCACGCCAGTTTCAAATTCGCTCAGGATCGCCGGCGCGCGCGGGTGGTCGCCCATGTCCAGCGCGTTGCTGTCGACAGCCTATCTGCCCGGTCATTTTGATCTTGTTCAGGAAGGTGCGGCGTCCGCGGGTTTGAAAGCAGACCGGCGGCAATGGCGGATCGCGCGGGATATCTTCGTCGGACCGACCTCCAAAATCGCCCATGAACGCGCCCGCGCCGTGATGGGTCGGAACTACGAAGAGCATCAACGCCATAGCCGTAAAGGCACATTGCAGGTGAAATGTTGCAAGATTGATCCATCAATGCCGGATGAGGCGGTTGACCTGGATTATTTGATGGAGAATCTTTGGATCATCGGCGACGCAGAGGAATGTGCAGAGAAAATCCACGCGCTGCACGCGACAGTGGGCGGCTTCGGCACATTGCTATGCACGACGGTCGATTCCGATGATCCATCTTGGGACCACGAAAGTCTGCGCCTTCTGGCCGAGGAGGTTAGGCCAAGGATTGCTGATCTATAGATCTATAAGCGTCTCCGCCGCGCGCAGACCAATCCGCTGCTTTCGCCGGACGAATCTCTAGTGTGTCTATCAAATGGTATGGAACGCTATTAATAGCTGATGTACCTTTGGCCGCGATGCATGGCGACCATCCGATCGCAGAGGTTCTTACTCGTGGCGGCCATGAGCCCGCGGTTCGCCCGATAGGAGACTCTTCCGAATGCCCATCAAAACTCGCTATTTCTTCACCGTCAGCATGGATGTGCAGGCGGACAAGGAAACGTTGTTCAATGAAGTCTATGACAGCGAGCATGTGCCTTTGCTCAGCGCCGTTCCGGGCGTTCTTGGCGCAACCCGTTCTGTCTGTGAACCGCTGGAGATGATGTTGGCGGGAGAACGCCGCGAAATGCCAGCGGGCGATGAACCGCGCTACAGCGTTATCTACGAAATCGAAAGCCCCGATGTGCTGTTGAGCCCGGAATGGGCCGCCGCTGGCGAGGCTGGGCGCTGGCCGACAGATGTTCGGCCCTTCACCACAAATCGCCGCCACATCCTTCGTAAAATTTGGGGCTGATCAGGAGATTGCATGATGGCTAGAGGATTATTGCTTGTCGGGTTCGATTTCGCGAACGCCCATGCGGATGAATTCCACGATTGGTATGATTTGGAACACGTCCCGGAGCGTGAAGCCGTACCGGGCTTCGGGCTGTGTGAACGTTGGATCAACGTCGAGGAGCCGACGGTTGCGTTTGCGTCATACGACCTTTCCGGCGTCGATGTCCTACAAAGCGACGCCTACAAAGCCATCGCCTTTGACAACCTCAGTCCTTGGTCAAAGCGCGTGACGGGGATGTGCGCGCGGGTGATGCGGTTTGAGGGCGATCAAACGCTGCCAGGTGACGCGGCTGCGCCCAAAGGGGCCGGCGGACTGCTCATAAACGCCATGAACGTCACGGCTGAGGCCGAAGCGGACTTCAACGCGTGGTATGACGAAGAACACATTCCGGCGCTGGCCGCCGTTCCCGGATGCCTCGCCGCTCGAAGGTTCGTTAGCGCCACAGACTATCCAACCAGCCGCAAGCATGTCGCGATCTATCATCTAAATACGCCTGACGTCACGAAAACCGACGCCTGGGCCAAAGCAGTCGACACCCCATGGAGCGCCAGAGTGCGTCCACATTTCCGGGATCGACTGCGTGTTCTGGCCAAACGGTATGACCGGGCCTAGCTGTTAGTTTGCGGTCCATCCGCCGTCGATTGGCAGAAGTGCACCTGTGATATCAGCGCCGTCGGGGCTGCAGAGATGTGCAGCCATTCCCGCGACGCTCGATAACGCTATGAAGCGTCCGGTGGGATGACGCTCGCTGACATAATCCCGGGTTACCTCTTCTAACGCCCGGCCAGAGTCCGCCGCCAGCGCCTTCAACTTTCCAAGTATAGCCGGGCTTGGGACCGAACCGGGACTGAGCGCGTTGCATGTCACGCCATGGGGGGCGGCTTCGATCGCAATTGCGCGGGTCATGCCGAGCAGGGCGGTCTTGGTGGTCACATAATCAATGCGATTCTCGGCGCCGCGTGAGGAATACACGGACGCCATATTGATGATCCGGCCCCAGCGCTTAGCCTTCATGCTGGGCAAGGTCAGCCGGACACAGTGGAATGCAGCGGATAAATTAACGGCGACAGCTTGATCCCAATTGTCTGGCTGCAGGTCTTCCAGGGGGCCAACATTACGCACTACGGCATTGTTTAGAAGGATATCGACGCCGCCCATATTTTGCTCGGCGTTATGAATCATGGCCTCAATCGCAGCGACAGATTGCAGGTCTGCCTGGTCAAAGATCGCTTCGACATTGTGTGCCGCACGAATGCGGTCAGCGGCGGCAAGACCCTCCGCTTCGGGGCAAAGTCCGTTCAAGATGACGTTTGCGCCATTCGCGGCCAACTTGTCCGCAATCGCGAAGCCAAGTCCGCCGGTAGACCCTGTCACCAACGCGCATTTCCCTTTGAGCAAGCCAGAATTCCTTTTTGGACGGTCATGAATTGCCCGGTGCGGGAAGAGTGCATACGCTACTACTTTCCCGTCAAGACGGAACTAGGAGCAGGGCCAATGCGCCTTTTTGATTTATCCGGCAAAGTAGCGCTAATTACCGGCGGCAATGGCGGCATTGGACTGGCCTTCGGGCGCGGCATGGCGGAAGCGGGGGCGGCGGTAATGGTCGCCGGGCGGAACACAAACAAGAACACCGCCGCCGTGAAGGAATTACGGGCATTTGGCGCGGACGCCGACAGCGTCATCGTCGATGTCGGCGACGAAGCTTCATGCCGTCAGATGGTCATGGATACGGTTGAACGCTTCGGGCGGCTTGATATTCTCGTCAACAATGCTGGCACAGCAGTACGCAAGTTTCCGCAGGATATCAGCGTGGAGGAATGGCGGACGGTGATGGATGTCAACTTGACCAGCGCGTTCATCTGCTCCCAGGCGGCATATCATGAGATGATGAAGATCGGCGGCGGCAAGATCATCAATATCGGGTCCATGATGTCGATCTTTGGCGCGGGTTTCTCATCGCCCTATGCGTCATCAAAAGGCGGCATTGTGCAGTTGACCAAGTCGCTGGCGAGCGCTTGGGCCAAAGACAACATCCAGTGCAACGCCGTCCTACCCGGATGGATCAATACGGACATGACGCGCCAGGCGCGCGAACAGGTCGAGGGGCTGAACGAGCGGGTATTGGCGCGCTCGCCGACCGGGCGTTGGGGCGAACCGGATGATCATTGCGGCTGCGCCGTTTTCCTGGCCAGTTCCGCATCCGACTTTGTGACCGGCACATCGATCCCTGTAGACGGCGGCTATTCCATTTTTATCTGAACGCGCCGATGGTTCTTCGAACACACTGATTTAAGGACGCCAAACTATGCGGGTCTACCGATTGCCTAAAACTGACGGCATCGATGATTTAACGATGGTTGAAGAAGCCACGCCGCGTCCTGGTCGGGGCCAAGTCCTGGTGCGGATGCGCGCGGCGTCGCTGAATTACCGAGACTTGATGGTCGCGACCGGTCGGTTCTCCCAGGGGGACGCGCCAAACGCGCTTATTCCAATGTCCGACGGAGCGGGAGAAATTGCTGAAATTGGCTCTGACGTGGACCGGTTCGCGGTCGGTGATCGGGTTGCGCCAATCTTCATGCAAGCTTGGCTCGGCGGCGAGCTTAAGGCGCGCTACAACGTCACCGCGCTTGGCGGCAATGTCAACGGCGTACTGTCCGAATATCGCGTGCTGGACCAGCAAGGCCTCGTCGGTATCCCGGAGCACCTGTCATTCGAAGAAGCGGCGACATTGCCGTGCGCGGCGCTCACCGCCTGGAATACGTTGTTCGGCGAGCGTGTATTGAAAGCGGGCGAAACAGTGCTGGCGCTTGGAACTGGCGGCGTTTCGATTTTCGCTGTGCAATTCGCTCAGCTGGCCGGCGCACAGGCGATCATCACATCATCCAGCGACGCCAAACTGGAGCGTGCCAAAGACCTGGGCGCCGCCTACGGCGTGAACTACGCGAAGAACCCTGAATGGCAAAATGATGTTCTGGCGCTGACAGACGGTGAAGGCGTGGACGTGGTTGTTGAGGTTGGCGGCGCGGGCACGTTGCAGCGCTCTGCCCAAGCGGCCAGGTTTGGCGGCAGCATCGGCTTAATTGGATCATCCTTCGCGGGCGGTGAAGTGAACCCGGCACCCATCATGCGCCGGGGACTCCGCCTGCGCGGCGTTCGGATTGGCAGCCGTGAAATGTTTGAGGCAATGAACAGGGCAGTTGCGGCGCACGGACTGAAACCTGTCATTGATCGTGTTTTTCCATTCGCTGAAGCCAAGGCGGCTTATAGACATCTGGAAAGCCAGAAACATCTCGGCAAAGTCGTGATCACGATTGAATAAATTAATACTTTGCGAGATCAGCCACTGCGCGCCAAAAATGGGAAACCTTCATGCAATATCGTAATCTTGGCCGCTCTGGCCTACGAGTCTCCGCTGTTGGCCTCGGCTGCAACAATTTCGGCGGTCGGCTCGACGTCGACCAGACCCGGCTCGTCGTCGATGCTGCGTTAGATGCGGGCATAACGTTGTTTGACACGGCTGACCGCTATGGCGGGTTCGGCGGGTCTGAAATGCAATTAGGACAGGTGCTTGGCCTGCGCCGGCAAAATATTGTGTTGGCGACCAAGTTCGGCGGCGCGATGTCTGCCGATGGGCCGCGCATGGGCGGCTCGCGCAAATGGATCGTACAGGCTGTCGAGGATTCCCTAAAGCGGCTGCAAACGGAATGGATCGACCTGTATCAACTCCATTTCCCCGATCCACTGACGCCAATCGAAGAAACCTTGCGGGCGATGGATGATCTGATTTCAAGCGGCAAAGTCCGCTATATCGGCTGCTCCAATCTAAGACCCTGGGAATTGGTGGAGGCGTCCTTCACGGCGGAGATCGCAAATACGAACGCCTTTATTTCCGCCCAGGAAGAATACAGCGTCTTGAAGCGCGGCATTGAAGCAGACTTGCTACCTGCCGCTCGGCGCTACGGCCTCGGCATTTTGCCCTATTATCCGCTGGCGAATGGGCTTCTGACAGGAAAGTACCAGCGGGATCAAATGCCGGACGGCGCGCGTCTGACCGTCAACCCAGCCTACGGCGAACACGCCTACATTAATGACGAGAACTGGGCTAAGGTTGAGAAACTGCGTGCGTTCTGTGACGCCCACGGTCGCTCGCTGCTTGAATTGGCCTTCGGTTGGCTATTGGCGGAACCGCTCGTCGCTAGCGTTATCGCTGGGGCGACTAAGCCTGAGCAGGCCAGAGCCAATGTAGCGGCGGCAGGTTGGGTTCTGACACCGGAAGACATGACCGCTGTTGCCGAAATCGTTGAATAATACCAAAGCAAAGGCGCACTTCTAATGAAACTCGGAATCGTGCTTTCCACCAAAGACGGCGACGCAATGGCAGGGGGCAGCTATGTCGACGCCATCCGCCGGGTCGAAACATTGGGCTTTGACAGCCTTTGGTTCTTCGATGCAATCAGTCGAGGCTATCTCAATATGGACCCGCTGGGCGGGGCCTGTGCAGCCGCCGCTTTAACAAACCGCATTGAGATTGGCACCTGTATCGTTCAGGCGCCGCTGCGGCACCCGGTTGAATTGGCCCAGCGCATTCTCACGACCCATCTTTTGTCCGAAGGCAGGTTTCGGTTTGGCGTCGGCGCTGGCTCGACCGAAGGCGATTTCAATGCGGTCGGCGTCAACTTCGCGGATCGGTTCAAACTGCTGAAGGAAAGCTTGGCCTCTATGCAGGCTTTATGGCGAGGTGAGACCGTTGATGGTGTCAACCTGACACCATGGAAAGCAGCGGTAGGTGGGCCGCCAATTCTAATTGGCAGCTGGGCAGGCAGCCGGTGGATTCCGATTGCCGCCGAACAGTATGACGGCTGGATTGGTTCTGCGATGTACACCAACGCCGCCGCTTTGAAAGACGGCGTTGATCGGTTCAAGGGACTCGGCGGCAAACGGGCCATCGTCACGAATATTCAGGTTGACCTTAGCGCTCCGTCAAAGCCATTAGTCGAGGGTGACAAACTGGACCTATGTTGCGATCCAGAAGAAGCGGCGACGCGGCTGAAGCTTTTGGCGGATTCCGGCTTTGATGACGCGATCCTTGTTGTCCAGGACCACAGTGAGGCGAATTTGGCGGCGTTGCGGGCCCTGTTACCGCTTTAATCTCCGGCAGGCGGCCTCCCTGGGCGCGAACAGGTCGATTTCGCAGTGGTTCGCGTCAAAGCCCGAGTAACTGCTTGGCGATGATGCTTCGCTGAATTTCGTTTGAGCCGCCCATAATTGAATTAGCCCGGTGATTGAAATATCGGTCGCTCGCGTTCAAGGCGCTCGGAGGTCCAAGGTCATTGGCTATACTCTTGTTGCCCCAGTGCCCGGCATAACCGGCCGCCTGCATCGCAAGCTCGGTTACATCCTTGTTCATCTCCGCGCCCAGTAACTTGATATATGACGAACTGGCGCCCGGGCGTCCGCCTTTAGCCGCTTTGTCCAATATGCGCAGCTCTGTCCAGGCGACCGTTTCAGCGCGGATTTCAAGGTCTGCGTGGCGACGGCGAAAATTATGGTCTTGCCAAACGCCAGACCATTCAGCCGCCCGCCGCGCCCGGCCTAACGCTGCGCGAATGCGGCCGGAAAGGAAGTTTCCACCACGTTCGAATTCCAGCAGATACTTGGCGATCTCCCACCCCTGACCTTCCGCGCCGACCAGCATATTGGCGGGCGTCCGCACATCTTCGAAGAAGACCTGATTGAACTCATGCACCCCGGTCATATACGGCAACGGGCGCACGGTCAGGCCAGGCGCGTTCATATCGACAAGCAGAAAACTCACACCCTCTTGCTTCCGCCCAGATGTATCCGTGCGAACCAGCAAGAACATGAAGTCCGCCTCATGGGCCACGGTCGTCCAGATTTTGGAACCGTTCAGCATATAGCCGTCCCCGTCCTTTTCAGCGCGCAATGACAGGGCGGCAAGGTCAGACCCTGAAACAGGTTCAGAATAACCCTGGCACCAGTAATCGTCCGCTGACACGATGCGCGGCAGAAAGCGCGCTTTCTGCTCGGCGTTGCCATACTGCATCAGCACTGGGCCGATCATGCGCGGGCCGGCGTTCGGCGGCGGCGGCGCCCCAGCCAACGCTGTTTCGATTTCAAACACATAGCGCTGCATGATGTCCCAGCCGGGGCCGCCATGGGCGACCGGCCAGGTCGGCACAGACCAGCCACGTCCATGCAGAATTTTTTGCCAGCGGACCGTATCCGCCCTGTCAGCAAATAAGACGTTGGGGCTCTCGATCCAACGGGCTCGTATGTCCTCTGGTAGAGCCTCCGCTAGAAACGCCCGTATTTCCAGGCGGAAGGCGTCAAGCTCTGGCGGAAGACGGGCGTCCATTGCTGTCTTGCTCCTTATTTCAACGCTAAGCTGCGCGCGGCTTACGACCCATCGGCGGGTGGCGGTTCCAAATTAGGCCGGCGGCGGCTGGATGCCCCGTCGCAACAAAGCGATCGACCAGCGCTTCATCATCAGCGGTGAATGTATGGTCGAGCGCAGTCAGATATGTCCTCCATTGATCCGTGGTGCGTGGCCCGGTTATGACGCTGCTGACGATATTGTTGTTCAACACCCACAAGGTCGCAAATTCAGCAGGTGTCATACCCCGATCTGCAATGTGCTGTTTGATAGCCTCGACGACATCATAGACTTCAGGCCGGAGGTCACGGTTCAGGACGCTCGCATCGCCCCGTCCGCCGCGGCTGTCCGTGGGCGGCGCGGCGCCTTGCGTGTATTTTCCCGTTAAGGCTCCGCGCGCCAGGGGCGAGAATGCGGCGACGCCGATATCAAAATATTCGCAGGCAGGCAGATGGTCATTCTCCGGCTGGCGCATGATGAGATTGTACATCGGCTGGCTGACGATGGGGCGCGGCGTGCCAATTTGGTCGCAAAGCCGCATGATCTCCGCGACCTCCCAACCGTGATGATTGGAGAACCCCCAATAGGTCGCCTTGCCGCTTCGAATGACATCGCCCATGGCCGCAACGCTTTCCGCTAACGGCGTGTCGCGGTCACGATGGTGCATGTAATAGATATCGACATAGTCAGTATCCAGCCGTTTCAAACTGGCGTCGATGGCTTCCATAATCCATTTCCGCGACAAGCCACGTTTGCGTTGGGGCGGGCCGTCCTGCTGACCGACTTTGGTGGCCAATACCCAATCGGCGCGATCTTGCTTTAGCAACTTGCCAAGAATCGCCTCCGCATTACCGCCGGAATAGGCGTCCGCGCAGTCGATGAAATTCACCTTATGCTCGCGTGCAAGCTCGATGATCTGAGCGGCGTCCGCGTCGGTCATTGTGGCGCCGAAGTCCATTGTGCCGAGACATAGGGTCGAGACCCGCAGCCCGCTGGCACCCAAATAGCGATACTCCATTGGTGGTCCTCCTGGCGTCATTCCGCCTCTTCCTTTATAAACTGTCGCAAGATCGCCAATGAAGCATGTCTTCCAATATGATCAATTGTGCGTACCCCACTCTTTCCCCTTTGAGTGGAGAGAGGCGTTCATCAGTTCGCGTCAGATTCCTCTAACAATGCCAGATAGTAGGCTAAGTCTGCCTTAGTCCACCGGACCTTCAAGCACGATCTTGCCAAAATGCTGGTTTGCTTTCATGTGGGCGAGGGCCTCCGTGACCTGCTCAAACGGATAAACGCTGTCGATGGGGATGCGCAGCTTGCCCTGGGATACTGCGTCGCCAAGATCGGCCTGCATCAGTCGGGCAATCTCGCGTACCTCGGCTATAGAGCGCGTGCGGAACGTGACGCCGATATAGTCGATGCGGCGGGCGGCATGTAGGTCGAAGTTGAACTCACCCTGAAATCCACCGAGCCGACCAACATTGACAATGCGGCCAAGCACTTTGGTACAGCGCAGCGAGTCATTGACGGTATAGCCAGAGACGTTGTCGACGATCAGGTCCACGCCGTCGCCGTTTGTTGCTTCCAGCACTTGGTCAGCCCAGGTCGGGTCGCGGCTGTCCAATGCCAAATCGGAACCGAAATCCGTTAACTTCGCCCGGCGTGCCGCATTTGTGGATGTGCCAATGACCAAGCCAGCGCCCTTGTGCTTGGCGATCTGCTGCGCCATCAGGCCAACGCCGGAGCTAGCGCCCTGGATCAACACATTTTCGCCCGCCTGCATGCGACCGGCGGTGACGACGGCGTTGTGCATGGTGTTGAGTGCGGTTGGCAGGGTGGCGGCCTCATTCCAGGAAACGTTGGCATCTGGAATTTTCGCTGCCCGGCCCCAATCCGCGACGGCATACTCAGCCCAACCCTGGGCGCCGCCGCACATGACCCGGTCACCAATTTGGAGCCCGCTTTCGGTCTCGGCTTCCGCGCCAAGGCCGGCCACTTCTCCGACAAACTCCAGGCCGACAATCGTACCCGCCCCACCAGCACGCCCATGGGCCATGCCAGAGGCCACCATCAAATCCGCCCGGTTGAGACCGCAGGAGCGAACGCGGATGAGAACTTCGTTCGCTTTAGGTGTAGGGGTTGGTACGTCCTGGATCTGGACGCCTGATGCTGTGACGACAACGGCTTTCATAAATCTGATTCCTTTACGGTGTGTGCTTCGGCTGCTTCTGCGGTCTACTAAACCTCTCACGCGTCCAGGTCTCTTGAGCCCGCTTCTGATTTACATGCAAGACGGGTTGGTTCAGCACAATGGCCATG
>Ga0181597_10007147_pt1 | contig 10233 bp, 5 predicted proteins | sample 041ome_5_FD_148647 | JGI IMG/M metagenome (GOLD analysis project Ga0181597, IMG submission 148647) | Coastal salt marsh microbial communities from the Groves Creek Marsh, Skidaway Island, Georgia - 041403US metaG (spades assembly) | ecosystem: Environmental > Aquatic > Marine > Intertidal zone >...
TCAAGCTTCTCTCCGAATTAAGTGAAACGCGACCAATTGCAATTTCAGCGCATCAGTTGGACGATCATGAGACTTGGCAATTAATTGTTGTCGGACATGACAGGCGAGGAATTTTGAGTTTGATCTGTGGATTGCTCTTCGCAGGTGACTGGAATGTCCTGGAAGGGCGTGTGTTTACTGATGAAGATGTCTCACTCGCAGGCCTGGATGTGATCGATGAGAAGGAGTTTGGGGATATCCCTCTGTTTCTGAATTTTTTCAAAGTGCAGCAGCAATCTCCCAACGAGACAGGGAAGCTCAAAGAGTGGGGAGATTATGAAGCGGAACTTCTCAAGCAGGCTTTGCGACTGAAATCCAATGAAGACAAGCGAGCACATGCCTCTGTCGCTCGACAATCTGCTCTCAGAGTCGGTCGCGTAAGGCCCAAAGAGTCGTTACACGCATTGCAGCCAGTTCGCTATCAGGTGGACAATGTCACCGATCCGCAACGAACAATTATGCATATTCAGTCGGCGGACACTCCTGGGTTTCTGTATGAGTTAACAAATGCGTTGACGCTCTCGAATGTGAACATCGTGCGGATGATCATCGGATCCGAAGGTGAACTCGTACAAGACACGATGTTCATCACCGACCGAGATGGAAAGAAACTGAGCAATGACCAGCATCTTCGAGAACTGACCACAACTGTTCTGTTGGTCAAGCATTGCATGCATCTTTTACCGTCTGCTCCTAATCCGGAAACTGCCTGGCTCCATCTGAGGGAATTTATTGAACAGTTATTTCAACAGCCCGGTTGGTACGAGCAAATGGGAGAGCTCGAAAATCCTAAACGTCTCGAAGCACTCACTCAAATTCTGGGGGTGAGCAATCACTTGTGGCAGGACTTCTTACGGTTACACCACGACAGTGTTTTACCGTTTGTTCAGAATGTGGATCAACTCTCCCAAGAGAAAACGGTCGATGATCTTCGGCAGGAGCTCGACCAGATGGTGTCGAGCGTAACAACGTATATAGAGCGAAAAGAGCAGCTCAATCGATTCAAGGATCGAGAGACCTTCAGGGCGGATATGCGGCATATTCTCGGATATATTCCTGAATTCGGACGGTTTTCGGAAGAACTCACCCGCGTTTGTGAGGTCGTTCTTCAGGCGGCACTCGATCTTGCGCGTGACCAGCTTGATTCCCGCTATGGATATCCAATTGACGAAAATACGGGGCAACCTTGCCCGTTGGCAATGATGGCGTTGGGAAAGTGTGGTGGTCGAGAACTCGGCTTTGCATCTGATATCGAACTGATGTTCCTGTACGAGGGGCAGGGGAAAACGTCAGGGCCCCGCGTGATTCGGGAAGTCTTCTACTTTGAAAGATTGATCAAAGAGTTTCGCGATGTGATTTCCGCCAGACGTGAAGGTATCTTTGAACTTGATTTTCGATTGCGTCCTTATGGCTCGGCAGGTTCTCTGGCCGTTTCGGTTGATGCCTTCAAAACGTATTTTGCACCGGAAGGACCGGCGTGGCCATTCGAGAGGCAAGCTTTAGTCAAGTTAAGAGCGATTGCGGGTCACAAATCCATGTCGCACAAAGTCATTGCTTTGAGGGACCAATATATTTATTGCGGCCAATCGTTTGACATTACTGCCATGCACGGTATGCGGGAAAAGCAGATCATGCAGTTGGTAGATGGAGGTGGGATCAATGTAAAGTTGAGTCCCGGAGGACTCGTCGATATCGAGTACCTCGTTCAAGGACTGCAAATTGCTCATGGTGAAAAAAACGCGTCCATTCGTGTTCCCCATACGATGAAAGCTTTAGAGAAATTGTGTGATGCGAGAATCTTGACGCCCGAGCAATCGCAAGATTTCATTGAAGCCTATCAGTTTTTGCGTAAATTAATTGATGCACTCAGAATGGTCCGCGGTAACGCGCGTGACCTGGCAATCCCTCCTATTGATTCTGACGAGTACGAGTTTCTCGCCCGCAGGCTCGAATACGCTGATAATCCCGCCGGTCTTCTGGTCGAGTTTGAAAAGCACAGTGCAAAAGTGCTCGAACTGACTCGTCAGCTTGAAGAGGAGGGTTTGTTTCAGGCTCCATCAGCCTCAAATTGAGTGTCTGTGAACTCGCGTTGGGATGCCATTCAGGAAATATCTACAAATTAGTTGAAAATCCTGTCCACAATTGACTGAAAAGCAGATTAACAAATAGACCATATTACAGTGTTTTTTCACGGGCAAGTGGGGGAATATTTGGAGTTCTCGCACTCTGGAATGAAAATTGCTTGTTGTTTTGAGTGGGTTTTCACTCTACCTGACAGCAGGAAAATCTTGATCTGCACAAAAATTACAATTTGACATCATTCCTGCGCACTGGTAGAACACTACTCACGATGGACAGCCTCTATTTGGGATGTCTCTAACTGGGTAAAAATTGTTGGAGTCGGCGATTGCCGTCTCCGGGACTGTCCGTCATCACTAACGAAGGAGAAAGTTGCATGCGTAAGATTTCAAAACGACTCTTCGCTGCTGTTGGAGCTTTGGCCATTGTGGGAGCCGCAATGATGGCTCCTGAAGCACAAGCTCGTCCACAGTATCTGAAGGGGTTCATCACCGCTTATCCCGATCTCGAAGAGGGAGCGAAGATGAAAAAATGTGGTATGTGCCATCCGATGGACAAAAAGATGCGACTCGATTACGGCAAAGCCGTCGGTTCAGGTCTCACCAAGAAGAATGAGAAAGATGCCAAAGCTATTGAAGCCGCGCTGAAAAAAGCAGAAGGCGTCAAAAGCAGTGGCGGTAAAACTTTCGGAGAGATGATCAAAGACGGCAAATTGCCTGAGTGATCTTTTCGATTCTCAACTTGAGAACATCGACCGACCTGTATGTTGCAGGTCGGTCGTTTTTTATGCGCTGGCTCTGACCGCCTCCCTATTTGACCTTCTGATGGGAAAGTTCGTATAATCAACTAGACGCAAATCCAATGCGTTTCCCGCCAATACTTATCCCACCAGTTTCCATTCACATTCTTAGTGGATTGATCGAGATGAAAGTGTTTCCCGCTTGCGCATTCAGATTACGATTCTTTACCAGCGTCATGTGCGTCCTGTTGGGATGCCTGACTGGCAATGTGTTTGCTGATGAACCCGTTCCTGCCGGACTGGCGATTTATAACAAGTTGTGTCTGGAGTGTCATGGAAAACAAGGGGCGGGAGTCGAATCAGTCTATCCACAACCCTTGATTGGTGATCTCTCTGTCAAAGAACTATCGGCCTACATCGAAAAGACAATGCCGGAAGGCGAACCGGAATTATGTGTCGGTGAAGATGCGGCGTCTGTGGCTCACTACATTCACGAGTCGTTCTATTCGGTGACTGCTCAAGCCCGAAATCGAAAGGCCCGGATCGACCTTTCCCGATTAACGGTCGATCAATATCGGAACAGTGTCATTGATCTCGTGCAAAGTTTTACCTGGCGCCGCAGTATGGGTGACACACGCGGATTGCGGGCGGAATACTTTCAATCACGAAGACGTACCAAAGAGACTCGCGTTGTCGAAAGAACCGATGGGCGAGTGGAGTTCGATTTTGGGGATCGACCGGAGTTCCTCGAAGAGTTGATCAAGATGCAGGAAGAGGAGCAAGCAAAACAGGATTCCAAAGAAGAAGACAAAGAGAAGGACAAGAAAAGACCGATTCAGGAAGAATATACAATCGTCTGGAATGGGAGCTTGTATGCACCCGAATCAGGAAAGTATCAACTGAATTTCAAGACCACCAATTCTGGTCAACTTTGGTTCAATAACGAGAGAGAGCCATTGATTGACGCGCGGGTGAAATCGGGAGATCAAACCGACTATACAGCCAGTGTGGCATTGCAGGCAGGTCGGCTGTATTCGATTCGCCTTGAGTATTCCAAAAACAAAACTGAAAAATCGGGTTTTGTTCAACTTCGCTGGACGCGACCGCACCATACGGAAGAGGTCATCTCGTCGCGATATCTCTCTCCCGAATCGTCATCGTGGACCATACTTTTGGAGACCCCTTTTCCTCCCGATGATAAAAGTGTCGGTTACGAACGAGGTACGTCGATCTCCCCGGAATGGGACGATGCGACGACGTTTGCCGCCTTGGAGGTCGCCGACAAAGTTCTGGAGAACATCGACAGCTTGGCCAAGTTGCCCAAAGAGAAAGAAAAACATCCCGAACTATTACGTCAATTTAGTGAAACATTCGTCGAACGAGCTTTTCGCCGTCCGCTTTCCCCGGAGGAGCGAGTGCTTTATATCGACAGGCAGTTTGAGCAGGAAGGAAATGAGTTGGCTGCGGTGAAACGAGTCGTTCTGCTGACTTTGAAATCTCCACGTTTTCTCTTCCCCGGAGCGGCGACTCAGGAGTTCGATAATTATCGGGTTGCGGAATGGCTGGCGTTGGCAATCTGGGACTCGCTTCCCGATCCGCGACTTCTTCAAGCCGCAGCGGCTGGGCAGTTATCAACTCGTGAACAGATCGAACAACAGGTCATGCGGATGATGCAGGATGACCGCGCTCGGGCAAAGATAAGGGGGTTCTTTCATCAATGGCTCAACGTGGATCATTATCATGATCTCTCTAAAGCTGAAGAACTGTATCCGGGATTCAATGCCGAGGTTCTGGCTGATTTACGTACTTCTCTCGACCTGTTTATTGAGGAAATTGTCTGGAGCCAATCTTCTGACTATCGTCAGTTGCTCTTGTCTGCACAGTATCCAATGAATGATCGTTTGGCCGCATACTACGGCGTCTCCTCCGCGCCTCATTCTGAGTACGAACTCGTTTCTCTCGAATCGGATCAGAGAGCAGGCCTATTGACCCATCCGTTTTTGTTGACAGGGTTGGCGTATGACGATGCGAGTTCTCCCATTCATCGTGGCGTTTTTATGTCTCGGTCGTTGCTGGGACGATTTCTCAAACCACCCCCGATTGCCGTGGCCCCGCTCCCTGTGGACTTGCATCCCGGCATGACAACACGAGAACGAGTGGCCAAGCAAACTTCCTCAGCGACGTGCATGGCCTGTCATGGCATGATCAATCAATTGGGGTTTGCACTGGAGCACTTTGACGCTGTCGGAAAGTATCGCCAAAAAGAATACGAAAAACCGATCGACTCTTCGGGGCAGTACCTCAATCGACAGGGCGAAAAAACAGAATTTCAGGGAGCACGTGGGCTTGCCGAATATCTCATTTCCAGTGAAGAAGCCCACAATGCCTTCGTCGAGCAGATGTTCCAGTACGTCAATAAACAGCCAATTCAGGCGTTTGAGGCAGAGACCTTGCAGAAGTTACGATCCGAATTTGTGTCCAGCGGGTTTCATATTCGTCGGCTGATGGGCAATATTGCTGTAGAATCCGTGCTTGTCGCCCGAAAACAGAAAGAGCAGTAATCCTTTTTGCAGTGCGAAAGATTTCGCTTGTTACGAAGGATGAATCGCTTATAATAGAGTTGAAGCACAGTGTGCTCCCACCCCAATTATCCTCCCGCAATCAGGCCTCCCATGAATCACCAGTCACGTCGTGAATTCCTGAAACATTTTGGTATCGGAGCGGCATCATTGCCGTTTCTGGGGAATCTTCCGAGTTTGGGCTTCGCTGATTCCGCGCAGCGTAAACAACGACTCGTGATCATGTTTAGTCCGAACGGCATCGTCCCCAAAAACTTCTGGCCCGATGAAGAAGGTTCCGATTTCAAACTGAAGTCGATCATGAACCCGCTGGCTCCTTATCAGGATCGCATGCTGATTCTCAATGGTTTGTGTGACAAGATTCGTGGCGATGGTGATTCCCACATGCGGGGGATGGGTTGCCTGCTGACGGGAACCGAACTGTTCCCCGGAAACATTCAGGGTGGTTCGCACACTCCCGCCGGTTGGGCCAGCGGGCACTCCATCGATCAAGAGATCAAACGCTACTTGCAGGAGAAGCAAGAATCGAAGACACGCTTTGGCTCGTTGGAATTCGGAGTCGTTGTCCCCGAACGTGCCGACACCTGGACGCGGATGGTTTACAGCGGTGCGAACAAACCCATTGCACCGATTGACGATCCCTATCAAATGTTCTCGAAGTTGTATGGTCAATTGAAAGACCGTAACAGTTTGAAAAGCATTTTGGACGACTTGCAGACTGACCTGGGAAAGATTCGTAATCTGGTAAGCGCAGAAGATCGCAAGTTGCTCGATGAACAAGCCTCATTCGTGCGAGATATGGAGCGCGAACTGCAACACGAGAATCCTGCCGAAGTCGGTCATGCCGTTCCTGAGTTAGAGTTGGGCGTTCAAGACACGAACGACAACATGCCCAAAATCTCCAAGATGCAAATTGATCTGATGATCAACAGCTTTCAGGCGGACTTCTCTCGCATTGCAACATTGCAGTACACGAACTCCGTCGGCCAGGCTCGAATGAGATGGCTTGATATTGATGAGGGCCATCACCAACTCTCCCACGAACCGGATGACAATGATGATGCCCAGGAAAAACTGACCAAGATCAACACGTGGTATGCCGAGCAATTGGCGTATCTCGTAAAACGCCTCGACGAAACACCTGAGCCGGGTGGTCCGGGATCAATGCTCGACAACACTCAAATTGTCTGGACCAACGAACTTGGTAAAGGTAACTCTCACACGCTCAATGATATTCCGTTCGTACTCATTGGTGGCGGATGTGATTTCAAAACAGGACGCTCTTTGAAGTTCAAGAACGAAGCCCACAACCGTCTGTTGATGTCGTTCGCTCACGGTTTTGGTCACCACATCGAACAGTTTGGTAATCCCGACCATTGTGGTCGTGGACCACTCGAACTGGCTTAATATCGAAACGAGTGGTGGGAGAGCCCATGACTGAGGAAAGTGCGCTGCGTCTGGGCAGTTTTCTGGTCGTGCTGTTAGTCATGAATCTGTGGGAATGGTTGGCACCTCGTCGCCCATTGATTGCCCAAAAGTCACCCCGATTGTTCGGTAATTATTTACTGGCAGTCTTGAATACCGTTGTCTTGCGAGTGGCAACACCGATCTCGGCGGTCGCGATGGCAATCATTTGCGAAGAGAAGCAAATTGGCTTGTTTCAAGCTTATCACGTTCCAGAGACGGTCAATGTCGTTCTCACCGTTATATTACTCGACTTGGCTATTTACGGGCAGCATGTTCTGTTTCACGCTGTGCCTCTCTTCTGGCGAATTCATCGTGTCCATCACGCCGACCTGGATCTGGATGTCAGTTCGGGTTTGAGATTTCATACGCTGGAAATTGTTTTGTCGATGGCGATCAAGATTGGGTTTGTTGCCTTGTTGGGGGCATCTGCTCTGGGTGTCATTTTATTCGAGGTGATCCTCAATGCGACAGCCATGTTCAATCATAGCAATGTGAAACTGCCGTTAGGTCTCGACAATCTACTGCGGAAAGTTATCGTCACGCCCGACATGCACCGTGTGCATCATTCCGTCTACCGAAACGAAACCAATAGCAATTACGGTTTCAATCTTTCCTGCTGGGATCGGCTTTTTCGCACTTACATTGCGCAGCCGAAGGATGGTCATGAGGGGATGCAAATCGGCCTGAGCGAGTCTCGCGACGAACAGACCACGAACCGTTTAGCGGGGATACTCAAGATGCCCTTTGCCAAGTCAGAAGATTTCATGGAATGATTGGGAAGGTTATTCTTCTGCGGCGTCTTCTTCGGCAACCGGTTGCGGAGCCTGTTTTAAGGCGTACAAGGGATTCTTGCCGAAGGCGTTTTCACATTTCGGACATTTGGCTTTGGCGATACTTTTGCCCGCTTTTCCGCCGATGTTTTCTTTCTTTCGGCCATCCTCACTCACCGTTAATCCACAAGCCTGACATTTCCAGCCCACAAGCTCGATTTCCTGCTCGGGATCGTTCTCGTAGAAAACGATGTTGTTGAGCGACTTAATCGGTTCGTCGGTGTAATGACAGAGAGAGGGGGTCGTTTTATCCTGCAAGGGGATTTGATCGGTCTCAAATTCGAGTTCGATGCCGCACTGTTGTTGTAGCTGCTCCCGGAACTTACGGAACTGTGAGAGAGTGAGTGCCAGAAATTCGAGTTTGTTATCGGCTCGTTTGGGAATTCGAATACCGATCAGGCCAGGTCCAAAGACATCAATTCCACCCAGAATCGATTCGTGGGCATAGGCTGTCGGGTGAACGACTGCGAGTTGCTTCAATTCCTCCATGGAGAACAGGTGATTGTTCTCGCCGGGAGCTTTCTTGAGGCCTTTGTCGAGTGTCAGGAACTCAAATAATTCTTTACGAAGGTCCTCCGGTTTGGCAGAGCCTCCGAAGAGTCCTCCTTTTTTCGATAGTGAAATCAGCAGCATCCCTTCTTTGCCCAAGCAAATATCAATCGGTTCAAACGCTTTGGCAAGGCTCCCTTCCTTGAGTTTGAGCTTGCCGGGATCGACATTGTGCAGATGCAAATCGGAGAAATGCGAATCGGGTGTCGAGACTGCTTGTTCGTCGATCTTTTCGTCTGTTTTTGATTTTTTGCTCGATGTGTCGACTGGTACCGTGAATGCTGATTTACATTTTGGGCAGCGACCCACGCGACCTCGGTGTCGTTCCTGGACTTCAATGCGATGTCCGTTCGGGCAGTAGACGAGGACCGAGCCGGGTCGAACTTTCACACTCTGCCGAGCACGTTTTTGCTGAGCAGCGCGCGTCTTTTCGGTCTTGGCGATTTCCCAAAGTGCTTCTCCGCCCGTGGCAATGGAATGGTCCTCTTCCGATTCAATCGGTGGAGACGCGGACGGTGGCGCGGAGGGAGTGTCTGATGAGGTCGAGTCCTTCTCTGCTGGTTGAGCGACCGCATAACTCTCTTCGTCAGATTCGTCCGATGTTGGGGTCTCATCTGCTGGTGGAATAGGATTGTCTTTGGCAATTGGCTCGAGAGGTGCTGTCGTAGAGACTTCCGCTGGCTCAGTGTTTTTTTCTTCCCCCGCTAATTCGAAGTCGCCATCCTCCGCATACAGAGCGACATCATCGGCTAAATCGAAGTCGGCTTCCTTATCTGACGATCGGTCGCGCGACTGGGTAGCCGCTTCCGCATCCTCGATTTCGTCAGCCCGCTGATCAGAATAGATGACAGGACGATCCTTAGCGATCATTTCCTGATATTTTTGTTCGATGTCCGAGCGCATAAACGCCTGACAATTCCAGCAACGTACGACTCCTACTCGGACATGTTCCCCACAACCGGGGCATGTAACTTCTGACTTGTCCTGGGGCGATTGATTGTTGTCAGTTGGCTGCGAATCCAAATTTATTCTCTCCTTCGTTCTCGGCACGAATGACTCAATCAAGCGATGAATCTTCCGATGAACCGGTCCCGAACTATCTGCGGATGAAATACGGAATATTAAAATGGCGAAACGAAAACAGGTTCCTGTGAAATGATCTCTAAAAAAACGATAGATAACAGTTGAGTATTACACAGGTTAGGGTGATCACCCTCTATTGATACTCCGATAGTCTAACATCTGGAATCAGGGATTTCAGCAATGTTTTTCGCGGAGTTCGTTGCTGAACGAGTGTTTTTGTCGATAATCCTCAGAATCGCTCTAATTCCGTACGCATCACACGAGATATTGGATGACACTATTTTCGCAAATCCAGAAACAGTCAATGTTTCTGGTGAAAATTCGGCTCTCTGAATATACTTCCCTTCCTGATGCCTTCTGACGGGGTTTCCTGCTGTTTTCTCTGCTCGATGTTGGTGTGAACGTGATAGAACTCAAAAAAGTGGCCCTACAATCGGGCGAGTTTCTTCTGCAGAATCTTTCATTGAGCGTTAAAAGTGGAGAATATGCTGTCCTCACCGGCCAAAGTGGGGGTGGGAAAACGACTCTCATGGAAGGTATTTGTGGTCTTCGTCCGTTACGGGCTGGCGAGATTTGGTTGCATGGTCAAGATGTCTCAAGTTTCTCTCCCGCCGCGAGGGGAATCGGCTTCGTTCCTCAAGATGCAGCATTGTTTGAGGGTATGGCTGTCCGAGAGCAGATTGGCTTCGCGTTGAAGCTGAGAAAATCTTCCGATGCCGAGATCGTAAAACGAGTTCAGCTCCTCGCCGAACAAATGGGGATTGAGGGATTACTCGATCGCAAACCTCTTGGTCTCTCGGGGGGAGAGCAGAAGAGGGTGGCGTTAGCACGCGCCCTGAGCGCGGAACCGAAGATACTCTGTCTCGAT
>Ga0181597_10007148_pt1 | contig 10232 bp, 8 predicted proteins | sample 041ome_5_FD_148647 | JGI IMG/M metagenome (GOLD analysis project Ga0181597, IMG submission 148647) | Coastal salt marsh microbial communities from the Groves Creek Marsh, Skidaway Island, Georgia - 041403US metaG (spades assembly) | ecosystem: Environmental > Aquatic > Marine > Intertidal zone >...
CTTCTCAGGCTGGCCTCCTCGGGAACCGCACACGACCGGCTCCAACTCTCGTCACTCGCTCAGAAGTTACCTGCAGAACTGGCAATCCCTCTTTTCAAGAAGCTCGCACTGTCTGAAATTGATCCCGATGATCACAATCTCCCGTTGATGATCTGGTACGGCTTAGAGCCGTTGGTGCTCGCTCATCCTGAGGAATCACTGGCAATCGCCCAATTTACCGAACTTCCTCAGCTTCAAAGATTCATCGCTCGTCGGTTGACTTCGGAAATTGAAGAAAATCCCTCCTACGCCGAGTCGATTGTTGCCGCGTTGCCCACATCATCAGTGGATCGGCAAAAGGAGTTTTTGTCCGGGATGTCTCAGGCTTTGCGCGGATGGAGAAAAGCGAAGGCTCCGCGAAATTGGTCGCAAGCGGCTGAGAGTTTAGCCAAATCCAAAAACTCCGAAATTCAGCGTTTGTCTCAAGAGTTATCCTTGGTCTTTGGAGACGGTCGTGCCATGGACGATCTCAAAAAAGTGGCCACTGATCAGAATGCTGATTACGAATCCCGACAGCGCGCCGTGTTGTTGTTAGCAAAAACAGACGACAAAGATTTGCAAGCGTTGTTCTTGAAATTGCTTGGCGACCGAAATGTGACCCCGGCAGTCCTTAAGGCGATGGTCTCGCTCGATGATCCGGTTGTCGCCAAAGAAATTGTTAAGCGTTATGGGTCTTTCCGAGCTGATTGGAAGCCATTGGCTATTCAGACACTGATCTCACGTGTCGCTTTTGCTGAGCAATTACTGGACGCGATGGAGTCTGGACGAATTCCCACTGATGAGCTTTCAGCCACGCATGCCCGCGCGATTCAGAATTTGGGTGATTCTTCTGTCACTCAGAAATTGTCCCAAGTCTGGGGCACACTCCGTCAGACACCCGTCGAAAAACAAAAACTGATCGCCGAATACCGAATTCTGCTGACGGCTTCATCACAACAGAACATCGATTATGAACAAGGGCGAACTTTGTTCAAAAAATCTTGTGCGAATTGCCACAAATTGTTTGGAGAAGGAGAGTCAATTGCTCCGGATCTCACCGGTTCGAATCGTGATAACCTTGACTATCTGCTCATGAATATACTCGATCCCAGCGGTGTCGTTCCTCAAGCCTTCAAAGTTTCGGTGGTCGTACTTAAAAGTGGTCGAGTGATGACGGGCGTCGTCGGGCGTGATGATGGTCAGACTGTCGAAATTCAAACCGAAAAAGAAAAACAAGTCGTCGCCAAGTCGGACATCGAACTGATCAAACCGTCCGACCTTTCATTGATGCCGGACGGCCTGTTCGAGAAAATGTCTGAAGCAGAAATGCGGAACCTCATTGGATATCTGCAATCTCGACGATCTCCTCAGCAATGACTGGAATCTGACAAACGCAACGGCTAACCTCAAAACATCATTCATGCACACCAGAAGGATTACTCATGAAATCTGTCATTCTGTTTCTCTCATTGACCATTGCCCTGATGACCAATTTTGCCTTTGCCGCTGACGGCATCATTCCTCTCAAAAGCGGAGACCGAATCGTCTTTTTTGGTGATTCGATCACTCAGCAAGGGGCGCGTCCCGGTGGATATGTCGAAGTCTTCAAACAGCAAATTGCCGACCAACTCAAAGGTAAGAACATTGAAGTGATCAACGCGGGCATCGGCGGTCACAAAGTCCCCGATCTGCAGAAGCGATTAGAGAGAGATGTCCTCTCAAAAGAGCCGACCGTCGTGGTGATCTACATCGGCATTAACGATGTTTGGCATTCCATCCGCAATCAAGGAACATCAATCGAAGACTTTGAATCCGGTCTGGTCGACCTGATCGAACAAATTCGCGAGAAGGATGCCCGTGTCATCCTTGCGACTCCCAGTGTCATCGGGGAAAAGCATGCCGGTGAAAACCCATTGGATGGCATGTTGGCTCAATACGCGGGTATTACCCGAAAAGTCGCCTATGATCAACAAGTTCAGTTGATTGACCTTCAGGAAGCCTTTCATCACGAGATTGAAGCACGTAACAAACGCAATGTCGAGAAAGGGATTCTCACCACGGATGGCGTTCATTTGAACGTTGCCGGAAATAAATTCGTCGCAGAACAGATGTTGTCCGCTTTTGGAGTCACTCCGATGAAGTCAGGAAAATTATTACGTCACGTGGTGTTGTTCAAATTCAAAGAAGAGATTACCGACGCTCAAGTTCAGGAAATCGTGGATGCATTTTCCGAGTTACCCGGTAAAATCGAAACTATCGTCGATTACGAAGCGGGAACCGATGTCAGTGTCGAGAACAAAGCGGCAGGCTTCACCCATGGATTCATCGTTTCCTTTGACGATGCAAAGGGACGCGACATTTATCTGCCGCACCCCGCTCATCAGGAGTTCGTTAAGCTGGTCGGCCCGCGGCTAGATGATGTGCTGGTGTTTGACTTTTATGCGAAGTGAGCGATTCAATGAATAAAAGAAATCCTCACCAAATGAACAAGTCCGCTTTTGAAGTGACTGCTCTGTCTGCTCAGAGACATGATCGTGACTATTGGCTTTCACGTACTGTTAATGAGCGTTTTGAGGCCATCGAATTGATGCGACAAATCAACTATGACTACGATCCGTCTGCCGAACGACTTCAAAGAGTTCTTGAAATTGTTAAACTCCATTAATCCAGATTGGCGGTAATGCATATTTCACCAGGCTTGTTGGCGAACACCCATCAGTGCAGGGTATTTCTCGTCGAGATCGCCGACTCGTTTTTTCTCGGCCAGTAACTCTTTCTTGAGAGAGACCAGAATCGATTCGTACTCGGGAGTCTCCGCCAGATTTTTCATCTCGTGGGGATCGTTTTCCAAGTCATATAACTCCCAATGAGGGGGAGTGGCCTCTTTCTGAGCACCGGGAGCATCCAAAGGCAATCCATAGAAGAAAATCAACTTATAGCGTTCGGTGCGCAAGCCGTAATGAGCAGGATTGTCGTGATGAGCCATGTGCATCCAATATCGATAGTACGATTGAGTTCTCCAGTCTTTGACCTCTTTTCCTTCCAACAATGGCATAATGGAACGCCCTTGAAACTGTTTTGGCATTTCTTCGACCCCGGCGAAGTCTAATAGAGTCGGTGCGAAATCGACATTGTTGACGATTTTCTTGACGCGGAGTCCCGGCTTGATTGATTGGGGATACCGCACAATAAACGGCATTCGTAACGATTCTTCATACATCCAGCGTTTGTCGATGTAATCGTGCTCGCCCAACATAAAACCTTGATCGGCGGTGTAGACAATCACGGTATTGTCGAGTTCACCCGTTTGACGTAAGTGTTCGATGACACGTCCGACGCCGTCATCAACGCCCTTTACGCAGCGGAGAAACTTTTTGAGATAGCGTTGGTACGATTCTCGTGTATATTCCTCGTCGGAAAGCGACTCGTCCACGAACATGTGGTGTCCCATGTTACGACGTTCATTGCGCCCCGAGACTGAGGTGCCGTAGAGTTCTTCACCTATGGGGCCATGAGTTTTACGATCCCACAAGCTGGCCGGTTCGGGAATGGTGACATCATTGTACAACCAGTCGTAGCGTTCAGCGTTTTCAAAGTTGTCATGCGGAGCTTTGTAATGATGCATCAGGAAAAATGGTTTGGATTGATCTTTACGATTCTTCAGCCATTCCAGTGAGAGTTTTGTGATTGCATCCGAGGAGTGCATCGAATCGTAGCCGCCGAAATGACGCGTATTGTTAGGCCATTGCTGTTTACCGCGAACTCGGAAAGTTGGATTGAAATATGAACCTTGCCCTGGCAGCACACAATAATAATCGAAGGCGGCTGGTTCTTTTTTGAGATGCCATTTGCCAATCATGGCGGTTTCGTAGCCAGCGGCTTTCATCTCATGGGCGAGTGTCTGTCGTTCCGGTTCGATGGAACCGTTGAGTGTGGTGACTCCATTGGTGTGAGAGTATTGACCGGTGATGATCGTCGCTCGGCTCGGTGTGCAAATCGAATTCGTGCAAAAACAATTCTCCAGCAACGCACCTTCTTTGGCGAGCCAGTCGAGGTTGGGCGTCGGATCAAGTATGGCCAATCGGCTCCCATAAGCGCCAATCGAATGTGCGGCATGATCGTCCGACATGATAAACAGGATGTTTGGTTGGTCGGCCGCATAGGTTCCAGTATGCAGGGCGAGAGTGAAACCAGACAATACTATGAAAAACAGGCGATTGGTGAGCATGGAATCCTCAGAACTAAGTGGGATAAATTCGTTTATGGGAGTATCAGCGAATCGTATTCAGAGATCAATCAAGGAGCTGCCTGAAAAACATTTCGTTCTATATCGAGGTTATGTTAGCTTGAAGAGACTGTCGCAGTTCTTATAGAACGGGTATCAGAAATATGGCACATTTTCGTTGCAGCATGACCGTTTCGCTGTTTTTGATCGTGCTTTCTTTCGGTCAGTCTTCCCCCTTGATCGGCGAAGAGGAGAAGACGCAATATCTGGGACAGTTTCAGGGAGACTCCCGTATCGAAATTCACGATAGTCAGGGGCTTCTGGATCTCAACAACGATTTTACCATCGAAATGTGGGTCAGTTGGCAGCCGACGGGACGAAACGAATACTTTGCTGGAGACGAAGCCTGGCCGGGGATGACGGATCTGATCAAAGTCCAGGGGAACTGCGGTTGGGTATTGAGAAAACTCGCCAGAGAGAAATACGAAGTCCTTGATTTTACGTTCGGTTGTAAGGAACAGGGTTGGGTGAGCGTCAAAGGACAGTATGCAAAAACGACTCCAGCAGTCCATTTGGTCGTCTCGCGTTTCAAAGACGTGATCGCCGTTATTGCCAATGGACAAGTCATCGCACAACAGAATGTGAGAGGTCTTACGATCCTGCCGGCTCCCACCTCCAGCTATCTGGGACCGCGTCAACATGGACACGAAAGAACGTTTCACGGAACGATCGGTTTCTTCCGAATGGCGAATGTCGCTCACTATCGAAAAGTACCGTTTCGTCCAAAATTGATCGAAGAACCCGATAAAGATGATCTGGTCTTCTACAACTTCCGACAGATCGAAAACGGAAATGTCGTCGATCAGACCGGAGATTCTGGCAATGGAGTGACGAGAAAAGCTCATCATGGAGTCACCCATAATGTGAAATTCACATCGGATTGATAGCCGCCGCTTGGCAACAATCATCACGCGGGTTGGATCATCATTCCATCTTCAACTGCGGATCATCCAAGTCCAACCGATAAAGCATCTGATTGTAGTCATGGCGGGGTGTCGGGATGGCGCCGTCCGCGAAGCTTGCTGTGTAAGTCGCTTCGAACAGTAGAGTTGGAGCGCCGACAGGAGTAAGCTCGGTATGTAACCGCGGATTGTAAAACGTGTAGTTATCGTGCGTAACCACTTTCACGGCATTTCCCCATGGTCCGATCGGCGAGTCCGCTTCCGCATACCATAGCTCTCCCAAGTGTGATGGTTGGCCGTCATGTTGCGTGAAGACAGTGACCCATTTCTTGCGATATTGGCTCCAAGCGATGGATCCCCGGTGCGGTTTGATGGAATCCATACCATCCTTAGACGGTACGGATTCTTGAGGAGCAAGAATTTCCCAACTTTCTGGGTCACTCCAAGATTCATAAGTCGGCTTACACTTAAGTTTAGGAAACGGATCACCAAACAGAATCCAGTCTTCACCCTGTTCGTCTTTCCAATGGATGGGATGACCTTCGGGAACGGTCGGCGGTTTGGGAGATTTTTCCGACTGTTCCCAAAGTACTTTGAATCGTTCAAATTTCTCTGTCTCTTCATCCCAGACACAAAATCCCAGTTCATAAACCAGCAAATGAGGTTTAATTTTCGAGTACGTCGCACAAAGCCTCCGTTGTCCCAATTTGTCGGGAAGACTGATAAATCCATTGAGCCAAGTTGGTCCTGAGCCCGGCATTCTAGCCACGGACCGTGGTCTATCTTTCGCATCACGAAAATATCGATATCTGATTTTTATGGGAGGCATAAACTTCTTTATTGGTTGAGTTGGCGTCGTAGCACCAGGCATATGAAATAGGCCTAAAGGCTTATCAGCAAACACCGTGTCTCCCCACAACCAGTACATTTTGTTGTTGTGGATTGCATTCTGGACCGAGTCACATCCCACAATGCCTTGATCTACCCAGTCAGTGTGGTCGTCAAATCTCTGGCTTTCTGCAAACAGCCCGGTGCCGGTAATTCGTCCCAAACGCTTCGCAGGAAGCTGTCGATTCACTTTAACTATGAGTTCTTTCCCCGCGTCAGGACGTAACCGGACGCCTCGAAAACCGAATCCGTTGGGATTCACGCCGTAGCCGTGTCCTTCCACAAAGAACCAGACATCCTGCCCCATGAGTTCGGGTAAATCAAAGGCGATCACTCCTGCATTGTCCGTGTAGAAACGGACGTTGTTTGTCGTTTTCAATTCGACGAGTGGGACAGGCCAACCATTCTCGGCATCGACGATGGTGATTTTACAGAGATCCTCCGCGGACAGAGACGAAATGAGGATCAAACTAAAAATTATTGACTTTAGAAGCGTTCGCATGAAAAGTACCTTGGATCGGGGGATTGCTGAGGCCAAGTTTACCACGGCAGCTTCTTCAGATCGACGTTGCCTCCGCTGAGAATCACGCCGATCTTCTTGAGATTATCTGGCAGTTTATGATTCAAAATCGCCGCCAGTGGGACGGCACCACTCGGTTCGATGATTTGCTTCATTCGGGACCAAAGCAATTGCATTGCCGAGATGATCTGGTCGTCAGAGACCGTTATTACATCCGAGAGGTGATGTTGAAGTATGGGCCAGGTCAATTCACCGACCGATGTCAGTAATCCATCAGCAATCGTGTTCGGAGTACCGACCGATTGCCGTGTTCTCGTTTGAAAAGACCGATAAGTGTCATCGGCTCCTACTGGCTCAGCCGCATAAACTTTCATGTCGGGATTGATGCCGTGAACTGTCAAGCAAGTTCCACTGGCCAAGCCTCCTCCACCGACAGGACATATGACCGCGTCCAAATCGGGGACTTCATCAAGAAGTTCCAAAGCGGCCGTTCCCTGTCCGGCGATTACATGCGGATTGTCGAATGGATGAATAAACGTCGCACCGGTTTGCTCGACGATTTCACGAGCCGTTGATTCACGTGCTGCTTGTGTTGGTTCGCAAAAAGTGATTTGAGTACCATATCCGCGCACGCTGTCCACTTTGACCTGTGGTGCTGTTTGGGGCATCACAATATATGCCGGCATCTGTTGTTGTTTTGCGGCTAAGGCCAACGCCTGTGCGTGATTCCCTGAACTGTGAGTACAAACTCCATTCTGTTTCTGCTGCTCGGTTAGTCGAGCCACCGCGTGCGATGCCCCGCGAAACTTGAAAGCCCCCACCTTTTGAAGATGTTCACATTTGAAGAACAGTTTGCGTCCCGAGAGTGCATTGAGAGTCTCGCAGGTCATCACCGGCGTACGATGAATATGCGGAGAGATCAGTTCCGAGGCCATCTGGATGTCGGCAAATGTGACCGCCAACTCGCTCATTCCTGATTCTTCTTCGATTTAATCGAAGCCTTGTCGGTCGGTGCGGGCGGGTTCTCGGTCTTGTTGAGATAATCTTCGTATTGCTTCTGCAAGTCTTTCGGCCAAGCAAACGTGGGAGCCTGATTCGGATCATAGCCTGACATGTGGGGAGCCAACTTACGTTCGGCGGGTCGCACGTAAGTCCATTCGCGCGGCCCGAAGACCGATTCAATCAGCTTCGCCAGTCGCGGATCGTACTCTTTGAGTTCTTGGCGTGTATCAACGTGATTGTGATCGTGATCCGGTTTGCGATTGTTATTGAACCATGACTGTACCCCCTCAGCCCAGTATTCGGCTGGATTGCTGGCGGCGTACTTATCCTTCCACAACCCCTCTTTCATAGCCGCATCGAAAGTCGCTTTGAGCTTGGACTGAAACTGTTTGTCGATGTTGTTCATTCCCATTTGGTGGATCACATGAGCAAACTCATGGACGAGAATGTTTTCCTGATTGTAGGGGTCGCCGGGATAACAGAGCAGATTTTCTTCACCACAACTGACGGCTGGACGTCTTCGGGTCGCCCCCAAACCTCGCGCGCGACGATCCCAAAAGATCTTCGGTTTGAGGTCACTGTGTTCGGGAATGTTGGTCGTCAATTCGTCTTCTGACATGATGGCGAAGCGGGTGCCACTGTCGATGATCGCTTTGCGGATGTCGTCCCGACCATCGAGCATGATGTCGATTAAATAGGCCGCTTCCAGCAGGGCGTAATCGGAGACTTTCTCGGAAGCGACTATGGGGAAACCCTGAGCGGATACATATTTCTTGTAAAACTCGTCGTATTTTCCTTCGGGAGGAGCCGTTACTTTGTACTCTCGTGGCTTTTCCGCGAAGAGCGAAAGTGTCATCCCCAGAATGAAAATCGAACTGATCAGGACTCGCCGCATTATTTAGTCTCTTTCCAGTCACGCCACAACCAGCGAAGCGACTCTGGCAAGATCGCTCCACCGTGAATTCCGTTGTGTCCCCCTTCGCCACCGACGAATTTGTAATCGTACTTTTGAAATTTGAGCGCTGCATCCATTTCCAGATTAGCCAGCCACCAGTTGCCGTGCCTGTTATTGAGATCGTTGCTTCCATCCTGCAAGAATACACGAATCGGCTTGCGTTCGGTTTTACGAATCCACGCTGGGTAATCATGTCCTCCCGGCTTCCCTTCTTCAAAGTTCGCCGCAATAGAGGTGAAGCTACCCACGTGGCTGAGAACCTTATGAAATTCGTCCGGCCTCTCCCACGCGACGGTAAAGGCACAAATGCCGCCGGAAGAGATTCCGCAGATCGCTCGATCTTCAGGCTGATGGCTTAACTTATAAGTCTTCTCGATGTGTGGTAATAACTCTTCCAACAGAAAGCGGGCATACTGATCGCTGAGGGTGTCGTACTCAAAGCTGCGGTTATTATCTTTCCAGCGACTCTCGGGATACTTTTCCCCCCGGTGTCCGGGATTGATGAAGACACCAATGGTGACCGGCATCTCACCCGCGTGGATCAAGTTGTCGAACACAATCGGCACACGAAACTGTCCGGTCTCGCTGACATAGGTATGTCCATCCTGAAAGACCATCACGGCTGCCGGCTTTATGCCATCATATTGAGCCGGCACGTAGAGGTAATACTCCCGCTTTGTGTCCTTAAAAATCTTGCTTTTCCACTCATGCATGGTCACCTTCCCCTCGGGAACCCCTTCTTTTCGTTGGGAATCGGGGCCAAGTTTGTATTTCGAATCGTCGGCCTGCAAACAAACAGTGCAGGACAGAATCATCAGAAAAGAGAGACAGATGCGCATCTGAAGAATCCTCAAGCTTAGTGGTGAATAACTGTGTGGGAGTGACATATCGTACTCGCTTCAGAACCGGAAACACAAGTTGCATCGAGGATCGCGAGCCAGTTCGCTACAATTAAGACATGTCCGAGATCGTCCTGACCACTTTGAACGCCCGCTATCAACACACGGCGTTCGGATTGCGCTATTTACAAGCCAATTTGGGCGAGCTGCAGGATCAGTCTGAGATTCTCGAATTCGGTCTGAAAGAGTCGGCAACGGAAGTCCTCGATGCCATTCTTGCCGAGTCTCCACGCATTGTCGGGTTCGGCGTGTATATCTGGAATGTCGAGCCATTGACGGGCATTGTGGCCGCGCTGAAGAGATTGCGTCCTGAGATCGTGATCATTCTCGGCGGGCCGGAAGTCAGCTACGAACTTGACGATCTAAAAATTGCCGATTGTGCCGACTTCATCATACAAGGCGAAGCCGACATGACGTTTCGCAAAGTGTGCGAGCAAATCCTGTCTGGTGAGCCTCCGGCCGAACAAATCATTTCGGCAGAGTTGCCTCAACTCGATCAGGTCAGGATGCCTTACGATCTCTACACCAATGAAGATTTACAAAATCGCGTTTTGTATGTGGAAGCTTCGCGCGGATGTCCATTTACCTGCGAGTTCTGTTTGTCGGCGTTAGAGATTCCGGTGCGTCAGTTCGATGTCGATCAGTTCCTGACAGAAATGCAATCGTTATTTGATCGCGGCGCTCGTTGGTTCAAATTTGTTGATCGTACCTTCAATCTCAATATTCGTATTGGTAAACAAATTCTGCAATTCTTTCTCGATCG
>Ga0181597_10007150_pt1 | contig 10224 bp, 4 predicted proteins | sample 041ome_5_FD_148647 | JGI IMG/M metagenome (GOLD analysis project Ga0181597, IMG submission 148647) | Coastal salt marsh microbial communities from the Groves Creek Marsh, Skidaway Island, Georgia - 041403US metaG (spades assembly) | ecosystem: Environmental > Aquatic > Marine > Intertidal zone >...
CTCCAAGACCAGTAGATAAAAACTCTGATATTAAAAAACTTGGTAAATGGATTGATCATCAAAAGCAAAATTATAAGAACAATGTTAATATTATGGCAACAAATCCAGATGTTAAGATTGAATGGGGAAAGATTGTTGAAAAATATAAAGAATATTTGTCTGACCCAGAACAAGAATGGTATAATTCTTTAAAAAAAGTATGTGATTATATGGATAAAGAAAAACAAATGCCAAGACAAGCAGATAAAAACCCAGACATTAAAACACTTGGTTCTTGGATTTGCAATCAAAAGAAAAATTATAAGAAAAATACGAATATTATGGCAACCAATCCAGATATTAAGATTGAATGGGAAAAAACTGTTGAAAAATATAAAGAATATTTATGTGATCCAGAACAATACTGGTATAACACTTTAAAAAAAGTATGTGATTATATGGATAAGGAAAAAAAGTCGCCACGGAAAAATGATAAAAATCATACCATTAGACATCAAGGTGATTGGATTAGCACTCAAAAGAAAAATTATAAGAACAATTTACAAATTATGGCAACTAATCCACAAATTAAGATTGTATGGGAAAAAACGGTTGAAAAATATAAAGAATATTTATGTGATAGAGAACAAGACTGGTATAACACTTTAAAAAAAGTATGTGAATATATGGATAAGGAAAAGAAATTGCCAAAGGATAAAGATAAAAACATTAACATTAGACGCCTTGGTCAATGGTTTGGTGACCAAAAAAAAAATTATAAAAAAAATATAGGAACTATAGCAACTAATCCAGATGTTCGCATTGAATGGGAAAAGACAGTTAAAAAATATAAAGAATATTTAGACCCTAAAACACCTGCCAAAAAACAAACAGCCATACCAACACCACCAGAAACCACATCATCATCATCATCAGCCCAACATCATTTTCAACCACCTTCTGATATTGGTATTTTACACAAAACTTATCTTAGAATGCGTTCAGATACATTGAACCAAAAGTTTAAATCTGACCCAAAACTTTGGAAAGAATATCATACAACACGCAAACAAACATTTGCCAAGTATGAACCAGATTCAATTCCAACCAACAAAATAATTAAAGAATTAGATAAAATCCAAACAAAACGACAGAAAATTGTGGTAGATATGGGTTGTGGTGAAGCACATATCGCCCATCATTTTCAAAAGGAAAAAGATACAAGGTTTATCTTTAATAATTATGACCATCAATCTGGTGGCGACCCAATAATTAATGAAGTCGATATTACATCATTACCTCTTCAAAATAACAGTGTTGAAATTGCAATTATGTCTTTAGCATTATGGGGAACACTAGAGAATTGTAAGCAATATATTAAAGAAGCACATCGAGTTTTAGAAAGTGGTGGAAAGTTTTATATAAGTGATAGCACAAAGAAATGGTCTCCAGAACCATTAACTACAGAAAATGGAGGTAGTCTTTTGCGTTCATTGCTTATAGATAATGGTTTTACAATTATTAGTGAAGATATTGGAATACCCTTTTGTTTATTTGTGTGTAATAAAGTATATTAGTTTTTAATATATACAATTTATTCATATCATCAATAAAATATTTAAAAAATTAAGTTTAAAATTTCAAATCGTAAAATAAAACATATATTAATCTTTTTAGGTAGTGTAAGCAAAGTGGAAAGAAAACGTGAAAAATAATTTATCGGTAATGTTACTCTTAAAGTAGAACCATATAAAGTGCAGGTTTCAATATTCAAAGGTCTAAAAATGCAAAAAAACTGTGTGAATATGGTCAATTTATAAAATTGAAATATAATTTATAAATTGACCACATTCACACATCAATTAACATTTATAACAACAAGTATATCTTTATTATAACCTAGTATAATCAATAAAAAATGGCGCAAATTAATGAAAATATAAACCGTTTCAAGATTATTCTGGTTGGAGATGGTGAGGTTGGTAAAACGACTTTTGTTAACCATCATTTGAAGGGTGAATTTATTACAAAATATGTTCCGACATTGGGTGTGGATGTTCATCCTATACCATTTAATACAAATTATGGAATAATTATATTTGATGTATGGGATACGGCTGGACAAGAAAAGTTTGGATTTCTTCACGAAGGTTATTACATTGGTGCACGTGGTGCGATTTGTATGTTTAATACCACATCAACAAGAACATTACGCAATGTTCCATCTTGGATCGAAAAAATCAAAAAAATCAATAATATTCCAGTAAGCATTTATGGTAGTAAATCCGAACTACCATCACAATTACCAACTTGTAATTTTCCTTGTATAAGTACAAGGAATAAAGTAAATATGGATTTACCATTCTTGAACTTAGCACGCGAAATAACCAAACACGAAGATTTAATCTTTATCGATTAGATCTTGATTATAATTTATTTAATATAAACTTCATACATTTTAGTGTCCAACCTCAAATTGAAAAATGGAAAATTGACATTTTGAAAAGAGAAAAGCATATATGAAATCATTAAAATCTAATAAAAATACATTGAAAAAATAATATTAACAAAAATAAAATATTAAAATTTTAAATTTTTTTTTAATAATTTTTAAACTAAATAAATCGATAAAATTCTAAATAAATCTAAATATTATCACCAGTAATATACCAATTTGTGCCATCCGATTGAACATTAACATACTTATATTGATCTGATAAACTAACAGATGCCTCACCATTAATAGTAGAAGCTCCAGTAGTATTCACGACAACATCATATCCACTACTATCAATTCTAACAATTCTATATTGTAATCCACTATATCCAATAGTATTAGGCAATGTTAATGTTATTGAATCGCTAGATGCATCTCCTAAAATAGTGCTATCCCGATATGTTATAGCATAACTAGCAGTTTTCGTAGATAATGCTGTGGATTGTACCCCTTCTACGTGGAATTTACTAAGAGATGAAACACTACCAACCGCTACATTACCATTATTATCCACCGTTAAACCTGGATAATATATATCAACAGCAGCACTAGCAATAGTTCCGCTTTCACTAACAGTTAAAGTAGTAGCACTTGGTCTAGCAATAATCCGTCTAGTAGTCTGAGTGCTATTATTAAATACAATAGTGCCATTAATAACCTCATCATCTGTAAAATTTTCACTTAATGTAACAGTTGTTCCGCTTTGAGTAGCCGTTATACCGCTGATTGTAGTAGCTTCGCTAGTTGCGTGAAATTTAGTATATGGTTTCTGAATACCAATACCAAAATATCCGTTTGACAGGATACTAGCACGGTTTTGTAATCCAATATTATCAACATTATTATTTGTATAAAAATCTATTCTACCATCAACATTAATATTATTACTATCGCTACTACCCCTTATCATAGATAAACTAGTACTCATTAACCCACCAGATGGATTTTCATTCAACGTATCTCTACCAGTAAAATAAATCTTGCTAGTCTCACCATAAACCTCCTCCGCATTTGACCCGCTAGTCAATGTAATCTCACAATCCTGTAGGTCATCAATATGTAATTTACTAAGAGGGTCAGTAGAACCAATTGCGACATTCCCATCATATTTCACTCTAATATTCTCTACCAAACTAGTGCCATCATTCACATAAAACTGTAATTGACCCTTAGTATCATCTCCCGTGCCACTATGACTACCCTGTATATATGCCAAATTATGCTGTGTGCTATCATTAGTTCCCCTAAATAATAAACGAGTTTCCCTACCTCCGTTTGTATCCTCCTCCGTTGTATTTGTTAAAGTAATGTATGGCATATCGGTGCTACCACCCGTTCCCCGTAATTCTAACATACTATTTGGTTTCCCACTACCAATAATCATATTTCCAGTGTAATCAATTAGTCCTTTCAATGTATCATTCACATCAAATAGAGACAATATACTAGGTTTCCTTATTAATGTTGTGGTGTTTGTATCAGCCGATTTTCTATCAACATCTAATGTTGTATCATCACGTACTTTCGTAATTAACAATTCTGTTCCACTAACGTTAATTATATCACCTGCGTGTAAATCATTTCTATAACTAGTTAATGTCCCAGTAGCACTAGTTCCCGTAGAAGTAGTCGTAGTAGTCCCATCAATACGTTTGAAATCGTGTGCCTTTATATTTAATCCTTGAATAGAACCAGTATCATCTAATGTGAAGCCGTGTGTAGTATCATTCCAAGTATTACTACCATCTTGGACGGCAAATGTCATTTTCCCTTTTATTTCGTTGCCATATGTGTATAAGTCGCTTATTTCCTCCCTTGTTAGAGAAGTATTATAAATACGCAATTCATCCATATCGCCACGGAAAAAGCCACTAGTAGTATCTCTACTACCAACATATGTATCTACTGTTGGTGTGCTAGTAATAGTTCCTGCTAAGATAGTACTACTATTAAATGTGCCATCTATGTAATTCTCCAATGTTGTATTACTGCTATGATAAATATTAGTAATCATATGCCAGTCTCCTAGACTAATACCGCTACCAGAGCCATTACTAATTTGTAATCCACTGCTAGTAGTTAAACTGCTTGATAAATACGCACTACCATTACTGCCTAAATCACTGATATAGGTTAAGTATGTACCTTCTGTTGCTAAAGTGCCACCATTACAGATAATATCTAGATTTGCTGATGTAGTTATATAATTTGGTAATTTAATCCAACCATTAATAGAATATCCGTTAGAACTAGCAGCCAAATTATGTAAGTCCGTCTGTTGTCCTAAGGATATATAGTTATTAGAACCGTTGAATTCTAGGCAACCATTCACTTTACCATTAGTAGTCTTCCAATCCGTGTATATATCGAAATTCTCAATACGTCCATCAAATTTGTTTTTGGATAAATCGGATAATGCGTTGCTACCAATGTCTTCGTCAAATGGATAATATGCTACTAGATTGTCAAAATATGGGTTTAATTTCTGATAATTAGAACTATGACTAGATTTCACAATACCTAATATATTATCACTATCCTTAAAAATAATATTATCAATAGCACTGCTAGTAGCCAATGAAGCCAAATTACTACTAGTATTTTGAATTATAACATTGCTAGTAGTTGCCGAAGTGCTAACGTGTAATCTACCACCTGGGCTACTAGTTCCAATACCGAGGTCTCCATATTGCGATAGTGTCATATTAGTATCTTGGTTTCTAACACTGAAAATAGGCTGATTAGGGTTAATAATAGTTTGGTATATACCACTAGCATCTGTATCTAACGTTTCATTATCCCATACAACTGACATACCAGCATCTTGACCCTCTAGTGTTTCCATAGCAGCAATATCAACATTCCGTTGTTTTAGTGCTGAATATTGGGTACTAACCTGTTTTTCATCATTAATCTTAGCACCAGTTGTAGAATTAATAATCTGATAATAAATACTAGGTATTGAACCGCTAGTCCAACTAACAGCCAACGAACCACCTGATAATTCAGTAATGGACGCGATTGGTCTTTTATAGGTGAATATAGAATCTGACCTAGTAGCATCAATACTACTATTATTACGTTCTGTATCTGCCACTAATAAAGATGTATTAACCTGTATATTATCTAGAACTGGTGTTGTGCTACTAGTAGCATATTTAAATAGGGATATTTGATTGTGTCCTGTAGATAGAGTAATAACTGCAGTTCCACTACCATTATGTGTAACCTTATAAATTTTCTCTTTCCAGAAGTTTTCTATTGTAATAGTTTCTCCAACTAAATAACGTTCTGTTGATGTTAAACCCGATACAGTTAGCACACTACCACTAATACTATCAATTGTTCCGCTAGTAATACTAGATGTATCCCCGAATACACGGTCTCCCGTATTATAAACGCTACCTTTCCCCTCATAATTACGGTAAAATGCTAATGCGAAACCACCATCTGCTAGTCCAACTGCTTTAACTAGACCATCTGATATAGTCAAACGTGTTCCAATTGAGTCTGTAATATCAGTATCGTCTATTAGTGCAGTTCCACCACTATCAAACAGTCTATATTGAATATTATATCGGTTATCGTCATTAATAGCAGTTCCAATACTATCTTGGCTTTCATATTCATTCATAAATACAACTCCGTATCCACCAGGTATGGTAGCGTCTTCATCACTGATTGCGAATGGGTATGGGTAGGCTACTGTATAACTATCGCTAGTGCTAGATACTTGGAAACGGCTACCTATTAAAGTCCCAGCATTATTAATAATACGACCATATACATTATAATCCCCACTATTGCTATCATCGCTAGACCATACAATCAAGTAAGTCCCATCTGTCAAACCGACTATTCGTGGGTGTAATTGTTTATTAGTGCTATTGGCGGAATTTACTAATACATCGCTTGTTTTTAGTCTAGTGCCATTAATGTAGATATTAGCGTAAATGTCATATACACCACTACCATCGCTTTCTTCACTAGCCCATACTACTGCGAAATCACGGGAGTTGGTTGTATTACGACCAGAAATGTGTGGATTAGATTGATGACCTGCTGTAGTAATATTTACTTTCATTTGACTACCGAATTTCTTGCCATCAGCTGTCATTTGTTGGACATATACACCGTAGTCATCTCCATCTTGAACTTTGCTTTCCCATACAATAACATGACCACCATATCGAAGTTTGGCAACAGCAGGGTTTATTTGGTAATTAGTATCATATTCATTTACTAGAACGGCTTTCCCAACGTCATTGGATACTTCGAGGGTTGCTGTAGGAATGTGATTACCTATACCTACTGAGCCATCTGCGGTAATTCGCATTCTTTCATTACCAGCGGTTGATACTTGGATATCTGATATATTGGAAGTGCGAATATAACCGCTGAATGCCTGTAATATATGGAGTTTTTCACTATTTGCTATAGCCCTGCTAGTGCCTACAATTGCTGTTATTTTAGTATGGAATGTCCAGTAATCATTTAGATTATTACCTGTTGTTGCTGAGAATGTAATTTGGACGCCATCTTCTAGTGTAATAGCAGATGTGCTAGTAGCACGGTAGTTTTCCACGTAGGTTTTACCAGCATCTCTAGACCAACGGAATGTATTAGGACTAGACGTGCTGTCAATCTCAATTCGGTATATACGACTGTTAGAGCCAGTATATGTTCCGCTAGTAGTTAAAGTGGTTGTGCCATATGTATTATTAGCACTGAGGATTGTTTTGCCAAGAGATTGAATAGTATCGGTTGCGTCGGTGGTAGTCCAGTATATACGACGTCCAATATCAGCAGTTGTAAATTCTGGTCCGTATATAGGGATTATAGTAGTGCTAGTTTGCATAGCAATATATTCTTTGAATGCTGAATATTTACTAGATAGGGGTTCAACACCCATAGAGATAGAAGCATTACTGTCGCTTGTTTGTAGGGTAATGTCTGGACCAACTTCATTATTGGTACTATTGACGATAATGCCGTTGTATCCTGGACTATTACTTGCAGAATCGGTGATTTTAATATCTAGTTGTGTATCTAGGGCGGATGTGCTTTGATTAATTAGTAAGTTGCCGTCTTCTATGGCAATAACCGATGAGCCTACGGCAGTTCCAATAGAAATATCACCAGTTAGGGATATAAGTTGGATTGAGTCACTAGCAACAACTTGGAAATCGGTGCTTGATGTGGTAATATTATTGTTTGCTTCAATGATGACATTGTTAGTTTGGTCAGACGTTGAGCCTTGTGCGAATACTCCAATGTTAATATCTGAATTGAAAGCATTAATATCGATATTGCCAGTGGAATATTGGGTTATACCGCCAACACCGCTGTCTAATTTAATACCTCCAGTGGTGCTAGAGGCGTTAATAAAAATGGAAGCATTGGAGTTTGATTTGCCAGAGATGAGATTAAGGTGGTCTACATTAACTTCAACGTTGGCATTTCCAGTTGTTGTTCGAAGTAATGAACTAGCACTGCTTTCTATTTTGTATTGGTCTCTACAATTGAAAAAAATTCGATTACAGTCAGCAATGAGGTTTGCTGCTGAATTAAAGTTAAAGCTGCCATTAACATTTACAGCTTTTATGGTTTGTGGGTCTTGTCCAGGCATTCTTAAAGTTTATTTGTAGTTAATTATAACTATATTTAGCCTTACAGTTATTATTATTATTTAGTTATTGTTTAATTTGATATTATTTATCAATACTTAAACAATTCAATTAAATAAAAAATCAAATGAAAATTTATATATGTTATAGAATAATTAAAAGGTATTAATATTATCAGATGTTGTGTAAATATAAGGAAATCTTTGGAAAACCAAATGAAGGCTTACATTCAATTAGAATATTTAATCTAGCGATAGTTGATGTATTATTTACAATATTAGGGGCATATGTTATTCATATATTTATACCAAAATATAATTTTTGGTATATATTATTGTTATTATTTATATTAGGTATAGTTATTCATCGTATATTTTGTGTAAGAACTACAATTGATAAACTGTTATTCAGATAAAATATAAAATATAAAATATAAAAAAATAAATTATTTAGTAGAATTATTAGAACAATGATAATTTATATAATTATTATATAATGACATTCTATATTGCTTTTCATTATCATTTTCATTATGTAAAGACATACAATTCAATATGATTTTATCTAATTTGTTTGTATTTGTTTCATTTTTGCCATAATTAATGCTGAATAATTCAGAAATGTAGCATTCTTTTTGTAAATGGTTAAATAGTTGTAATGCGACATATTGATGACATTTATACTCTTTTGTATTCATTTTTATCTAATATCTCTTTTGTTTTAATATTTTTTATCTATTACAATTATTTTCCATATTAAAAATATTCCATATTTTTTGGTAATACACAATCAAAATAAAATTAAACTAAAATAACACTAAAATAAAAAATTTTGTTATCCGTTTCTATAGTGTCAAAAAATGTGGGTATAATATAATAGTTAAATATAAAGAAATAATACTAAAAAATGGCAGGAGGATTACTAGAATTGGTAGCCCGTGGAAATCAAGATATATACTTAATATCTAGACCACAAATTACATTTTTTAAAGTTGTATATAAACGTCATACAAATTTCTCTATTGAAAGCATCAGGTCTCCCCTAGATGGTTCTGCTGATTTCGGACAAAAGGTAACTACTAAATTAGCACGTAATGGTGATTTAGCACACAAGATGATATTGGAAGTCGATGTTCCAGCAATTTCCAGCGTTGCTGAAACAACAATTAGTTATGTTAATTCATTAGGTCATGCCCTCATTGACTATATTGAAATCAGAATTGGTGGTCAAGTCATTGATAAGCAATATGGTGAATGGATGGAAATTTGGAACCAACTTACTATGACAGAAGGACAAACATTCGCATACCAAGATATGCTTTCACGGTATAGTTCCTTCACTACTTTAAATACAGCGACAACCGTATATATACCATTACAATTCTGGTTTTGTCGCAATATTGGTCTAGCATTACCGCTCGTAGCCCTACAATATCACGATGTAGAAGTAAGTATTAAATTCAATCCATTAAGCAAAGTTCATACATTTGGACCATTCAATTACTATACTGCTAGTCAGTCTGGAACAACAATTACAAAGGCTGATGGTGGTGGTCAGGATTTCACTTCGGCTGATATTGCTGCTGGTAAAGTAGCATATTGGGCAGATGGAACTACTACTACATTGACAGGTGGTGAAGTTGGTGAAGCATCAAAGACAATTACTGGTTTAGATGAAAGTCAGACAATCTCTGAACAGGAAATGTATATTGGGACTACTGATACTATTTCTAGTAATATTAGTATTAGTGATGCTAGACTGTATGTGGATTATATTTTCCTAGATACATATGAACGTAAGAAATTCGCACAGATGAAGCATCGTTATTTGTTTGAACAAGTACAATATAATGAGGCTGAGTCATTCTCAGCATCTATTTCTAGTAAGAAATTCAGTCTAGATTTCAACCACCCAGTAAAGGCAATCTATTGGGTTTCTCAACTTGATAGGTATTCCCGCGATAATGATGTATTTAACTTTAGTGATACTATGGACCCAAACACTACTAAGACTGACCCAATAACAACGGCAGTAATTAATTTGAATGGAACAGAGAGATTTGAAGAGAGAAAAAATAAAATATTCCGTATTTGGGAACCTTTAAAGCATCATACACGTGTG
>Ga0181597_10007154_pt1 | contig 10220 bp, 9 predicted proteins | sample 041ome_5_FD_148647 | JGI IMG/M metagenome (GOLD analysis project Ga0181597, IMG submission 148647) | Coastal salt marsh microbial communities from the Groves Creek Marsh, Skidaway Island, Georgia - 041403US metaG (spades assembly) | ecosystem: Environmental > Aquatic > Marine > Intertidal zone >...
CACCCGCGTGCCTTTGCCCTGCTGGCGCAGCAGGCGGCCTTCGAGCACCAGCTCATCCACGGCGCGGCGCAAGGTGTGGCGGTTGACCGCAAAACGCGCGGCCAACTGCACCTCGGCTGGCAGGTAATCACCGGGGCTCATGCGCTGCAGTTCATCGCGCAGCACGCCCGCCAGTTCGCGGTAGAGCGGCTCGGGTTGTCTAGACAAGTGCATGGCTAAAAAAGGCATCCGTAGACGCCTATCTCCGTCAGATAAATTGCTTACGCAGACGCTGAGAAATGATGTCGAGCAGGCTCACCACCAGAATGATCACCAGCAGCAAGGCGCAGGTCTGGGCGAACTGGAAGCCGCGAATCGCTTCCCAGAGAATCACCCCGATCCCGCCCGCCCCAACCATGCCGACCACGGTGGCCGAGCGCACGTTGGACTCGAAGCGGTACAGCGAGTAAGAGATCCACAGCGGCAGGACTTGCGGGATCACCCCGTAGATCACTTCCTGCAGGGCGCTGGCACCGGTGGCACGCACGCCTTCAACGGGGCCGGGATCAATCGCTTCCACCGCCTCGGCAAACAGCTTGGCCAGCACTCCAGTCGTGCCGATGAATAACGCCAGCACTCCGGCGAATGGCCCCAGACCGACCGCCACCACGAAGAGCATGGCGAAGACCATTTCGTTGATCGAACGGCAGGCATCCATCACCCGGCGAACCGGCTGATAAACCCACCAGGGCACAATGTTCTCGGAACTGAGAATGCCCAGCGGGATGGCGCAGACAATCGCCAGCACCGTGCCCCAGAGGGCGATCTGCACGGTGACGATCATCTCCTTGAGGTACAGCTCCCAGTTGCTGAAATCCGGCGGAAAGAAGTCCGCGGCGAAGGTTGCCATGTTGCCGGAGTCACGGATCAGGCCGAGCGGGTTCATCTCCGCGCCCTGCCAGGACCAGGCCAGCACAGCGATAAACAGCCCCCAGCCAATCAGCTGCGTCCAGGAACGCTTGGCTGAAAAATCAGGCGTAGGTGCGGTAGTTAGGGTGGTCATAACGGCGTCTCGAATGGAGCAACAAAGAACATCGGCTCGCCCTTAGGTCATGCAGGGCAAGCCGAGCCGACTCAGGCCATCAACCCGCGCTGGCAGGGCTGTGCTTGGCAATTTCTGCCAGACGCTTTTCCAGCTTGGCCAGCTCGCTATCCAGCGCTTTGAGCTGGGCTTGCTTGTCGCTGTCGGAAAGCTTTTCGTTGTTAGCGACTTCGGTGCGCTTCTTGAACAGCTCCAGCTGGCGAATCGGCAACAGCTGATCGTCATCCGAGGCTTTGAATTTGGCCCACTGCAGCCCAGCGAGTACCTCCAACTCAGCCGGCTTGTCGCCGTAAGTCATAAAAAACTCGCGCAACTTGTTCTTGGTGGCGTCATCGAGGTTCTTGCGCCATACCAGCGGATCGGACGGGATCAGCGGCGACGTCCAGATCACTTTCAGCTGGGCGGCTTTGTCGGGCGCGGTCACTTCAAGGCGTTCCATGCCTTCGCTGTTGAAGGTGCCGATATCAATCTGCTTGTTGGCCACCGACAGCGCGTTGACTTCATGGCTGCCATTGAGTGAGCGCTTGAAGATCTTGTTGGCGTCCGCGTTGTTCTGCGCAAACACGTAGTAGCCGGGTACCAGATAACCCGAGGTGGAATTCGGATCACCGTTGGCAAAGGTTAGGTTCGAGGCGTTTTTCAGCATGTCCTCGATCGAATTGATCGGGCTGTCCTTGTGCGCCACCATCAGGCTGTAATAGCCCTGAGAACCGTTGGCGGCGACGGTTTGCGCAAACACCTGACCGCCGGCACGGTCCACGGCCTCCATCGCCGACTTGTTGCCGTACCAGGCCATGTCGACCTTGTCGAAGCGCATGCCTTGAATGATCCCGGCATAGTCAGGGGCGAAGAAGGCGTTGATCTTCAGCCCGGTCTGCTGGCTCATGTCCGCCAGAAAGGGGTCCCAAAGGGTCTTGAGGTTCTGCGAGGACTCGGTGGAGATGATGCCGAAGTTGATTTCCTGCTCAGCGGCTTGAGCAGCGCCCATAACCGAGCCTGCCAGCAACGTGGAGGCGACAAGAACGCGACTGATACGTTTGAACATGCAAAGCACTCCTAGTGCGGATGGACAGATAAGAATTGGCCTAGCAGGCGTCACTCAGGCCTTGGCCAGAGCCAGCGGTACTTTCGGTGTGCGGGCGCGGCGGGCTTTCTCGATGGGCAGCGGCGCTACTTCAAGCTCGGCGCCATAGAGATCGTTAAGGAAGTTGGGGTGCAGTTCGGCGGCGGCGCCATCGAAATGAATCCGCCCCGCTTTCAACGCCACGGCACGCTGGCAATAGCGCATGGCGTAGTCGACCTGATGCAGGGTGACCACCACGGTGGTGCCGTCTTCATGATTGATTTCGGCAAGGATCTGCATGACCTTGCGCGCGGACTCGGGGTCGAGTGAGGCGATGGGCTCATCGGCCAGAATCACCTTGGCGCGCTGGCACAGGGCGCGGGCAATCGCCACACGCTGCTGCTGTCCACCGGACAGGGTCGAGGCGCGCTGCTGCGCCAAATCGGCCAGCCCTACCCGACTGAGTGCCTGCAACGCGCGCTGTTTTTCTTCAGCGCTGAACAGGCCCAACGTGCCGCGCCAGCGCGGCATACGGCCCAGGCACCCGAGCAGGACGTTCTGCAACACGCTGATACGCCCCACCAGGTTGAACTGCTGGAAGATATAGCCAATATCGGCGCGCAGCCGGCGTACATCGGCATTCAAGCGACCTTCAGCCTGCACGTCGCGGCCCAGTACCTGAATGCTGCCGCCGCCTGTGCGATCACAGCAGGCGAGACCTGCGACATGGCGCAGCAGGGTTGATTTGCCAGAGCCCGACGCCCCAATCAACGCCACCATTTCACCGGGTTCAACGGACAGCGCCAGATCAAACAGCGCCTGTTTACGGCCGAACGTTTTGTTCAGGCGCTCAACCCGGATCACTGCACTCATGGAATGCCTCCTTTATTAACGGTTACACCGCGGCTTGGGGCCGCCTTCTGGTGTAGACCAAGGTAGGCAAATCCTGTGTCAGGGCTATTAATGAGCAGTGACACTTACATGACGATTACTGGAAATTATCTCGATGCCGAGATTTGTTGCTTTTTGCACAGCAAGGCGCATTTCTTTCTGCCGTAGCCGACGAAGCGGCTACACCCACTGCCAAATAAAACATATAATTGACGCCAATTTATTGCCTTCCAGGCAAGCGGGTCACAAGTAGATACCTAATCTACTTTCTGGCGGAACGGTTAGCGCTGGCGCTGGTCAAAACGCTGACTATGCTATAGCCCATTGCCAGTATCGCTTTCCTGAACTAACCGGTTTAATGTACGCGCCCTATGAAACAAGCACTCTATTCCAGCCGTACCGCTGACAAGTTCGTAGTTCGCCTGCCCGACGGTATGCGCGAACGTATTGCGGATGTCGCACGTAACCATCACCGCAGCATGAACTCGGAGATCATTGCTCGCCTTGAGCAAAGCATGCTCCAGGAAAGCGCCTTGGGTGATGATCTCAACATGCGTCTCGACAGCCCAGAGCTGTCGTTGCATGAACGTGAGTTGCTGCAGCGTTTCCGCCAGCTGTCACGTCGTCAGCAAAATGCCCTGGTGGCATTAATTGCTCACGATGCCGAGATGGCTAACGAAGAAAACTGATTACAGCTTCGACTAAAAACCGGCCATGGCCGGTTTTTTTGTTGCTCATAAGTCACTCAAAAACGCCAAATCACGCCCATAAAAAAACCGCCTACTCTGGCGGTTTTTTTATTTCAGTGCGAACTCAGCCGACAAAGTTGAGCAACACACCCGCTGCAACTGCCGAACCGATCACACCCGCCACATTCGGGCCCATGGCGTGCATCAGCAGGAAGTTCTGCGGGTTGGCTTCCAGGCCGACCTTGTTCGATACCCGCGCCGCCATTGGCACCGCAGACACCCCAGCCGAACCGATCAACGGGTTGATCTTGTTGCTGCTGAACAGGTTCATCAATTTGGCCATCAACACCCCAGCTGCCGTACCGGCGCAGAATGCGATCATGCCCAGGCTGAGAATACCCAGCGTCTTCAATTGCAGGAACGATTCCGCCGAGAGCTTCGAGCCAACCGTCAGGCCAAGGAAGATGGTGACGATATTGATCAGCGCATTGCGCGAGGTATCCGCCAGACGCTCGACCACACCGGCTTCACGCAACAGATTGCCAAGGGCAAACATCCCGATCAGCGGCGCAGCGTCAGGCAGCAACAGGCCAATCAACAGACACAGCACAATCGGGAAGATGATCTTCTCGCCCTGCCCCACCGGACGCAGTTGTTGCATGACAATCGAGCGCTCTTCCTTGGTGGTCAGCGCACGCATGATCGGCGGCTGAATCAACGGCACCAGCGCCATGTAGGCATAAGCCGCCACGGCAATGGGGCCGAGCAAGTGCGGGGCCAGCTTGGAGGTCACGAAAATCGAGGTTGGGCCATCGGCACCGCCAATAATCGCAATCGATGCCGCCTCCTTTAGAGTGAACTCCAACCCCGGAATACCCAGCGCCGTGAGCGCCAGCGCACCCATCAGCGTACCGAAAATCCCGAATTGCGCCGCCGCACCGAGTAGCAGGGTCTTGGGGTTGGCCAGCATCGGCCCGAAGTCGGTCATGGCGCCGACCCCGAGAAAGATCAGCAACGGGAAGATACTGGTGGGCAGGCCCACCTCGTAAATCATGTGCAAAAAGCCGCTGCCTTCGGCCATATTGGCCACCGGAATGTTGGCCAACAGGCCGCCAAAACCAATGGGCAGCAGCAGCAAAGGCTCAAAGCCCTTCTTGATCGCCAGGTAAATCAGCAGGATGCACACCGCGATCATAAACAGCTGACCGACTTCGATGTGGTACAGGCCCGTGCTATGCCAGAGCTTGAGGAGCTTATCCATTACTGCGCTCCCTTAACCGATGGCCAGCAGGCTGTCGCCCACCGCTACCGCATCACCCACTTTGACGTTGACCGCAGCGACAGTGCCGGCCTTGAACGCGCGAATTTCGGTTTCCATCTTCATGGCTTCGAGGATGATCACCAACTGCCCTTCTTCTACAGCCTGACCAGGCTGCACCAATACCTTGAAGATATTGCCCGCCAGCGGCGCATTCTGCGGCTCACCAGCGCCAACCGGCGCCGCTACCGCTGCAGTCGCAGAAGTCGCGCCGCCAACAGCTTTGAGCCCTTCGATATCACCACCTTCACCCACCTGCACCACATAGGACTTACCATTCACTTCAACGGTGTAGACCTCGGGCTTACCGACTTCGCGAACAAGGGTTTCCTTACCCGTCGGCACCGGTTCAAAGGCTGCTGGATTGCCGCGGTTCTCCAAGAACTTCAGGCCAATCTGCGGGAACAGTGCATAGGTCAGCACGTCGTCGACTTCATCGGCGGCCAGCTTGATGCCCTTCTCTTTAGCAATGCCTCGGAGCTCGGCAGTCAGCTTGTCCATTTCATCATCAAGCAGATCGGCCGGACGACAGATAATGGCTTCAGCACCATCAAGCACACGCGCCTGCAAGGCTTTATTGAACGGCGCAGGCGCTGCGCCGTATTCGCCTTTCAACACGCCAGCCGTTTCCTTGGTGATCGACTTGTAGCGCTCACCGGTAAGCACGTTGATCACCGCCTGAGTCCCTACGATCTGCGAGGTCGGCGTTACCAACGGGATAAAGCCGAGGTCTTCGCGCACCCGCGGGATCTCGGCCAGCACTTCGTCGAATTTATCCTGCGCGCCCTGCTCTTTCAGCTGGCTTTCCATGTTAGTCAGCATGCCACCCGGCACCTGAGCGACCAGAATGCGCGAGTCGACACCCTTGAGGTTGCCTTCAAATTTGGCGTATTTCTTCCGCACATCACGGAAGTAAGCCGCGATCTCTTCGAGCAACTCCAGGTTCAGGCCGGTATCGCGCTCGGAACCCTGGAAAATCGCCACCACAGACTCGGTTGGCGAGTGGCCATAAGTCATCGACAGCGAGGAAATCGCCGTATCGACGTTGTCGATGCCCGCTTCAACCGCCTTGACGATGGCGGCGGTCGACAAACCTGCAGTGGCATGGCAATGCAGATGAATTGGGATCGACAGGGTTGCCTTCAGGCGCGTGACCAAATCAAACGCGACATAAGGATTAAGAATGCCGGCCATGTCCTTAATCGCGATAGAGTCGGCACCCATGTCTTCGATCTGCTTAGCCAGATCGAGCCACATATCCGGGGTATGCACCGGACTGGTGGTGTAAGAGATGGTGCCCTGAGCATGCTTACCCTGCTGTTTTACGGCTTTCAGCGCGGTCTGCAGGTTGCGCGGGTCGTTCATCGCATCGAATACGCGGAATACATCGACACCATTGAACGCGGCGCGCTCGACGAATTTTTCCACCACGTCATCGGCGTAATGGCGATAACCGAGCAGGTTCTGCCCACGCAGCAGCATCTGCTGAGGCGTATTGGGCATGGCCTTTTTCAGCGCACGAATACGCTCCCACGGGTCTTCACCCAGGTAGCGGATGCAGGAGTCAAAGGTAGCGCCGCCCCAGGTCTCTACAGACCAAAAACCGACTTGATCGAGCTTGCCAGCGATCGGCAGCATGTCCTCCAGGCGCACACGAGTGGCCAGGATCGACTGGTGCGCGTCACGCAGCACCACATCAGTAATTCCGAGGGCTTTCTTTACGGCAGTCATGCAGATGCTCCCTGTCGAACCTGGCTCACCCGCGGCGGGCGCGGTGCTGGTGAATAGCGGATTGAATGGCGGCGAGCACATCGGCACTCGGCTCGTCCGAGGACGGTTTGACGGCCAATGGTGCAGCGAGGGGAATCGGTGCTTTCGCGGCAAACTGCCCAATAACCCACGACATCACGCGGATTACCAACACCAACAACACTAGAAAGAGAAATACGAAGCCCAGGCCGAATAGCATGAGCTCGACACCCTCGAGCAGGAGTTCACTAGGGGTCATCTTGGCTCCAATACCCGCTCGTGCGAGCTGCGTTAATTATTAGATAGGAGCGCCCGGGACCCTGTCCCAGGCAAAGCTGGCGAACCTTAGCGTGAAACGAACGTTTGAAGCAAACTCCATACGGACTACTTGCGCGATTTGCCAGCCACAGGCGCAGCAGGCAAAAACCAGCCCACTAGAGCAGGAACAGACTGGCCAAACCCAGGAAGATAAAGAAGCCGCCGCTGTCCGTGACCGCAGTAATCATCACGCTAGCCCCCAGGGCCGGATCGCGCCCCACGCGCACCAACGTCATAGGAATCAGCACCCCCATCAGCGCCGCCAACAGCAAGTTTAGCACCATCGCAGCGGTCATCACCACGCCCAGCGACCAGCTGCCATAGAGTAAATAGGCGACCACGCCAATAACCCCGCCCCAGACAATACCGTTGATCAAGGCGACCCCCAGTTCTTTACGAATTAAGCGCGAGGTATTGCCAGTGCTGACCTGATCCAGCGCCATGGCCCGCACGATCATGGTGATGGTCTGGTTACCCGAGTTCCCACCAATCCCCGCAACGATCGGCATCAGTGCGGCCAGGGCGACCAGTTTCTCGATGGAATCTTCGAACAGGCCAATCACGCGCGAGGCCATAAATGCGGTCACGAGGTTAATCGCCAACCAGGCCCAGCGGTTACGCAGGGACTTCCACACCGAGGCGAAAATGTCTTCTTCCTCGCGCAAGCCGGCCATGTTGAGGACTTCGCTTTCGCTTTCCTCACGAATCAAATCGACCATTTCATCGATGGTCAGGCGGCCGATCAGCTTGCCGTTCTTGTCCACCACCGGCGTGGAGATCAGGTCGTAACGTTCGAACGCTTGAGCGGCGTCGTAGGCATTTTCATCCGGATGGAAGCTCACCGGATCGGTGGCCATAACCTCACTGACCAACTTTTCCGGATCGTTAACCAGTAGCCGCTTAACCGGCAGTACACCCTTGAGCACACCGTCGTAATCCACCACAAACAGCTTGTCGGTATGTCCCGGCAACTCCTTGAGGCGACGCAGGTAACGCAATACCACTTCCAAGCTGACATCTTCGCGGATGGTGACCATCTCGAAGTCCATCAACGCGCCGACCTGGTCATCCTCGTAAGACAACGCCGAACGCACGCGCTCGCGCTGTTGCGCATCGAGGGTTTCCATCAGCTCATGCACGACATCACGCGGCAGCTCGGAAGCCAAGTCGGCCAATTCGTCGGCGTCCATTTCCTTGGCTGCCGCGAGAATTTCATGGTCGTCCATGTCGGCGAGCAAGGTTTCACGCACTGCATCGGACACTTCGAGGAGGATGTCGCCGTCGCGCTCAGCCTTGACCAGCTGCCAGACAGTCTGGCGGTCATCCAGCGGCAACGCCTCAAGGATGTGGGCAACGTCAGCGGAGTGCAGGTCATCTAGCTTACGTTGCAACTCGGCTAGGTTCTGCCGGTGCACCAGGTTTTCTACCCGGTCGTGGTGCTGGCCTTCCTGACGATGAGTCAGGTCTTCGACCAGCTTATGCCGATGCAATAGCTCGACCACCTGAGCCAGGCGGTCCTGCAGGCTTTCTTGCGGCTTTTTTGCTTCTACTTCAGTCATGGCGCACTCCACCCCCAGCGGCAGCGCGCGCCAAAGAGGGTCAATCAGTCAACACGTGATTGCACAATCGAGATTCAACGTAACTACTGGGTAAGTCCATGGTGGTAATCCACAAGCCCCGGCGGGGCTGACGCGGCGAATGATACCACCGCACCGGCGCTTTGCATGCGGCAAACAAATAATCCAGGAACAAGCGCTTACAGCTCACATTTAAACGCGCCTGCATCGTTCATTGCGACGTGCCGGGCACTGGCAAAGGCACGCCTGGCACTGACATCGCTATCGACTACGCTTGCACATGCACCGTTAAGGAGGACGCACCATGCAAGGATTGCCCTGCGCAGCTATCTGCGCCATTTTGCTTTGCCCACTGCCGGCACTCGGTTCAAGCGTATTTCGCTGTGAAGACGCCAACGGCCACATCACCTTCACCCGCCAAGGCTGCCCCGACGACCACAGCAAGAGCCTGCAGCAGGCCTACAACCCCACGCCCGGCAGCGGCAAACCAGTACCGCTGGCAAAACCGCGCAAAGCGGCCCGCGAGAGCCAGAAGCAAGCTGAACAGGATTTGACGGTCATCGGAATCAAACAGGATGGCTGCGGCAACCATCTGAACAGCAGCGAACGCCGCGCAGCCATCATCAAGCAACAGATACGTGTAGGCATGAACCGCAGCGACGTTGAGAGTAGCCTGGGCAAGCCGGACAAGGTCACCGAGCAGAATGGCCAGACGCGTTACGTTTATCAGGGCAAGAAAGGCAGCAAACGCAACGTCAGCTTCGATGAAGCCGGCTGCGTCAAAGGTAAGGTCAAGCGCTAACCGGCGCGAACAATCACCGACCGCCGCCACCAGCGCCGAAGGGCGCTGGCCTGCAGGATGGCCGCCGTGATTGCGGCCATAAAAAAAGGGCCTGCATCGCTGCAGGCCCTTCTTGTTTGGTGCACTCAGGAGGATTCGAACCTCCGACCGCTCGGTTCGTAGCCGAGTACTCTATCCAGCTGAGCTATGAGTGCATGTGGCGCTTTTAAACCAGATCACCGCTGGCTGAAACAAAATGGCTTGCATTGCTGCAAGCCATTCCTATTTGGTGCACTCAGGAGGATTCGAACCTCCGACCGCTCGGTTCGTAGCCGAGTACTCTATCCAGCTGAGCTATGAGTGCATGTAACGTTCGCACTGTAGATATCCAAACCGCATCTACAACACTCAATAATGGCGGAGAAGGGGGGATTCGAACCCCCGACACCCTTTTGAGATGTACTCCCTTAGCAGGGGAGCGCCTTCGGCCACTCGGCCACCTCTCCGCAACACGGGGCGCATGATAACCATGTTTTCCCCGTTTGCAAAGCCAAAATTTCGATAAAAATTAGAGGCTTGGTTCTTCACCCTTCTCTTTCTGGATGCGCTGGTAGATTTCCTCACGGTGCACAGCAACTTCTTTCGGCGCGTTAACGCCAATACGCACCTGATTACCCTTCACACCCAGCACGGTGACAGTGACTTCGTCACCCACCATCAGGGTCTCTCCAACCCGACGAGTCAGAATCAGCA
>Ga0181597_10007158_pt1 | contig 10212 bp, 7 predicted proteins | sample 041ome_5_FD_148647 | JGI IMG/M metagenome (GOLD analysis project Ga0181597, IMG submission 148647) | Coastal salt marsh microbial communities from the Groves Creek Marsh, Skidaway Island, Georgia - 041403US metaG (spades assembly) | ecosystem: Environmental > Aquatic > Marine > Intertidal zone >...
GTCGTCTACATTCAGCTCGCCACTTCGGCTAACGCTAATACCCATGTCGGAAAGATTCGAAACATTGCCCGACGCCGAAGACGATGTGCCCAGAACCAGGCTGCGTAGTGAGGAAGTCAAGGACCGAAAAATGCTGTCACCGGCCAGTTCGCCGCCAATGCTGGAGTTGCTAAGCTCCTTCAGCTGCCGCTGCGCTTCATTATATATGGCCACGAAGTCAACAATATTCGCCCTGGCCTGGCTATCGTCTTGATTAATGCTGAGGTTCGCCGTGCCGCTGGTTACGGTATTTAGCGACAGCGTTACACCAGTGAGTACGTCGTCAATCACATTCGACGAGCGCGTAAAATCGATACCGTTGACGTTCAGCTGGGCATCCGTCGCAGTTTGAACGCTCGAAAAAGTCAGGGCGCTATCGCTAGAAGTGAGCGTAAAGGCGTTTTCTGCGCCGGTTTCGCCGATCAATTGAATTCTATAGCGGTCACTGGCGGCGCCGGTGTCGACGATTTCAGCCGTAACGCCAAGATTTGCCGCGTTAATGGCAGAGACGGTGCCCTGCAGGCTGGCGTCAGTTACGGTGATGTCTGTGGTCGTCGGATTGCTCGACCCGACGCTGATCGAAACAGTAATAGGGTTTGCATTGAACGCGTTTGTTTCCGAGGCAAAGGCATTGGAGACGCTGCGTTGCTCCTGGGCAATTTGGCTCACCGTGATGTTATTTGAGCCTGCTCTCGCTGAGGTTGTCGAGGTCGCAGAAAACGCTGACTCTTGAGAATTGTTCACGGTAAAGGTGTTGAAATCTTTGGCGTCGTTGAGGCGCTCTGCCGCATCTTTAACCACATTGAGCACAGATACAGCCTTGCCCAACCCGCTGATCTTCGCATCGGATTCGGCAATTTTTGAGTTGATGCGAGCTTCCGTAGGCGCTCTTTCGGCGTTCACGAGGGCTTCCACGATCTTTTTCGTGTCAAAACCGGCGCCGGCGCCTAGGGCTTGTACGTAATCAATACTGGACATAACGCGTTATCTGTCAGTGAAAGTACTGGTGCTCGTCAAAGTAATCGGTTCGTTATCGAGAATCTTTAGTAGCTTAAACGAAAAGACAACCAATTGTTGACGCTGATTTGGCGACGACACGATCAGGTATTGAGCACCAGCGCGCCGCATCCGCCTCATTCGCTGAAATTGGAGCAATATACGTGCCAAGGGTATTTGTTCAGCGGATGAGCTAAATTCGAACCAAATGCCCGGAACATCGCGACTTTTGGCGGTAATTATGGCGAGAACCGGGGTTTGTATCGGTATCGAACGCAGGTGCTCGGCACCTAGGTGCCGGTTCAGCGGCAAGCTGTCGCCCAATGGTCGTCGCTGCCAGCGAGCCTAAAGCATTGTCGCTTATGAAAAAATGTTACGCTAAAGTTGACAGAAGAATAACCAGACCGGATCAACCGTGACGCAGTCTATTGTTGGAGACAGTGCGCATACTCGGCAGCTCATGCAGTTGATCCGCTCTATTGCGCCGACTGCTGCCAGCGTATTGATCAATGGTGAGAGCGGTGCGGGAAAAGAGTTAATCGCTCAGGCCATACACGATCAATCCGATCGTGCGGGTCAAGCCTTCGTGGCGGTGAATTGCGGGGCCATTCCCGCCGAGCTGATGGAGAGCGAGCTCTTTGGACACAAAAAGGGCTCGTTTACCGGGGCCATTGCCGATCGCGAGGGCAAGGTTACGGCGGCAGATGGCGGGACGCTTTTTTTGGATGAAATTGGCGATATGCCGATGTCTATGCAGGTCAAGCTGCTGCGCGTGCTGCAGGAAAAGATGGTGCTGCCTGTGGGGTCTAACCAGCCCAAAAGTGTCGATATACGCGTCGTCGCCGCCACCCATCGCGTGCTCGAGGACGAAATCAAGGCCGGGCACTTTCGCGCAGACCTGTATTACCGTCTGAATGTTGTCCCCCTCCAGGTGCAGCCCTTACGCAGACGACGGGATGAGGTGCCGGCACTGATCCGTCACTTTGCCAAGCATTTTGCGCCAGCGGATTCGCCAGCCATCGAATTTTCTGAAGGCTTTCTATCGGTCATGCAACGCTATGACTGGCCGGGAAACGTGCGGGAGCTGTCAAATATGGTTCACCGTCTGACGGTGCTGTACCCCGGTCAGACCCTGCAAATGAACCATGTCGCGCCATCAATGCTGCCGGCGGGAATGGCTGAACTGGTCTGCGAAGAGCCATCGGATGAGCAAGCATCTTTGTTTGACGTTTTTAGCGATGAGCCTTTTGGGGAGTCTTCCCTTGCGCCGGAAAACGATGTTGAGTCCATTATCATGCATGCCCAGGGGTTTGAAGATTTCCGGCAACGAGGACAATCGCTCAAGGGCATGCTCAGCGAAATTGAGCAAGACCTTATTGAACGGGCGCTAAGAGAAAGCGACGGTAACGTCTCGCGCTGCGCGAAGCTGCTGCGCATGCAGCGCACGACGCTGATTGAGCGCATCAAAAAGTACAACCTAAAGATGGATGCAGCCTAACCCTCTAAAGGTAATGTGCGACGTGTACGAGGCATCAGTCTCTCGGTAAAAAAAATCTCCGACAAGCATCCGACCCCATAGCTAGGTGTACCGCTTCTGCCCCTTTATTAAATTGACGGTTGTCAAAAACACGACAACCCTGGCCACCCCACCGGCAAAGTCTGATGGTTAGGGTGGCAAAAAATCGCCATCGCGCTGTAACCTTTTGTTTTTAAAACATAAAAATTCTGGCACAGCTTTTGCTTTCTAGTCTGCATCGAAGAAACAACGTGATGTGAAGACTATGTACCAAGAACACCCGATTGATCTGATATGGGACGAATCGTCGCCAATGGATGCAAACGTGTCGGGCATTTTGACCCGTGCCGGTTTTCGTCCTCGATCCATGGGCGCAACGGAAGTTGCACGCTACGTTAAAAGCAATGGCTTCGGGCCCTGCGTACTGTGCATGCACCGGCGCGAGCTGCCCGATATCGAAATGATCCGCACGCTTAAACAGCATTACGGCGCGAAAATCTATCTCGTGCTGCGGGTGGATCCTGCAGATTTGGATAGCACGGTGGAAGCCATTAAGTGTGGTGTTGACGATGTCATCGCCGACGGCGCAGGTCAGCAGTCCAAATGGGAAAAAATTGCCGGTCTGGCCAAGCTGCGTCTTCTTAAAAACGATTCTTATGTATTTGTGGATGAAACCAGCCAGCACCTGCTAGCGCTGGTAGAGCGAGTTGGCGCGGCAGAGGTCACTGCGCTGATGAACGGACCTACGGGTTCGGGCAAGGAGGTCTTGGCCCGGTTAACGCATGACTTTTCACCGCGACGAGATGGCCCCTTTGTGCCGGTGAACTGTGCGGCGTTGCCCGAGGCCTTGGCCGAAAGCCTTCTATTTGGCCACGCCAAGGGAGCATTTACTGGCGCGACGCGAAGCACCGAGGGTTTTTTCTCCCAAGCCCAGGGCGGCACCTTGTTTTTGGATGAGATTGGCGAATTGACGCTGCCGCTTCAGGCGAAGCTGCTTCGAGCCATTCAAGAAAAAGAAGTACTGCCAGTGGGCAGTTCAGAAACGCAGCACGTAGATGTACGCATCATTGCGGCGACTAACCGCGATCTACGGGCGGGTATACGCGCCGGGTATTTTCGCGAGGATCTTTATTTCCGCGTGAGCACATTTCGTATCAACGTTCCGGGTTTGTCCTCGCGGTTGGACGATATCCTACCCCTGGCGAACTACTTCCTGGTAAAGCACGGTCGTGAAGACCGGACGCTGCAGCTGTCACCAGAGGCATCTGCCAAACTGTTGGCCTACAGCTGGCCGGGTAACGTGCGTGAGCTAGAGAACGTGGTGCAAAGGGCAATTGTACTTAGCGGTGATGGCGTTATTTCAGCGAATCATCTGGTATTTGATGAGCCAGCGGATCACGAGCTCTATATCGGCGAACCCTCGGGTATGCCCGCCAGTCTGATGAATCCGACACATACTCCGAGTTATGCCGGCGCCTCAAACGCCATGCAAGGCGGGGCAAACAATGTACACCCACTCGACAGTGGTCACGGTCAGCGTGATCGATGGCGAGATACGCAAGGTGCGCCGACCAACCCATTCAGTGCGCATATGGCTGCTCAGAATGGCTTCGAAAGCCTGCCGGAAGAGACGTCGGATAGCACCACGGGGCTGCAAGGGGCCATGGACGCCAACGAGTTCCGCATCATCGTGGACACGATTAAAAACACGCGCACCCGCCAAGAGGCAGCTGACATGCTCGGCATCAGCCAGCGCACTCTGCGCTACAAAATTGCGCGCATGCGTGAGCGCGGTATTCAAATTCCTAAGCGACGGTCGGCCTAAGTTATGTCAAGCGTGAACACCCATTATCAGGCGCAGGTCGCCGATCTGCTCAGTCAAATTCGAGCGCACCAGGGCGAACCCAGCAATCGTGCGGAGCTCATCAATAGCGATACCGCTGGCGTGGGTCCCACGACCCGAGCTGAGGCGCCTAGCAAGGGCAACTTTGCAACCTATATGTCTGATGCCTTTCACAACGTGAATGACGCTCAGCAGGCCAGTGCAGATTTAAAGAATGCGTATGAGCGGGGTGAAGACATTCCGCTAACAGACGTGGTGCTTTCTATGCAAAAAGCATCGATCGGCTTCGAGGCAACATTGCAGGTACGTAACAAACTGCTCAAAGCCTACGAAGACATAAAGAATATGCCGGTTTAATGATCCGATATTGATCGTGAGAGCGAACTAAAGAGAATCCCATGGCAGAAGCAACACTAGACGCGAACCAACAGGCTCTGGCACCGACAACAGGTGGCCAGGTGGCTGCTCGGACGGCGACGCCAGCGACGACAAACACGCCAGGTGCGTTAGCGGAAAATGACGGGTTCGATCGTATGGACGATATCGACAACGATACCGGCCCTCTTTCCTTTCTGAATAACCCGGACGTACAGCGCGTTCTGCCCTATGTCATCGGCACGATCGGGCTGGCTATTTGCGTGCTTTTTTATCTTTGGGCGTCTGCACCAACCTATCGCTCGGTTTATCCCGGTATGTCAGAGGCAGACCGGCAGGAGGCCAAGGATGCGCTGGACGCCGCGGGCTTTGCGCCACGCATAGACGTCAGCACCGGTTCCTTACAGGTCGCGGATGAGCGTTATCACGAGGCGAGAATTTTGTTGGCGTCTCAAGATATTCCGCGCAGCGCTACCGCCGGCGGATTTGAAAATTTACTCGAGCAAGGCTCCATGACCACCAGCCGCTTTATGGAGCAGGTCAGCTATCGTGCAGCCATGGAGACCGAATTAGCATCATCTATTACCGAAATTGCCACCATCCGCGGTGCACGCGTGCATTTGGCAGAGCCCCAACAAAGTGTTTTTGTGAGGAATCAGGTGCCTGCCAAGGCGTCTGTTGTCGTGATGCCCCATCCAGGCCGAGTGGTCACTCAGTCGCAAATTCGCGCCATCGTGCATCTGGTGTCATCAAGCGTGCCTTACCTGCCCGCCGAAAATGTGTCCGTTGTCGACAATACCGGCTCACTGCTCACAGATACCGAGGGTGAAAACGCCATGACGCTGACGACGGCCCAAGCAGAACACAAACGTTCTCTGGAAATGTCCTACAACCGGCGTATTGAGCAAATTCTGGCCACCATTGTAGGTCTGGGTAATGTTCGCTCAGAAGTAGACGTGACGCTGGATTTCACAGAGGTGGAGACAACTTACGAAGAATTTGACAAAGCCGGCGTGGGTCCGCGCACCCGTTCAGAATCCCTAGACTTTGAGCAGGAAGCGGCTCTTGATGCTGCCGGCTTGCCGGGTAGCTTTTCCAATCAGGCGCCGAATTCACCAGATTTTGTTGCATCAGGTAACTTACCGGCAAATGGAGACGGAACAGGCTCCAATGTTTCTAGCTCATCGACTACGCGGAACTACGAGCTCGATCGAGAAATCCGCTATGTTAAGCAGCAGGTGGGTACCATCGACCGGGTCTCTGTCGCCGTTGTCATTAACCAGGACGCCTACGTAGCACCAGCCGAAGGCGAGCCCGGTGGCATTAGCGCAGAAGAGTTGGAGCGCCTTACCGAGGTTGTCAAAGGCGTTGTCGGCTTCAGCGAAGGACGTGGTGACACAGTTGCTGTAGTGCCTTCGAGCTTTGCGATCCCAGTAGACGTGGTGCCAGATGTGCCTTGGTGGGAAGACAGCAGTATTGTTGATTTGATCAAGTATGGTTCGAGCTTGATATTGATCCTGCTGATCTTAATCTTTGTTGCGCGACCGATCATTCGAGCGAACATGCCTGAAGACGATGGACTGGATATACCACTGGCGTCCGTGGACGGAGAGCTTTCGGATCAAGACCTACAGATGATCAGACTTGGCGAAGGTGAGACCCTAGAAGAGATAAAGGCAAAGCTTGCGCCCAAGAAATCGTCAATCCCGCTGGATATGCTGGATACCGCGAATAGCTATGATGACAAGGTTGCCGTGCTGCGTATGTTGGCCGCAGACGATCCTGGCCGGGTAGCAAACAGTATTAAGCGCCTCATTGAGGCCTAAACCAACATTATCGGACGATTAGCATGGCTGAAGTAAACGCAGACCAAGATATTGACGGAACCATGTCGCCAGAGTTGGCGCTTGAGATGGAGTCGTTAAAAACCACAGAGCGCGCAGCCCTACTCATGCTGCTACTCGGTGAGCAGATGGCTTCGGAAATTGTTGGCTACCTCAACCCGAGAGAAGTCCAATCTTTAGGCACCGCCATGGTCGGCGTTAATGACGTCAGCCAAGAGGCGGTGGACAAAGTGCTCGACGATTTCATTGGCGAACTCAAGAAACAAACCAATTTGGGGCTTGGCTCACCCGATTACATCGAAACAGTTCTGAACCGAGCACTAGGCCCAGAGCGCGCCTCATCAGTGCTTAGTCGTATTCTCCCAAGCTCATCAAGCAAGGGCCTGGAGATTCTGTCCTGGATGACCCCACGGTCAATCTGCGACATGATTTCCGACGAGCACCCGCAGGTCATCGCCATTATCTTGTCTGTATTAGAGGATGAGACCGCTGCGGACGTCCTAACCTTTTTGCCGCCTGCTATCCGTCCTCAGGTGATTCGCCGGGTCGCATTGCTGGATACCGTGCAGCCCAATGCCATGGCGGAACTCGAATCCGTGATGGCTAAACAGTTCGCGACGTCGACCACTTCATCCGCAGCAGTGGGTGGTGTGAAAGCGGCGGCCAACATTATGGGCAAGACCAAACTGGATGTTGAAACTTCTGTAATGACAGACATATCCGGCGAAGACGAAGATCTTGCCATGCGTATTCAGGACAACATGTTTGACTTTGAGAACTTGGTGGATCTGGACAATCGCAGTATCCAAATTCTTATGCGTACGCTGGAGCAAGAGCAGATGGCTTACGCCCTCAAGGCGGCGCCAGAACCCGTGGTCGAGAAGTTCTTGTCCAATATGTCTCAGCGTGCAGGCGCTATGTTCTTGGACGAAATGGAACAGATGGGCATGGTACGCGTAACCGATGCCGAAGATGCCCAGCGCGACATTATTCGCCAGGCTCGTAAACTGCAGGATGCCGGCGAGATTATTCTGGCGTCAGCTGACGGTGGCGGTTTTGTCTAACGTCAGCCAAGGGCCAAAATTTGTTACGGATCCGGTGCTAAAAGCTGCCCGCGAGCGCCAAGCGTTTTTGAATTCAAAGGAGCTGGCAAATCCAAGCTTTAGCGAATCTGACGGCTTCATTGGCGTTGTCGGTGCGAAGGCGCTAGGTGTTGCGCTGGATCCCGAAACCGGCCGTATGCCGCAAAACGCCGCTGACCAAGTCAAAGAGCCGGCAGGAGACTCAGAGCCCCGCGAGCCTGAACTGGCAGAACCATCGCGGCAGGCAGACTTAGATCGCATTGCGCAGCTCGAGCAAAGGCTTGAGGATCTAAGCGCCGAGCAAAAGACAGAAGTCGAGCGTGCCAAGGCACAAGCTTTTTCGGAAGGCCAGGCCCAGGGCCAGCTTGAGGCCAAGCAGATGCTCGAAATGGAAAGCGAGTCCAGTAATGCAGCACGTGCGATGGAGCTGGGCGACATGGTTGGCGAGTTGGTCAACGAAGCACGAAATCACTTAATTGCGCACCAAGACTTATTTGATCCGCTGAAAAAACTCGCGTTAGCACTGGCGGAGCAAATTGCGCGCCGCGAGCTGACGTTGAGCGATGCGTCCGTGACGGGATTTATCGAAGAGTCACTGTCGCAAGTCGATCCCATGCAAATGGGTGAGGTCATCATCTATGTCTCGCACGACTGGTATGAGCGTCTGCAGCAGCCCGAGCTTGAGGCGGTATTCGCCACCTATGCGCTGCGTCGCGACGACGCACTGCAGCCCGGGTCCGTGCGGCTGGCGGTTCAAGACACCAGTATTGTCGACCTGATCGATCATCGCGTTGAGCAGCTTGCGGAGCAATTGCTCACTGACATACCGTCCGGGAATCACAAATCCAAAAGCGTCTTGCAAGCAGGGGCACAAGCCCAGTCCGAGGACGCCGCAGAAGCGGACACGACAGAGGTCATACCTGCTAACGAGGAGGATGATTGGTTTGCTGGCGAGTTCGATGACCAAGGTGCCATCATTCAGGGCGATTACTCTGAAGTGGACGACATATTTTTTCAGCGCCCTCCCGACGAGGATGAGGATTGATGACAGGGCTCAATCCGCAAGTTGCTAGTTTTCAAAGCCACGTCACCCACGCAATTGATCGTCTGCAGGCACCGGAGCCTCGGACATATGGCATATTGACTCGAATTGTCGGTCTCACTATTGAGGCGCGAGGGTTAACCGCCACTGTTGGCGCAATCTGTCGAATTTTGAAATCTGGCCAGCGCGACGTGTTGGATCCATCTGACCGATCCCAGTACGTTGATGCTCAGGTAGTGGGCTTTGGCAGCGGTACCATTTTCATGATGCCGCTTTGGGAAGCATCAGGCCTGCATGCGGGTGCCAAAGTGTTTCTTGTGTCCGATGCGGATACGGCCATGGTTGGCGACCATCTGCTCGGTCGCGTTGTCGATGCCCTGGGTGAGCCGCTTGATGGTCTTTCGCCGATCCGAACGGCCCAACGCCAAAGTCTTCAGGGCAAGCCAATCAATCCTATGCAGCGTAAGCCAATTGATCGCATTCTCGATGTGGGAGTAAAAGCGATCAACGCCATGCTGACCGTAGGCTGTGGTCAACGTCTTGGGCTGATCGCAGGCTCTGGCGTTGGCAAAAGCGTCCTGCTGGGTATGTTGACCAAGTTCACCTCAGCCGATGTGGTGGTTATCGGCCTGATCGGCGAGCGTGGCCGCGAGGTCAAAGAATTTATTGAGCAAATATTGGGACCCGAAGGCATGGGACACGCCGTCGTGGTCGCGGCTCCCGCTGATAACTCTCCCTTGTTGCGTATTCGTGCGACCAATCTGGCACACCTTTATGCAGAGTACTTTCGCGCTCAAGGCAAGGATGTGCTGCTACTCGTGGACAGTATGTCCAGAGTGGCCCACGCGCAGCGTGAGATTGGTTTGGCAATTGGTGAGCCGCCGACATCCAAGGGCTATCCTCCGTCAGTATTTAGTTTGCTGCCCAACCTGATTGAGCGCACGGGGACGGGTAGTGCTGGTCAAGGCAGTATTACGGCCCTGTATACCCTGCTTGCTGAAGGTGACGATTTGCAGGATCCCGTGGTGGACTTGGCGAGAGCGTCACTTGACGGGCAGGTCGTACTTAGCCGGGCACTGGCCGACGCCGCGCACTATCCGGCCATTGACCTGGCCGGCTCTATTTCGCGCCTGATGCCAGCTATTGCCGACATTGATGATTTGAATTCGGCCAATTTGTTTCGCAGACTCTGGACGCTATACCAGCAGAATGTAGACCTGATTCAAGTCGGCGCCTACGAGATGGGTACCAATCCTGACCTGGATCGCGCGATCGCCTTGCGCAACGTAATGGAGGAGTTTTTGCGTCAACCCATGGACGAACTGGTGACCTTCGAAGATGCCATAGCGCAGCTGCGCGAGAGTATCCGTGTCTAGCGCGCTACAAGCCTCCATCGAGCGCTGGCAGACCATGGCCGATGGCGTGGGTAAGAAAGCGAGCGAGGTACAAAAAGCGCTTGTGCAGGTTCGCACCCA
>Ga0181597_10007162_pt1 | contig 10209 bp, 9 predicted proteins | sample 041ome_5_FD_148647 | JGI IMG/M metagenome (GOLD analysis project Ga0181597, IMG submission 148647) | Coastal salt marsh microbial communities from the Groves Creek Marsh, Skidaway Island, Georgia - 041403US metaG (spades assembly) | ecosystem: Environmental > Aquatic > Marine > Intertidal zone >...
TGGTGATTTATGGGAAAACTCGAAGCCTAATTTTGATAATTATGAAAATGTTTATATACACTTATATAATAAAACTATTCCAAAAGTAGGTAGAAAAATGGGTCACATAACAGTCACAAATAAGAGTTTGGAATACGCAAATAACGAAGCAGAAAAAATATTTAATAAATTAAATAAAAAATGAAAAAAAGATATCGCGCTCTTGTAGTAAGTTATAGTAATAATAAACATAAATTGTCTTTTGAAAATAGACACTTTAGAGAAGTTGGTAAAAATGAAGTTTTAGTCAAAATCAAATATTCTAGTCTCAACTATAAAGATGCATTATCAGTTACAGGAAAAACAAAAATAATAAGAAGAGATTGTATGGTGCCTGGTCTTGATTTTTCCGGAGTTGTTCAGGATAGTTCATCAAAAAAATTTGTTAAGGGTGAAAAGGTTCTTGCAACTGGGTCTGGCTTAGGCGAATTAATAGATGGGGGTTTTTCCGAATATGCATATGTTCCAGAAGATATTCTTGTTAAGGTTCCAAAAAACCTTAACTTACTAAGCTCTATGCAAATTGGTACAGCTGGTTTTACAGCGGCAATTTCTATAGAAAAAATGCTTCTAAATAAGCAGAAGATTAGTGGGGGGCCAATTATAGTATCTGGTGCCTCGGGTGGTGTTGGAAGTTTCTGTATTAATATATTAAATAAAATAGGTTTTGAAACTATAGCTATTACTAGAAAAAGTAATCAAAAACTTTATCTTGAAGAAATTGGTGCTAAAAATGTAATTATGTATCCAAAAAAATTTATCAAAAAACCATTAAATAATATGCTGTATGCTGGAGCAATTGATAATATTGGAGGAAAATTTTTAGATTGGATTATAAAAAGTATAAAAGATAATGGCAACATTGTTTCAGTAGGAATGACGTCAAATTCAGAACTTAACACAACAGTATTTCCTTTAATAATGCGAGGCATAAATATACTTGGCGTAACTTCCACTAATTATCCAAATAAAAATAGAAAAAGGATATGGGAAAAATTATCTAATCAATATAAACCAACAAAATTAAAGATAATTAATAAAAACTGCATAAATTTAAATAAAATAGAAAAATTTTCAAAGGATTTAATTAATGGAAAAAAATCAGGAAGAACTATAATAAAGATGGACTAGCTTATTTTTGTATTCTCTGTAGAAGAAAAAACAAAATCTTTTATTCGTGAAATTTCATCTCTAATCTTAGATGCCTCCTCGAATTCTAAATTTGTAGCATGACCGTACATTTTCTTTTCAAGTTTTTTTATTTTCTTCATTGCAATTGATGGGCTAATATTTGAGTATTCTTTAACAAATTTCTGATCAATATATTTTTTCTCATTTTTTTCTACTTGTTCTGCTTCCATAATATCTGATATTAATTTTTTAATTCCTTTTGGTTTTATATTATTTTCCGTATTGTGTTCAACTTGTTTTTTTCTTCTTCTATTTGTTTCATCAATGGTTCTTTGTATTGATCCAGTTATTGTATCTGCATAAAGAATTGCTCTGCCATTAATATTTCTTGCAGCTCTTCCAATTGTTTGCATCAAAGATCTGTCAGTCCTTAAAAATCCTTCTTTGTCTGCATCAAGAACTGCAACCAATGATACTTCTGGTATATCCAAACCTTCTCTTAATAAATTTATTCCGACAAGAACATCAAAATCCCCCAATCTTAACCCTCTGATTATTTCAACTCTTTCAACAGTATCAATATCTGAGTGTAAGTACTTTACTTTAATATTGTGTTCTTTTAAATAACTGGCTAAATCTTCTGACATTTTCTTTGTTAATGTTGTGATTAGGACTCTTTCGTCTTTCTTTATAACTTTTGATATTTCACTCAATAGGTCATCGACTTGACTTCCAGCTGGTCTTATTTCTATCTCAGGATCTATTAATCCGGTTGGTCTTACAACCTGTTCTGCAATCTGATCGGATTTTTTAATCTCATAATCTCCGGGTGTTGCTGACACATAAATAAGTTGAGGTGATAATAATTCAAATTCTTCAAACATTAAAGGTCTATTGTCTAAAGCTGAGGGCAGTCTAAAACCAAAATCAACTAAGGTTTGTTTTCTTGATCTATCCCCCTTATACATTCCCCTAAATTGCGGAACAGTGACATGACTTTCATCCATAATCATTAAGGCATTTGAAGGCATATAATCAACTAAGCATGGAGGAGCTTCTCCAGGATTTCTGCCAGATAAATATCTTGAATAATTTTCAATTCCTGAACAATATCCAATTTCTTTAATCATTTCTAGGTCAAACTTTGTTCTTTCTTCTAATCTTTGTGCCTCGACAAGTTTATTTTGAGCTCTAAATTGTTTTAATCTTAAATCTAATTCAATTTCTATATCATCTATAGCTTTCAACAGCACTTCTCTAGGAGTTACATAGTGAGTTTTTGGATAAATTGTTAACCTTGGAACTACTTTAATTACTTCTCCTGTAAGAAAATCAAAGAAACTTAATTTTTCAATCTCGTCCCCAAATAATTCTATCCTTACGGCCTCGTTTTCTGAGTCAGCTGGGTGAACATCTATAATATCCCCATTAACTCTAAATGTTCCTCTTTTTAGCTCAAGTTGGTTTCTAGTGTATTGAAGTTCTGCTAGTCTTCTTAGAATCTTTCTTTGGTCAATTATTTCTCCTCTAGATAAATGAAGAACCATTTCCTGGTAAGATTTTGCATCTCCAAGTCCATATATGGATGACACAGAAGCAACTATAATAGTGTCTCCTCTTTCAAATAATGCTTTTGTTGCTGATAGTCTCATCTGCTCAATGTGCTCATTAATAGCTGCATCTTTTTCGATATATGTATCTCTTGCAGGCACATAAGCTTCGGGCTGATAATAATCATAATATGATACAAAGTATTCGACTGCATTATTTGGAAAGTACTCTTTCATCTCTCCGTATAATTGAGCTGCAAGTGTTTTATTAGGAGCAAGAACTATTGTAGGTCTTTGAAGTTTTTCTACTATATTTGCAATTGTAAAAGTTTTCCCAGAGCCTGTTACACCTAGTAATACTTGTGAGTTTAGGCCAGACTCAAGCCCATCAACTAACTTATCAATAGCTACTGGCTGATCACCAGCAGGCTTATATTTTGAGACTAACTTAAATTTTTTTTTATTCATTTTTATGCAAATTAATTGTTTTAATTTAAAAAAAAGACTAGTTTTAATTTAAAAAAAGACTATGATTCTAGATTAGAATATCATAATATCCATGTAAGTTTATATAAAACATTTTGAAATAATGAAACTCTCAAAGAGAATCTCAAATACAAAAACATCTGCAACTATTGCAATGAGCATGAAAGCTCGCGAATTAAAAGCTCAAGGAAAAGATATAATATCTTTAAGTGCTGGCGAGCCTGATTTTGATACGCCGAACCATATCAAAAATGCTGCTATAGAATCTATAAATGAAGGAAATACTAAATATACTCCTGTAGATGGAATGCAGCAATTAAAGACTTCTATCATACAAAAATTTAAAAATGAAAATGACTTAGAATACAATCATGATCAAATTTTAGTTTCAGCTGGCTGCAAGCAAAGTATTTATAATTTATGTCAGGCTACTCTAGATAAAAACGATGAGGTCTTAATACCATCTCCATATTGGGTATCGTATCCAGAGATCGTAAAATTATCAGACGCATCTCCTGTATTTATAGAGACAAACAGTGAAAATGATTTTAAAGTTACTGGGAAAATGCTGTTAAATCACATTACCGATAAAACAAGAATGTTGCTTTTAAACAGCCCTTCTAACCCATCGGGATTTATATATAATGAACATGATTTAAAAGATATTGGAGAAGTTTTAAAGGATTATCCAAATATAATTATCGCATCGGATGATATATATGAACATATAATATTTAATAAAAAAAAATTCATTAATATATTAAATGTTTGTCCGAATTTATATGATCAAACTGTTGTTCTTAACGGGGTTTCAAAAGCGTATGCTATGACTGGTTGGAGAATAGGTTATGCAGCAGGAAATTCCGAGATTATAGGTGCTATGAAAAAAATTCAATCACAAAGCACATCATGCACTTGTTCTGTATCACAATCAGCAGCAGTATCTGCCCTAAGTAGCGGTAATGAAGAAGTTTTTAAAATGGTAACTGAGTATCAAAGAAGGTCAGATTTTTTACACAAAGAATTAAATAATATAGATGGTATAAATTATAAAAAACCTGATGGTTCTTTTTATGCATTTGTAAATGTAAATGGATTAATAAATAAACTAGACGGTATCGAGAATGATTATGACCTTGCTGAGTACTTTCTAAATTATGCAAATGTTGCTGTCGTTCCAGGTACAGCTTTTGGATCCAAAAATCATATTAGAATTTCTTTTGCAACTAGCATGGAAAATTTAAAAAATGCTGTAGATAGAATTAAAGAATTATTAGCTTCGTGATATTTCCTTCATTACTCCATCCCAGAGTTGAATTCTTTTCTCTATAGCATTTATAGCAAATCCTATAGCTTCATCATATATTTCCTGGTCATTATTACATGTATACTCAAATAATTGCATAGATAAAGGTCCATGTCTTGAACTATCAACTTCAATATGTCTTTCAATATATAATCTTAAATTATCGAACTTATTATTATTTCTATCAATTTTATTTAAGATTTTTACAAACATGTCAGGGATTGTAGTTTCTCTACCAAATGTAAATATGGCCGCAATATTAGAAAGTTTTGATGTTTTTATACATTTAAAAGTATTATTAATAAATTCTAAACTTTCTTTAGGAATTTCTTCATTAGATGTAATTTTAATGTCATTAACATGATCATAGCTGTTAATTATTTTAATAATTTTTGACGTGTCAGCTCCTACATCTTTCATTGCTTTTATATATAAATCAAAATGAGAAAAGTAATTTCCATTTTTATCTATATCTGACTCCTCTGAAAATACTATCTCATTAATTAAGTGTGCGATACCATTCTTAGTATACTCACTTGGTTTCCATGGAAAATTAGATGGGCAAATATGATTTTGTAATGATTTAACTATACTCATAAAATCCCAAACCGCGTAAACATGGTATTCCATAAGTATTCTCAATTCAGATATAGTGAAATTATCACTAGATTTAAATAAAATATGAGAATTTAATTTTTCGATTTTATCTTTTAAAACCATAAAATCATTAGTTTCTTTATTCATAGGTATATATTAATATATTCAACATAAAAAACTAATATCCAAAGTTATATACTTTATACTTTAAAATTATGATTAGGATTTTTAATAATTTATATAAATATTAAAAAAAATAAGTATAATAACAAAATTCAGCATATTCCCCTGTAGCTCAGTTGGTAGAGCGGGTGACTGTTAATCACTAGGTCGGCGGTTCGAGCCCGTCCGGGGGAGCCATATACTTGAGTTTATTAAAACTTCATATTCTTTAAATACTCTTTTAATTTTGGAGCGATCTCCTCATGATTTAAGCCATATTCAATTGTCGCTTTCATGAATCCAAACTTATTGCCGCAATCAAATCGTTTTCCTTTAAATTCATAAGCATATACTTTTTCTTTCAATATTTGCATCGCTATTGCGTCTGTCAACTGAATTTCGTCTCCAGCTCCTTTTTGAGTTGTTTCTAATATATTAAATATTGATGGCTTCAAAATATACCTGCCAACCACTCCCATATTGCTTGGGGCATCATCATTATTAGGTTTTTCAATTATATTTGAGAGCTCCCAATCGCTTGAGTTATTTTTAGTACCCTCAATGATTCCATACTTATGAAGATTTTCCTTCTCTACTTTTTCTACAGCCAATATAGATGACTGAACTTCTTTGTATTTTTCAACCATTTGCTTCAAGCAACCCTCTTTTTTTGATAAAATCATATCGTCTGCTAGTACAACAGCAAAAGGATTGTTGCCGACAGCTGGTTTAGCGCAAAGTACGGCATGGCCTAAACCCAGGGCTTGATTTTGTCTAATATATATACATTTAACATTACTAGGCACAATGTTTTGAACAAGCTCTAATTCTTTTCTTTTATTTTTTCTTTCTAGCTCAGTTTCAATCTCATATGCCTTATCAAAATGATTTGGAATACTAACTTTATTTCTTCCTGTAATAAATATTAAAATCTCTATTCCTGCATTAACGGCTTCTTCTGTGGCATATTGAATTAAAGGTTTATCAACTATCGAAAGCATCTCTTTAGGATTTGCTTTTGTTGCAGGTAAAAATCGTGTACCCATTCCTGCAACAGGAAAAACTGCAATTTTCACTTCATTATATTTCTTTATTATTGAGTCCATTATCAAATTCTTTTTTTATGTTAATAAGAGATTCTAAAGGATTTTTACTTTCAATTATAGGTCTACCAACTACGATATAATCTGCTCCATATTTGGCAGCTTGTGTTGGAGTGATAATTCTTTTTTGATCATTATTATCATCGCTATTATTTCTGATGCCAGGACATACACAAATAAAGTTTTCGGGAAATTTAGATTTTATTAATTTTGCTTCATTTGCTGAGCATACAACCCCATCTAGCTTGGACTCGTAGCATAGTGCTGCCATTTTAACTACTTGGTTTTCAATATTGCTAGTATAGCCAACTTCATTTATGTCTTTTTCATTCATGGATGTTAAAATTGTTACACCTAAAACTAATGTCTGATAATTATTTCTGATAAGCTCCTTTTTTGAGCTTATCATCATATTACTCCCTCCGCTTGAATGAATATTAATCATCCAAACTCCTAATTTTGATGCTGCCAAGCAACTTTTAATAACAGTATTTGTAATATCATGAAATTTGAGATCTAGAAAAATTTTATAACCAAGAGAATGGAGTTCTTCAATAATAGAGGGTCCACAACTTACATATAACTCAAGTCCAACTTTTATTTTACAAAGTGATGGATCTAGAAGTTTTGCCATTAACAGAGCTTTATTTTTGCTTTCAAAATCAAAGGCAACAATTATTTTTGATTCATCTTTATCCTCAAACAACATAATGATTACTTTCGGGCTTGCTTGAAAAATTCTTTTCAATTGATGCCCACTTGTGACAGCTAGGGCATTGCCAAGAATGATTTATGCTTTTATATCCGCACTGGGTGCATTTATGTATATCATTTTTTGTCTTATAATTATCAACACAATTTTTTATATTATTTAAACTTTTATTATCAAAAGCTATTTTATTTTCCTTAATTAAATTCAAATATTCTGATAATTGCGATAAATCTACCCTGTTATTTGAAAATTCTTTTTCATATAATTCAAAAATCTCTCTACTATCAAGCTCCTGTGATAAATTTTTATCAATATTTGAAAAAATATCAATTGGGCTATTTACGTGGGCTATACTTTTAATAAAATCTAAAAAATTTCCATTATTATTTAAATTGTCATGGGTTTTTTTAATTTTCTTTAAAACTAAATATGAAGCTTCAGGATATTTTTCGTAAGCTGCTAAATATTTTTTCAGCGCGTCAGTGAAATTTTTATTCGCAAATGACGTATCTCCTAGCAGTATTAATGCTCTAAGCGAATTTGTATTATACCTTAAAGCTTTATTAACATATTTTATTGCTTTTTCTAAACTACCATCTTCCATAAGATTTAATTCTAATTCTGCAAGCTCGCAATAATAATGTGATATTTGATCAGATAAATCATTATTTGTATTTGATTGAATTCTTTTTGCTACCTTAATAACCTTTGCCCATTCTTTTTCTATTTCATAGATTTCTTTAAGGTAATTCAATGCTTGAACTGGTTTATCAATTTCGTTAGAAAGTTTTGTCAATATAATTTCTGCTCTATCTAATAAGCCTGATTTTAAATAATCTTTTGCAAGCTCCAATGAACATTCCTGTCTTAATTTTGGTTCTAACTCTGGCCTTGCAATTAAATTTTGGTGAATTCTTATTGCTCTATCTACTTCACCTCTATTTCTAAACATATTACCCAAAACTATGTGAGTCTCTACTGTATCTTTACTTACACTTACCATTGACATAAATGAATCAAGAGCTTTATCATGCTGCTCTGATAATAAATAATTCATACTTTGTAAATACTCAACTGGTATTGAGTTAGAGTCTTTTTTGTAAAATGATTTTAATGAAATATAAAAAAGTATAGCTGATACTATTATTATAAAAATTATTATGGTTGATATTGCTATATACATAACCTACTCTTGTATTGGTATCCTTCTTAAATTTTGAACCTCTTTATTAATGAGTTCATAATCTTTTTTTAGAGCTTTATATTTCTTTCTTATGCTGAAAACTATTCCTATAATGAAAAAAGTCGTGACAAGAACACCAAACATCATAGATAAAAATAAAAATACACCTAAAGGAATATTAGTAAATTGAATTATATGAAAGTCTATTAAAAATGGCACTTTATTGTAATAAACTGCAGCCACACTGACTACACACATAATAATTGCTAAAAGTAAGGATATAAATCTAAACATATAATTTATTTAGTTTTTTAAATATGAATATATTATATGTTTTTTATTAATCTATGTCGTGCAAATTATTAATTTTATTGCGTAAAACCTTTCCAGGCTTGAAATGAGCAGCATTTTTGCCAGGTAATGATACAGAATCTCCAGTTTTGGGATTTCTGCCTATTCTAGGCTTTCTATAATGGACTGAAAAACTGCCAAAACCTCTTACTTCTGTTCTATCCCCTTTTGCCATAGAATCAATTATCTTGTCTAATAGCGTTTTTACTGAGAGCTCTACATCCTTGCTGCCCAATTGAGGAATTTTATCTGAAATTTTTTCTATTAATTCTGACTTTGTAACTGATTGTCTCTTTTCTTCCATAGCGATTTATTCTGAAATGTTTTACTTGTCAATTTGTTCTTTTAGAATATCTCCTAAAGATGAACCAACAGACTCATTATTTTTATTATATTCATCCAATGCCTTATCTTCGTTTTGTTTTTCTAAAGCTTTCATTGACAAACTAATTGTTTGATTTTTTTTGTCAATGTTTGTAATCATTAACTCTAATTCATCATCATTATTAATAGAATCAATACTTCTATCAGAAGGAAGTTCTGATAATTTTAAAGTTCCTGTAACTGTGTCTAAAAGTGATACAGATAAGACTTTTGATGATTTGTCTAATACATTTCCTTTTACAATTGAGCCTTTTGGATTTTCTTGAACATATTCTTGAAACTTATTGACAGTAAGTTGCTTCACTCCTAAAGAGATTCTTTCTCTTTCAATGTCTGCAGATATTAAGGTTGTTTTTAAATCATCTCCTTTTTTATAATTTCTAACTGCAACATCTCCACTCTCTGTCCATGACAAATCTGACAAATGAACTAAACCATCAATACCGTCATCAAGCCCTATGAAAATTCCAAAATCTGTTATTGATTTAATTTTTCCAGTGATGATTTCCCCTATTTCATGGCTTTCAATGAATTTAGCCCATGGATTAGGCTGACACTGTTTTATTCCGAGTGAGATTCTACGTCTTTCAGGATCAATATCCAATATCATCACCTCTATCTCTTGCCCTACATTTACAAGTTTTTCAGGATTTGCATTCTTATTAGTCCAGTCCATTTCAGAAACATGAACAAGACCCTCTACACCATTTTGTATTTCTACAAAACAACCATAATCGGCTATGTTTGTAATTTTTCCTTTTAGTTTAGACCCCTCTGGATGTGCTTTGCTGATTTCAAACCAAGGATCTTCATTTAGTTGCTTTAATCCAAGAGAAACTCTTGTTTTTTCTTTATCAAATTTAAGAACCTTAACATCTATTTCATCGCCAACATTTATAAGCTCAGAAGGATGTTTTACTCTTTTCCAAGCCATATCTGTTATATGTAACAAGCCGTCAACACCACCAAGATCAAGAAAGGCTCCGTAATCAGTAATGTTTTTAACAATACCTTTAACAACTGATCCTTCTTCTAAATTTGAAATTAATTCATCTCTTTCTTCGCTATTTTCTGTTTCAAGAACTGCTTTTCTTGAAACAACCACATTATTTCTTTTTTTATCTATTTTAATAACAATAAACTCTAAATCTTTACCTTCTAAATAAGTTGTTTCTCTAACTGGCCTGACATCAACTAATGAGCCA
>Ga0181597_10007167_pt1 | contig 10207 bp, 7 predicted proteins | sample 041ome_5_FD_148647 | JGI IMG/M metagenome (GOLD analysis project Ga0181597, IMG submission 148647) | Coastal salt marsh microbial communities from the Groves Creek Marsh, Skidaway Island, Georgia - 041403US metaG (spades assembly) | ecosystem: Environmental > Aquatic > Marine > Intertidal zone >...
GGTCTCCAGCGTCCAGATGATCGAATCCAGCGGGGTCGACTTGGCGATCAGCTCTTCCATCGCCTGGGACCCCTGCGTGCTCACCAGGCTGTCCGGGTCTTCGCCGGGGGGCAGCGTGATGAAGCGGAGACTCCGTTCGGGCGCCAGCAGCGGCAGGGCGCGCTCGGCGGACCGGGCCTGGGCGCGCTGGCCGGCATTGTCGCCATCGAAGCAGAGATAGGGCTCGTCGGCGACTTTCCACAGCAGGGCGAGGTGGCTTTCGGACAAGGCCGTGCCGAGCGGCGCGACGGCCTCCGCGATGCCGTTCTGCGACAGGGCGATGACATCCATGTAGCCCTCGGTCACGAGGATGCGCTTTTTGTCATGCGCTGCGCTCCGCGCCTGGGCGAGGCCGTAAAGTGTGCGGCGCTTGTCGAAGAGCGGCGTGTCGGGGGAATTGAGGTATTTCGGCTCGCCGTCGCCCATGGTGCGGCCGCCGAACGCGATGATACGGCCGCGCGCATCGGCGATCGGGAACAGGACACGGTCGCGGAAAAAATCATAAGACGGGCGGCCGTCATCGGGAGTGCGGATCAGGCCGCCTTCGGCGAGCAGGGCTTCGGGCATCGCGTCCGACATGATCGCGGTCTTGATGGAATTGCCCGGCGGCGCGAAGCCGAGCCGGAAGCGGCGGATGGTCTCGTCGCTCAGCCCGCGCCCCTGAAGATAAGCGAGCGCGGTTTTGCCCATCGGCGAGCGCAGCGTCTTTTCGTAATACGCGCAGGCCGCTTCCATCACCTCCAGCAGCCCGGCGCGGCGCTGCTCCTGCGCCCGCTCCTCGGGCGACGAGACCGGCACTTCAAGCCCCGCCTCCGCCGCCAGCCGCTCCACCGCCTCCGGAAAAGAAACCCCCTCCGCCTGCATCAAATACCCAATCACATCCCCATGGGCACCGCATCCGAAGCAGTGATAGAAGTTCTTATCATTTGATACGGTAAATGACGGGCTCTTCTCGTTATGGAAGGGGCAGAGCCCGGTGTGTTCGCGGCCGCGGAGCTGAAGTTTGACTCGTCGTGAGACAACGTCTGACAGGGTCAGGCGGGCGCGGATTTCATCGAGGAACTGGGGCGAAAACGCCATACATGCCTTTCGCAACGGTTATCAGCGGCGACGGGAGCAGTATATGACACCATTCCTCGCCCGCAAAACGCTCCCGGTCAGAAAGTCGAAAAAGTTCTGGGTAAAAACAGGGGCAACATTCGGGGCAACATTCGGGGCAACATTCGGGACAGCATTCGGGGCCACCTTCGGGACAGCGCCCGCCTGCTAGCCGGAGAACTTCGCCTTCAGCATCGCGCTTGCCTTGCCGAAATCCATCTGGCCGGCAAAACGTTCGCGCAGAGCACCCATTGCCTTGCCCATATCCTTGATCGAGCTGGCGCCGGTATCCTCGATCACGGAGGCAATTGCCACCTCGATTTCCGCATCGCCAAGCTGGCGCGGCATGAAACCCTCGATGACCGTGATTTCCTCGGCCTCGCGCGCGGCGAGCTCCGGGCGGTTGCCCTGCTTGTACATCTCGATCGAATCGACGCTGGCGCACCATGGTCTGGAGCACCTGCAGGATATCGGCGTCGCTGATACCGTCATCCACACCCTTTGAGCGCGCCGCGATATCGCGGTCCTTCACGGCGGTCAGGATCAGACGCAGGGTCGATACCGCGACCTGGTTCTTTTCCTTCATCGACGTCTTGAGTGTTGCAGTGAGCCGTTCTCTGAGCATGGATCTCATCTTGGCTGTTGAGAGGCGGCGGACGTTAACCTAATTCATCGGCACGCGCAAACCTTCTGGGCACAACTAAGTTATTGATTCTAAACAATCTTTCAAAATTCCATTTCGGTTGACGAGTCCCCTGCGATCCCTTATCTAACCGGAGGTCCGCCCTGATCGCGGCCCGCTCCCGGGGGCCGTTACACGCCCGCAACGCCCGCCACCGGAAGCCGTTCCGGAAACCGCTCAATGGGAACCCACCCGATGGCCGACACAGAGACGAAAACCCGCACGCCAGACAGCGCGACACCGCCCGACGGCGCCACCGCCGTTCTCGTCCTCGGCAGCGGAGAGACAATCTGGGGCCGCGGCATCGGCGCCACCGGCACGACCATCGGCGAGGTCTGCTTCAACACCTCTATTACGGGCTACCAGGAAATCCTGACGGACCCGTCCTATGCCGGTCAGATCATCACGTTCACGTTCCCCCATATCGGCAACGTGGGCGCCAACCCCGAAGACATCGAAACCACCACCCCCGCATCGCGCGGGCTGATCATCCGCGGCGACATCACGCACCCGTCGAACTGGCGCGCCGCCCAGCATCTCGACGCGTGGCTCAAATCAAACAACCTGATCGGCCTCGCCGGTGTCGACACGCGCCGCCTGACCCGGCTGATCCGCGATGCGGGTGCGCCGACCGGCGTGATCCACCACGCGCCCGATGGCCTTTTTGATTTGGACAAGCTCAAAGCCGACGCCGCCGCCTGGCCCGGGCTGGAGGGCATGGACCTCGCCAGGGAAGTCACCTGCCGCCAGACCTATGCCTGGGACGAAAGCCTGTGGGTGCTGCATGAAGGCTACGGCAAACAAAACGCCCCCAGGTTCCATGTCGTCGCGATGGATTTCGGCGCCAAGCGCAACATCCTCCGCGCCCTGGCCTCGGCCGGCTGCAAGGTCACCGTGGTGCCCGCCACGGCAAGTGCCGAGGAAGTGCTGCGCCACAAGCCCGACGGCATTTTCCTGTCCAACGGGCCGGGCGACCCGGCGGCGACCGGCGAATATGCCGTGCCGGTGATAAAACAATTGATCAAATTCGGCCTGCCGATGTTCGGTATCTGCCTCGGCCACCAGCTGCTGTCGCGGGCACTGGGCGCGACGACCAAAAAGATGCATCTCGGCCACCGCGGCGGCAACCACCCGGTGAAAGACCTCGCGACCGGCAAGGTGGAGATCACCAGCCAGAACCACGGCTTTGTCGTGAACGGCGACGCCCTGCCCGACGGCGTGGAACTGACCCACACATCGCTGTTCGACGGCACGCTCGAAGGCATCCGCCTGACCGGCAAGCCGGTCTTCTCGGTGCAGTATCACCCCGAAGCCAGCCCCGGCCCGCAGGACAGCCATTACCTGTTCGGCCGGTTCGTGGAGATGATGGAGACGGCGGGCTAGACGGGCCTGAGACGGGCCTGAGACGGGCCTGAGACGGGCCTGAGACGGGGGCCGGAGACGCACATGAGATAATGGGCGATACGGCAGGTGGCCCTGTTTCCCGCGGGGCGCATCTTCCGGGCCGCCCGGCCTCCTGCCCGATCCCCCCGAAACCGGCATCAGGCGTCAGGCATCAGGCGTGGACGAACCAGCAGCGCTGGATCAGCCCGTCCCGCACCTCGTTGATCGCGACGATCTCGAGCACGCGGCCGTCATCGAAACCGGTCAGCCGTTCGGTATCGACCACCATGTTGCCCAGCACGCTGCGCGCCACCAGCTCGGCCCGTAGGTTCGCGTTCGAAAAGCGCGTTTCGTAAAACGCGCGCAGCTCGTCATGTCCGCTGCGCAGGAGGTCGTTGGACGGCAGGTCTCGCATCTCGACGGCCGGGGCGTAGGTCGCGAGAAAGGCCTCCATATCCTTCGCGTTATAGGCATCGAATTGGCGTTGGACGACGGTCTCGGGGTCGCTCGTCATGGACTCGCTCGACATGGGGAATATCCTCGGTTAGGGCAGGCGAGGCGGGCGCCGCGCCTACTGGTTGCGGTGCAGCTGGAACACCATTTGGTTGTCGTCGCTGATCCAGATGCCGCGGGTCGGCGAGACGAAGCGAAAGCGGCCGCCGGCGTCGGAGGTGTATTCGTAGGTGCCGTCCTGGCGGTAACCGGTCAGGCGGTAAGTCCGCACGAAATCCGTGCCGACCCGTTTCACGCTGATCGTCTCGGTGTCGGATTCGACGATGTCCTCGACCACGGTGCGGCCGCCCGGCACCCTCATATCCCACTCGCCGCGCAGCTCCGTGTGGAAGAACGTGTCGCTGTCGTTCACGATATCGTCCGCCGTGCCGCGGGTCAGATCGTAGGCCGCGCCGGAGGACGGTTTGTAGTTCACCTCACGGAAATTGTCGCGGAACGTGATCGTGGCACCGCCGCCGCGATAGGTGCGGTTGGTGCCGCGCTTGCGGGCGAACCGCACGGTCTCCCCACCGTTGAACCGCGCGTCGAAGCCGTCGTTGCGCGCGTTGTCGACCACCAGGCTGGCGGTATTGCCTTCACCGCGGGTCAGCGAGTACACGCCGGCGAGCGTCGGGTCCTTGGCGAGGGACAGCTTGGACCACCTGCCGCCATTGCTCGACCGGTACTGCAGCTCGGTGAAGTTGTGGCGATAGCGGATCTGGGGGCCGCTATCGCCGGAGCGGTATTTACGCCCCGCGTTGGTAACCGGTCGAGCTTCAGGGACTCGCCGCCGTTGATGCTGGCATAGACATGTCGCTTGGTCTGGCGATCGACATAGATCGTGCCGTTGCGGCCGCCGACCTTTCCGGCCCAGGTGCCTTCGGCACATAGCATGTCTACCGTGCAGATCTGTTCGGTGGTGGCCATAATATGCGCACCGCCCGCATCCCAGCCCGCCGCCTTGGAAAACGTGACCGTGTAACCGAGGAAGCGGCCGACGTCGTTTTCCTTGATCCAGGTCAGGCCGCGCGCATCCTCGTCACGCCGCTCGAACCAGACACCGATGGTCAGTTCGGGCGCGAATTCGCCGAGCGCCTTCTTGAGCTTCTTGACGTCGCCGGCCATGACGGCCTTCACTTCCTTGTTAATGCCGGTCATGTTTTCAAACGCCTCGACGACATCGATCACGTAGCCGTGCGACTTGCCGCGCAGGTTGGACACCTCGTCCTTCCAGAAGCTGAAAGTAAAGCCGCCGCCCGCGCCGCCGCCAAGGCGGAAATTGACGCTTTTGGAGAAATACCACTTGGCATCCTTGGTGTCGGCGCGGTTGCCGCCGCAGTTGAACGCCATACCGGCTTCGCCCTCGAAGTTGACGAGGAACCCGGCTTCGACGCCGACCCCGATCGCCCAGGTATTGAGTCCGGCCGGGCAACTGGGGTTACCGCGGTCGCCAACGACGTTGTCGCTGCGCGGGGGACTGTCACCGTCCGATGCCGTACTTGCACCGCTACGGATGTTGCTGCGCAGTCCCTTGTCCTGGCTCATGGACGAGCCCTTATTCAGCATCGGCATGATGACATCCGCATCTTTTGACAGCTGGGCGAGTGCCGCCTGGCGGACCATGCCCGCCGGGGTCAGCTTGCAGGTGCCGTTCAGCTTGCGCGTCAGGCCTGCCTTACAGGGCTTGCCCTTATCGGTAATCCGGCAGGCATTCTGGTTGCGGTCGCCGCAGGGCACACAGCGCCCGTTCCGAGACGTCGACCATTCGGCGCATTGACGCCCGGCCTTGAACACCCGGCAGGACGGCTCGCCGACGCCGCCGCAGGGCTTGCAGATATTGTTGCCATCAGGGCGGTAATTGCCGCGGCAGGGATAGCCGGTGGCGAGCTTCGGACAGGCACGCTGGTCGGCGCCGCCGCAGGTCGTGCATTTGGCGCCGATCAGCTTGGTGCCGGCGTTGCAGCGCTTGCCCTTGGCAAGGCCGGGGCATGGAACCTGGTTGTTTGCCCCGCAGGCATAACAGTTGCTCTGGAGCTTGCGGGTGCCGGGGTTGCATTGTTTGCCGGCTTTGAGCGCGCGGCAGGCTTTCTGGCCGTTACCGCCGCAGGCTGTGCAGATACCGGCGCTGTTGGGTTCGTTCTTGCCCTTGCAGGGATATCCGCTGGCCAGTTTCGGACAGGCCTGCTGGCCGCGACTGCCGCAGGACTTGCACTTGCCGCGATACTTGACCGTGCCGGTATTGCACTGCTTGCCCGCCTTGAGCGCACGGCACTGGGTCTGGCCGTCGCCGCCGCAGGGCTTGCAGAAGCCGCGGCTATTAGGTTCGTAACTGCCGCGGCAGGGGTAGCCTTTTTTCGCTTTTTTACAGGCTTTCTGGTTCGGGCCGCCGCAGGATGCGTAGCACCGTCCGTCGATTTTCATACGGCCGCCGGCGCAGGGCTTGCCCTTGACCGATTTGGGACAGGCATACTCGCCTTCGTCGCTGCATTTGCGGCACAGGCCGTTTATCTTGCCGAGGCCACGATCGCAGATCGGGCCCTTGTACCGCACCGGGCATGGCGGCTGGCCTTCGGCGCTGCATTCGCTTTTGCTGATCGCGGCTTCCGCGATGCCGGGATCGAAGGCGGTATCCACCGCGGTGACAGCGAAGGCGAGAACCAGACACATCAACAACGCGCGGATCGTGCCGCCGATCTTTGCGGAAATGTTCATCGGTTTTTTCATCCCGTTTTGCATATTCTCTACGCCCGTCATCTCTACCCCGTTCGTCATCGTTCTGTTCCTTGTGTATCGCCAGGCTCGTATCGCACTAATCCGGTTTCGGTGCAGGGATACATTCCCAAACCCCGTCGCATATTTGTATGGGTAGGATTACCCAATTGTCCGCCCGCCCCGTTTTCCGCCGCCTATAGCCCCGTTTCTTCCAGCAATCCGTCTTCGAGTGCGCGCGCCATCAGCTCGGCGACCGAGCGCACCTCCAGCTTCGCCATCAGGCTGGCGCGGTGTTTTTCCGCCGTGCGTGGGGAGATGCCCTGCGCCTCGGCGATTTCCTTCGTCGTACGGCCACGCAGGACCATCTGCAGGGTCTGTTCTTCGCGCGGCGTCAAGTCGATCTGCGGCGGTGCATCGCCGATCAGGGCCAGGCAGTCAGGCGCGATAAACTTTCCGCCGCGCAGGATCAGCGGCAGTTTTTGATACAGCAACGCATTCGATCCGCCCTTGGAGAACATGCCATCGACCCCGGCCTCGATCAGCCGGGCGAGCACACCGGGGGCCGTGACGGACGAAAACACGACAACCTTCGTGTCCGGGCTCCAACGGCGGATTTCATTGAAAATTTCGGCACCGCCGGATAGCGGCATGGTGAGGTCGAGCAGCAACAGGTCAGGGCGGTGCTGTTTTGCGGCGGCGAGGGTTTCAAACCCGTCAGCGGCTTCCGCGATGACCGAAATCGGCGGATCTTAGACGGTTCCCGGCGTCTCCAGGGCCGCACGTAACCCGGCACGGACAATCTCATGATCGTCCGCGATGATTGCCGTAAAACGCGGTCTACCCGTTCCTACCGAATACGCCTGCCCCATGCCGAGAAACGTAGTGGATCAGAATGTTTTTGCAAACCGTGCAGCGGTCGAAACCTGCCCGCGTCAGCCGCGCGGCACGGTTATTGTGAACGCCGTACCGCGGCCAGTCACTGTCCGGGCTTCAACGGTGAGTCCATGCGCATCGGCAAGCTCGTCGACAATCGACAGGCCCAGACCGGAACCACCCGAGTCCGGCCCTTTAATGCCCGATACGCGGGCGGAATCTACACCACCCCCGGCGAAACCGTTGCCATCATCAAGAACGACCAGCCGCACCCGACCGGCCCCGGGGCGCACGCCAACCAGAATACGGCTTGCCCCGGAATGCGTGATCGCGTTCGAGACAAGGTTCGACGCAATGCGCATCAAGGCCCCGGCAGGGGCATGAAATGTTGCCGCGGCGGACACAAAGCGCAGCTCGATCCCTTTTGCCGCCGCGTCCGACGTGAACAGACGGCCGAGCATGGAGAACAATAATGCGGCGGGCACATCTTCCGCCGACGTCACCTCCGGTGATTCAATCCCACCCTCGGTCGTCAACTCCCCCGTCAGCGTATCGAAATGATCGAGTATCCTGGCAAAGCGGTCGGCATGGACATCATCGATATCCGCGCGCAGAGCATCGAGCTCGGCACGCAGCGCGGCGATCGGTTGGCGGATATCATGAGCAACAGCAGATACACGCCGCGTTTGCCTGGCGGCGATATCGCGTGCGCTGGCATAATTCTTTTCCATTTCCAGCAGGGACCTGGCCGTATCGGCACGGTCGCGCGCTGCGGTAACCGCTTCTTCGAGGGCCGTTTCCCGCGCGCGCCCGAGATCGAGAACGCTGAGGGCTATTGCCGCCATCACCGGCACCGCCACCAACGCGAACAGCCAGCGTAACCACGCCGGATCGAACGCCTCTCCACCCGCAGCCGACAGGCCATAAACCGGGAACAGCATGGCGACGACAAGGAACAGCGCCCCCGCCGTCACCGCCGGCAAACGCCGGGACTTTCCGGCGAGATTCCGCCAGGTGACAGCCGGTACGATATGGCTGAACAACATCACTGCGAGCAACATATTGACCACGGGGACTGCCAGCGAGAGAGCCAGCGAGAAGGGCAAAAACCATCCAGCGATAGCGAGGCCGACGGCAATGGCACCAAGGCCGTTCAGCGAACGGCGTCCCCATTTCATCGCGCGGTCCGGCGCAATCGCGCGTTCGGCGGTAAAAAATCCTGCGGCACAACAGACCAGCGCAAAGGATATCGCGACCATGCGTTCGCCACCCTCACCCTGATCTTTAATCAAACCGGCAAACAGACGGGCCGGCACCGTCCCCGACCAGCGGTCCAGTATCCAGACAAGCCCCAGCATGAGGGCGAACAGGCCCGCATAATAAAGCCCGATCCGGTTCCGCAGCGCGGCGTTTAACAACACGAACACGCAAACCAGCGTCGCCGCGGCGGCGTAAAAGGCGATCGCGCTCCCCGATACCGGGACCATCTCCACCTCCGCAGCAGCTGCCGTTGGCAGCACATCGGCAATCAGTATAGCGGGCACAACTGCCAGCGCTTTCAGATGGCGGGCAAGGCCGTTTGCGAGTTTCATGCGTATCATCCTGATCATCAATCTACGGACAAAACGTAGCCACGGCATCCCCCTGCCGATATGGGTAGTGATACCCATTCACGCGCCGCGCCAATCCGGATAGATTCCCCTCAATTCATAGACGCGTAACAACAAGGGTCGGCAGTTATGGAATATCAGGATAGCTCATCTACACATAAATCAATCTTCGGGCGCGCGATGACGGTGATCGCCGCGACGCTGCTGCTGAGTATTGCAGCCGGTGCCTCCAGCCCCCGGCGACCGCACAGATACCAGGCATGCCGGCGATCCCGAAGATCCCCGCCTTCCTGCCGATGATGGACGCGGTACCGGAATCAGACCCCTTGCCCATAGACGGGGTGTGGCGCATTTCTTCCCTCGGCAAGAAAATCCGCATCGAACGGGGCCGCGCCTTTGCAGTAGACTCATGGCTGCACCTGTTCGTATTACAGGTCGAGCCCGACATGGTGGTGCTGCAGAATTTCGAGCGCACAGGGCCCGGTCGCTATACCGCCGACGACCTGCCATTGCAGGGCAAAGCGAACTTCACGCTCACCCGGGACGGCAACATCCGCGTCGTCGTACAGGGAATGTTCGGGCCGACTTCCTACACCCTGACCAAGCGCCGCGTGGATGACCGAAACGCGCTTGAAGACGAGATCGCGGCGATGACCGGCGGCGGCAGCAGCCGGGACCGGGACCGGGATCAGGATCGGGATCGGGATCGGGACACCAACAGAGACCGGGACCGTGATCAAGACCGGGACAGGGATCGCGACCGCGCTGACAACCGCCGAGATACGAGCGGCGGCTCACTTGCTGACTGCAAAAAACTGGGCGTCGATTCCAATACGGGTGATGTTGTCTGCAAGGATTAGGAATCAGCGGGATCCAGCACTCTGCCGGTGCATCCTACCCTACCGAGACGACCAGCCTAGGTATTGAGGCCCCGCGCCGCATCCGCTTCGCGTAGCTCGCGGTCGAGGCGTATCCCCGCATGGGCGCGGGACGGGGATAGTGGGGCGAGGACGCTGTAGATCACAGGGATCAATATCAGCGTGAAGATCGTGGCAATCCCGAGCCCGCCGAACACGACCCAGCCGATGGCGCTGCGCGCTTCCGCGCCGGGCCCGGTACTGAGTATCAGCGGCAGCGCGCCGAGCACGGTCGACAGCATGGTCATCATCACCGGGCGCAGCCGCGTGATCGCCGCTTCGCGCACGGCGTCCATCACACTGTGGCCACGATCACGCAGCTGATCCGCGAATTCAACTACCAGGATTCCGTTCTTCGCCATCAGCCCGACCAGCATCACCAGGCCGATCTGGCTGTATAT
>Ga0181597_10007169_pt1 | contig 10204 bp, 8 predicted proteins | sample 041ome_5_FD_148647 | JGI IMG/M metagenome (GOLD analysis project Ga0181597, IMG submission 148647) | Coastal salt marsh microbial communities from the Groves Creek Marsh, Skidaway Island, Georgia - 041403US metaG (spades assembly) | ecosystem: Environmental > Aquatic > Marine > Intertidal zone >...
CGAGGGTATTTTTTTAAATCACCAAACAACTCAGCGACAGGAACAAAGACATCACTTGGTGGAAGCAATGGGCGGGTTGGGTCGACATTGTATTCGTCATAACGCTGGCTGAGGTCGTGCCAGAATTTTTCCGCGGCAGGTTCAATGGTATTTTCAGTAAAGACCAAGCAATTATCTGGAAGGTAATCGAATAAAGTTGCACATTGTTCAAAAAATAAGGGAAGAAAATATTCTATACCCTGGGAGGTAATCCCATCACTGATATCCTGATAAATAGGGCAGCGTCGTTGGTCGACATCGAATCGGGCCAGCCAGTTGTCCTGGAATCGTTTAATGGCCGGTTTATCCAGGGGGATTTCACGAGCGGGCAGCAGGCAAATATGATCTGTCTTGGTTAAAGTGCGCTGGGTTTCTGGGTCAAAGGTTCTGAGGCTTTCAATTTCATCATCAAACAAGTCGATGCGAAATGGCAGCTTGGCACCCATAGGGTAAATATCAATTAAAGATCCGCGCAGGGTAAATTCACCGTGTTCAACCACGGTTTCCACACAACGATATCCGCTTCGCTCAAGTTTTGTGCGTAACTGATCAATATTTAATTGATCCCCTGTGTGGTATTCAAAAGCACGTTGCGCGACAAATTCAACAGGGGGTAGTCGGAGCATAAGCGTGGTAACGGGAACCACCACTACACCACATTGAATTTGGGGTAGACGAAAGAGCGTGCGCAGTCTTTCGGAGACGATATCCTGGTGGGGAGAAAATAAATCGTAGGGTAAGGTTTCCCAGTCGGGAAAATGGAATACCGGCGTTTCGTCCCCTAGAAAAAACCCTAGTTCAGATTCCAGTTGTGAAGCAGACCTGGCAGAGTCGGTAATAACTATGATCAATCCCTGGTGAGCTTGGCAGGCCTCAGCGATCGCTAGAGCCATTCCGGTGCCGCAGGCGTTGAACCAAAAACGTTTATCGCCCGCTGAGTTGGCTGCGGGTAGATTTAAAATTGACATAGGGTTTGGCGCTTCTGTGTTCTTCTTAAAATTCTTATGGGACTGGCTTGCGAAAATTTGGGTTGTGGCCATTTTCATGGGGTGTGCTATTTTAGCGATGGTTTCGTGATATGTCTCTTCTAAAGCTATATTGATATACAAGTGGAGCGGGAATTGAATAGGGAGCTGAGTAGGGAATTGATTAGGGCGTTGGATAGAAAGCTGAGCAGATTGTTTCAGATGGTTTTGCTCGGATTGACCTTTCTACTCGTGGGTTGCTCTGGCCCTGGGTTTAACCTTAAAAATCTGGCAAAAACAGACATCGATATGGTGGCAGATGCCCACTATCAGGAAGTTGAATTATTATTAAAAGAACTCACAATCAAGTTATATAAACGCAACCCCAAGTGCCTAGCAGCTCAAAAAGATATCGGAAGGGTTCATACGGTAGATACTCGTGTTGACCAATTGTTTAGTTTTAGGGAAAGACGATCTTTTCCTGAGCTTTCTGTAAGTGGAGTCGATGCCATTGAGAGGGCGCTCTCCAATGATTTTGATGGCGATAGAGTATTTGCCCTCATGGTTGGTTTGACGACAATGATTAGGCAGTCTTATAACGATCAATCTGAATTTTTTATTTATAGTGAACTGGATGGTCAGCAGCTCTATTACAGTGCGCGCAATTTAGAAATTGCCCTGTGGCGAATTTCGACTTACCGGGATGACCATGGAGCACCTTTCCTTCTGACAAACAGTATGAATGGTAAGGTGCATAATCTGAGCTATGAGCGGTTGTTTGGAAAAATGATTGCCTTACAGGATATCCTCGCAAAGATAATCGCAGATAAAAACCAACGCTTTATAAAAACTGTGGCGCAAAATGTTGCGACTATGGCGTTTTTCCCCATTTAAGTCTTCTTTCCCTATTCGTAAGTCTTAAGGGCATTCTTGTTTTAGCAGTGCTGTTTACCAATTAACATTATTCACCAGCTTTATGCGCACCAAAGCACGTTCATGTTCAAAGTACTGTTGCCCTCGATAGATTGAAACCGGATAATACCGCCCCTTAAAGAACCGTGTCTGAGGCTCATTATTTGTCCTGGCGCGCTAATAGTCTTACGCAAGTTTTTTTGCACAAGTATTTACATATGAGGTTTATCACGTGACAGACATTACTCGTCCCATACCCGATGACTTTTTTGCAGACTGGAAAGAGCGTGAAGCGCTGTCTGAAGCAATGATTCCGCTTATAGGTCGACTATACCGTGAGAATAATGTTTCTCTCTATATGTACGGCAAGAGTATGGTCAATCGGTCAGTGATTGAACTGATGAAAGCTCACCGCTTTGTGCGTCAGATTGAACAAAATGAATTGTCAGAATTTGAAACCTTTCCTCTAATCAAAGCATTGTCTGAAATGAACTTGGGGCCTGCACATATTGATATTGGCAAGCTCACGGTCAGTTATCAGGAGTCGGGTAACGGCGATAATATTACCGATTTTTTACAGCGTGAAATCGGTGACGATATTGGCAACACTCGCAAACCCTTGCCTGAGCCACAAGATGTCGTGCTTTATGGTTTTGGTCGCATTGGTCGCTTGCTGGCTCGCTTGTTAATTGAAAAAACCGGTGGTGGCGACATGCTGCGACTCCGAGCCATTGTTGTCCGTAAAGGAAAGAGCGAGGATGACTTGGCAAAACGTGCCAGCTTGCTACGTCGTGATTCTGTGCACGGTGCTTTTGATGGCACTATTCGTGTATTGGAAGATGAAAATATTCTTGTCTGCAATGGCAACCCAATACAGGTGATCTACGCCAATTCTCCTGCCGAAGTTGACTATACAAAGTATGGTATTAATAACGCGATTGTTGTTGATAATACCGGTGTTTGGCGTGATGAAGCTGGCCTTGGCCAACACGTAGAGTGTCCAGGTGCTAGCAAAGTAATCCTTACTGCACCAGGTAAGGGTAATATTCCGAATATCGTTTATGGCATTAACCATAATGAAATTACGCCGGATTCGAGCATAATTTCTGCGGCATCCTGTACTACTAATGCAATCGTGCCAGTCTTGAAAGCCCTCAATGATGAGTATGGTATTGATAAGGGCCACGTAGAAACCGTTCACTCTTATACTAATGACCAAAATCTCATCGATAACTATCACAAGGGTTCACGCCGTGGTCGTAGTGCTGCTTTAAACATGGTGTTGACTGAAACAGGTGCAGCAAAGGCTGTAGCGAAAGCGTTACCTGAGTTGGAAGGCAAGCTTACGGGTAATGCGATTCGTGTGCCGACACCTAATGTGTCAATGGCTATTTTGAATTTACAGCTGGATCGTGAGACTAACCGTGATGACTTGAATGAGTATATGCGCAAGATGTCGTTGTACTCAGGCCTTCAACAACAAATTGACTACACCATTTCTACCGAAGCAGTATCAACCGACTTTGTTGGCTCACGCCATGCTTGTATTTTTGATTCAGAAGCGACCATTGTCAGTGGCGACAGTATTGTTCTCTACTGTTGGTATGACAATGAATTTGGGTACAGCTGCCAGGTTGTTCGCTGCTTGGAAGAGTTGGTCGGTGTTTCTTGGCCTATGTATCCGAAATAAGGGGTATCCAAAGTAAGATATATCCAAAATAAAAGGGTACCCAAAGTAAGCCATCCAAAACCCTGATATTTGATTTTATATATTTGAATAGAGTTCCCCAGTAGTGGGGCTCTTTACCAGGATTTGTTTGATCCTAGTCAAAAAGAGCAGGATCAATAGAAAACTACCTCTCTAGGTGTACTGGTAATAACGGTAGGTGTACTGGTAATAACAAGGCCCGACCTTTATAATCGCGCCGGTTTGAATCCTGACAAATGTATTAACCGATGAATTTACAACAAGTCGGTACAAATGTTGGGTGTTAGCAGCTGAATATCAGGTGTTAATAGCAATAAAGAGAGTAGTAGGAAAATTTTGCATTGCAGTCGTTTGTTTTGCCTGTGATGTTGGGGGGCTCTTCAAGAGCAATAATTAACTAAACTGCGTCAGTAGGTGCAACCTATGATTAAGATCCGTCGCGGATTGGACTTACCTGTTTCGGGATCGCCCGAGCAAGTCATTCACGATGGGCCCGACGTGAACTCTGTTGCCGTTATCGGCTTTGACTATGTTGGCATGAAACCAACAATGGCTGTCAAAGAGGGCGATAGAGTTAAACTGGGCCAGTTACTGTTTTCAGATAAGAAGACAGAGGGGGTGCGTTATACAGCACCTGCTTCTGGTGTGATTTCAGCCATCAACCGCGGTGAGCGCCGTGTACTTCAGTCCGTAGTGATTGATGTTGAAGGCGATGATCAGGAAACATTTGCGCAATACAGTGCTGCAGACCTATCAGGCCTGGATCGCACTGCAGTTGTCGAAAATTTGGTGAATTCAGGCCTTTGGACATCTTTGCGAACTCGTCCTTATTCAAAAGTGCCAGCACCTGCTTCAGATGCTCCCAGCTCCATTTTCGTTACAGCGATTGATACCAACCCATTGGTAGCCGATCCAGCATTAATTATTGCTGAGCGTGAAGAAGATTTTGCGAACGGTTTAAAGGTGCTTGGACGTTTGACCGAAGGCTCAGTTCATCTTTGCTCAGCCAGTGATGCTGATGTGAAGGGTGGTGATGTCGACGGTGTTCAGTTCCACCAATTCGCTGGGCCACACCCTGCGGGTCTAGTGGGTACCCATATCCACTTTATTGATCCAGTCAGTGATCATAAAACAGTTTGGTACTTGGGCTATCAGGATGTATTGGCTATAGGCGCATTATTTACTACCGGTAGTATTGATGCTCGTCGTGTTATTGCGCTTTCAGGTCCTCAGGTTGAAAAGCCCCGTTTGCTTCGTACCCGGTTGGGTGCCAGCTTAGCTGAATTAACCGCAGGCGAATTGAAGGCTGGTGAAAACAGATTGATCTCTGGTTCAGTACTTTCTGGTCGCAACTCATCTGCTGATATGGGCGACGGTGCATTCTCTTATCTTGGCCGTTACCATAACCAGGTAACTGCAATTCTTGAAGGTCGCCAGAGAGAATTCTTCCGCTACATGTCATTGGGTACTGATCGTCATTCAGTAATGCCTATTTACCTTTCAGCATTGAGCAAAGGTAAAGAGGTTAGCTTTACGACTAATACCAACGGTAGTGAGCGTGCCATGGTCCCATTAGGTAACTATGAGAAGGTAATGCCTTTAGATGTATTACCAACGCAACTGCTGAGAGCTTTGATTGTAGGTGATACAGAAACAGCACAAAAATTGGGCTGCCTTGAACTCGATGAAGAAGATCTGGCACTTTGCACCTACGTCTGTATTGGTAAGTATGAATATGGCCCTATTCTTCGGAATAACCTGTCCCGTATTGAGAAGGAGGGCTGATAGTGAAGATATTACGTAACTATCTGGATAAGATGGAGCCGCACTTTGAGAAGGGCGGCAAGTGGGAAAAGTGGTTTGCTTTGTATGAAGCAGTAGATACCATTTTCTATTCTCCCGGTAGTGTCACCAAAAATGGTTCTCATATACGCGACGGTATTGACCTGAAGCGTGTGATGATTACCGTTTGGCTGGCGGCATTCCCCGCTATGTTCTACGGCATGTACAACCTCGGTTTCCAGGCTAACACCATCATGGCAGCTACTGGTGCAACTTCTGTTGAAGGTTGGCATGGTGTACTGATCTCAATGTTTGCCGGGCATGACCCATCAAGCATTTGGGATTGTATGATGTACGGTGCGGTTTACTTCGTACCCATCTACATGGTCACCTTTATTATTGGTGGTTTCTGGGAAGTCTTGTTTGCCATGGTCCGGGGCCATGAAGTGAATGAAGGCTTCTTTGTAACTTCTATACTGTTTGCACTGATTTGCCCACCTGACATGCCCCTATGGCAGGTCGCACTGGGTATTAGCTTTGGTGTGGTGATTGGTAAGGAAGTATTTGGTGGTACTGGTAAGAACTTCCTTAACCCAGCACTCACAGGCCGTGCATTCCTGTTCTTTGCTTATCCGGCAGAAATGTCAGGTGATGCGGTGTGGACAGCAGTTGATGGCTACACCGGTGCAACAGCACTATCTGTAGCAGCTACCCAAGGTGTTGAAGTCTTGCAGCAGCAGCTGACTTGGATGGACGCTTTCATGGGCAAAATGCATGGCTCCATTGGTGAGACATCCACAATTGCTATCTTTATCGGTGGTGCTTTACTGCTACTGAATAAAATTGCGTCCTGGCGAATCATTGCAGGTGTGATGATTGGCATGATCGCGCTGTCTAGCCTGTTTAACTTTATCGGCTCTGACACCAATGAGATGTTTAATGTACCTTGGTACTGGCACCTTGTGATGGGCGGCTTTGCCTTTGGTATGATTTTTATGGCAACGGACCCAGTGTCTGCCTCCATGACCGATACGGGCAAACTCTGGTTTGGTGCTCTTATTGGCGTGATGGTCGTGCTGATTCGTGTGGTTAACCCAGCTTTCCCTGAAGGCATGATGTTGGCCATTCTGTTCGCTAACCTGTTTGCACCATTAATCGATCACTTTGTGGTTGAAGCTAATATCAAACGGAGGGTTGCACGTGGCTAGTAACGACTCTACTTCAAAAACTATTACTGTTGCGCTGGTACTTTGTATTGTCTGTTCAGTATTTGTTTGTACTGCGGCAGTGATGCTTCGTCCAGCTCAGCAAGCAAACAAAGATCTGGATCGCAAAACTAATATTCTCGCTGCTGCAGGTATGCTGCAGGAAGGTGTTAGTATTGATGAACAGTTTTCCAGTATTAATACTCGTGCAGTAGACATGGCCACTGGCAAGTTTACTGATGCAGTTGACGTGGCAACTTACGACCAACGCAAAGCCTCTAAAGATCCGGCAATGTCTGATGAGTTAGGTGATGCTGATTTGGCTAAAATTGGTCGTCGTGCGAAATACTCAGTTGTCTATGTGATTGAAAATGATTCTGGCATCGACAAGATTATCCTGCCGATCAAAGGTTATGGCTTGTGGTCAACACTCTATGGTTTTGTTGCCCTTGAATCTGATCTTAATACCGTTGCTGGTCTTGGTTTTTACGAGCATGCTGAAACCCCCGGATTAGGTGGCGAGGTTGATAACCCTAACTGGAAAGCTAAGTGGATTGGTAAAAAGAGCTACGATGCTGAAAATAAGCAGGCTTTAACGGTTATTAAGGGTTCTGTTGATAGCAGTCGCCCAGAAGCGATCCATCAGATTGATGGTCTGTCTGGTGCTACGCTGACCGGTAAGGGTGTAGATAACCTGATTAAATTCTGGATGGGTAAAGATGGTTTTGCTCCATTCCTGGCTAACTTGCGTGCAGGGGAGGCTTAATCATGTCGACAAATGTAAAAGAAGTACTGTTTAAACCCGTCTTTAATGAGAACCCCATTGCCCTTCAAATTTTGGGTATTTGTTCCGCTCTGGCGGTTACGTCCAGTTTAAAAGTGTCATTTGTTATGTGTGTGGCGCTGACAGTAGTAACGGCATTTTCTAACTTATTTGTATCGCTGATCCGTAATCATATTCCGGGCAGCATACGAATTATTGTGCAGATGACCATTATTGCTTCTCTGGTGATCGTGGTAGACCAAATTTTGAAAGCAGTCGCTTACGATATCAGTAAGCAGCTCTCAGTATTTGTTGGCTTGATTATCACCAACTGTATTGTGATGGGCCGTGCAGAAGCCTATGCCATGAAAAACCCTCCGGGTGCCAGCTTTTTAGATGGTATTGGTAACGGTTTGGGCTATAGCGTTATTCTGTTGGTTCTGGCCTTTATCCGCGAACTGTTTGGCGCGGGTAAATTATTTGGCTTTGAGATCTTTACGGTTGTTAATAACGGCGGTTGGTATGTGCCCAACGGTATGTTGTTGCTGCCACCTAGTGCATTCTTCCTGATCGGCTTATTCATCTGGGCACTGCGTGCTTGGAAGAAAGATCAAGCGGAAGCACCAGACTTTAAGATCGCGCCTAATTCATCTGAAGGGGAGACTGCATAATGGAACATTATTTAAGTCTTTTTGTTCGCTCTATTTTCATTGAAAATATGGCGTTATCTTTCTTCCTGGGAATGTGTACGTTCCTTGCGATCTCCAAGAAAATTCAGGCTGCACTGGGTTTGGGTATTGCAGTCATCGTTGTATTGATTATTACTGTACCGGCTAACAACCTGATCTATACCTATCTACTTGCTGAAGGTGCGTTAACTTGGACGGGTATCGAGGGTATGGATGCTGTTGATCTCAGCTTCCTGGGCTTATTGAGTTACATCGGTGTGATCGCTGCAATCGTGCAGATTATGGAGATGTTCCTGGATAAATTTGTGCCCGCGCTCTACAACGCACTGGGCGTGTTCTTACCCTTGATTACAGTGAACTGCGCGATTATGGGTGCTTCATTGTTTATGGTAGAACGTGACTACGATTTGGCTGAGAGCACTATATACGGTCTTGGTGCTGGTGTTGGTTGGGCGTTAGCAATTGTTGCCCTGGCTGGTATCAGAGAAAAGCTGAAATATAGTGATGTACCTGTTGGCCTACAAGGCCTGGGTATCACCTTTATTACTGTTGGTTTGATGTCGTTGGGCTTCATGTCCTTCGGCGGCATCGATCTATAATCGGCGGGGAGAATAAAGATAATGAATCTGGAAATCATACTCGGCGTTGGAATGTTCACTGCGGTCGTATTGGCCTTGGTTGGATTTATCCTCGCTGCAAGAGCTAGATTAGTAAGTACTGGTGATGTCACCATTGATATCAACGGTGAAAAATCAGTCACAGTTCCTGCGGGCGACAAATTATTGCAAACCCTGGCTAATGCCGGTTTGTTTCTACCGTCAGCCTGTGGCGGCGGTGGTACCTGTGCCCAGTGTAAGTGTATCGTAACAGACGGTGGTGGCTCCATGCTGCCCACAGAAGAGTCTCACTTCACCAAACGCGAAGCCAATGAAGGTTGGCGCTTGTCCTGTCAGACACCTGTTAAGCAGGATATGAAGGTCGAAGTACCTGAAGACGTCTTTGGTGTTAAGCAGTGGGAATGTACTGTTGAGTCTAACCCCAATGTAGCGACCTTTATTAAAGAGTTAACACTTAAGTTGCCTGAAGGCGAAAACGTAGATTTCCGCGCAGGCGGTTATGTACAGTTGGAATGTCCTCCTCACCATGTGAAATACAGTGACTTCGATATTGAAGAAGAATATCGCGGTGACTGGGAACGCTTTGGCTTCTTCGAGCATGAGTCTATCGTCACTGAAGATGTGATTCGCGCTTATTCCATGGCCAACTACCCGGAAGAGCGGGGTGTTGTTAAATTCAACATTCGTTGTGCTACACCGCCGCCCGGTTCTCACGGTATTCCACCAGGCATTATGTCTTCCTGGGTATTTAGCCTGAAGCCAGGTGACAAGGTGAAAGTATATGGTCCATTTGGTGAATTCTTCGCCAAAGAAACCGATAACGAAATGGTGTTTGTTGGTGGTGGTGCTGGTATGGCCCCCATGCGCTCACATATTTTCGATCAGCTTCGTCGCCTAAAGAGTACTCGCAAGATTTCATTCTGGTACGGTGCTCGCTCACTTCGTGAGTGCTTTTATAATGATGAGTACGATGAACTGGCCGCAGAGAACGAAAACTTCGATTGGCATTTGGCGCTATCTGATCCTCAACCAGAAGATAACTGGGAAGGATTAGAGGGCTTTATTCACCAGGTACTGTTTGATAACTACCTGAAAGATCACCCAGCCCCTGAAGATTGTGAATACTATATGTGTGGGCCTCCCATGATGAACGCTGCCGTGATTAAAATGCTAGTTGATCTCGGAGTCGAAAGGGACAATATCTTCCTTGATGACTTTGGTGGTTAATTACTGATGGTAAGAGCACGGTGCTAAAACAGGATAAAACCTACAAAAAAATAATAAAAACGGGGCCTAGGGCCTCGTTTTTGTTTGTCTATTTGTTGCTTCCTCTCATGCTCTGGAGTTGTTCAGAGCAGCCAAAACAGCATGTGTTCAATGGTATGACCATGGGCACAAGTTATCAGGTGAAACTTATTCTAGGGCAGAATGCTTCTGATAATAGTGTTCCTATCGAAAAGCTGGATGAGCAAATAAAAAACCGTTTGGAATCATTGGATCAGATCTTTTCTACCTATATAGAAA
>Ga0181597_10007185_pt1 | contig 10189 bp, 14 predicted proteins | sample 041ome_5_FD_148647 | JGI IMG/M metagenome (GOLD analysis project Ga0181597, IMG submission 148647) | Coastal salt marsh microbial communities from the Groves Creek Marsh, Skidaway Island, Georgia - 041403US metaG (spades assembly) | ecosystem: Environmental > Aquatic > Marine > Intertidal zone...
TCTCGATTCCATCTTTCAGGATCGTCTCGAAGACGGTCAGTTGGACGAATGTCCGCTTACCCTAGAAGAGGTGGCCACCATTAAGAAAAGCTTTCTAAAGACCACATTAAATATGCTTCATTCAAGAATAGAATATCCGGATGAAGAGAAAGATTCACGAAGTCCTTTCCCACACAATGCCACCTGATACAGCAAAGTACTTGGGGCCAGAAATTGAGGTAGCGAATCATTACCATCGGCTTGAGTTTGACCCGTCTCTATTGAAAAGTTTTTTTCAAGCAGTTTTTTCCCTACATAATCATAACTTGTCTGGGGAGTTGTCGATTGTTTTCATGGGGAGGGAATCTCACAAACTATTGCATGGCAAGTATTTGAAGGATTTTAGGCCGACGGATGTGATCACTTTTCCTGCCGATCAGGAAAATGACCTGGCAGGCGAGATTTGTGTGTCTGTGGATCAGGCAATTGAAGAGTCAGAAAGTAGATGTATTTCTTTTTCTGAAGAGCTTGGTTTATATTTAATCCATGGTTGGTTGCATATTGTAGGTTTTGATGATCTCGAAAATGTAGACCGGGAAATCATGCGATTGGAGGAACAACGAGTTATTGATCACATCAAAAAGCTTTCGCTATGGCCTGATTTTCGGCTCGCCCAAAATCAGGTTGATTAATATCAGTTTTAAACTGTGACTGAACCAACAAGAAGCTTATCCAGACGGTTTCGAAATGCCTTTCTTACGGGTCTTTTGGTTTTTCTTCCCTTGGGGACAACCATTTTTGTCATCGATTTTTTACTCGATTTGTTTAAGGAACCGGCTCTGAAGCTTGCTTACCAATTGGGTCTTCGTGAAGAGAATGCTTTCTTTGGTTTGGAAACTCTTTTAGCAGTGGCTGGTTTAGTCATTGGGGTCATTTTACTGACATCTCTTGGGTACTTTTCTAAATATTTACTCGGGCGTTTCTTCATTAATCTTACCGAGAGGGTCTTAGATAAACTCCCATTTATCAATACTGTGTACCGATCTGTAAAACAGATTGTCGATACATTCGGTCGTGAAAACCGAGCTGTATTTAAAGAAGTCTGCCTCGTGGAATATCCTCGTAAAGGCTGTTATGCACTTGGCTTTATAACAGCAGATTCTTCGGAACATGTGTCCGACAAGATTGGAGATGGATCAACCTATGTTTTTGTACCGACAACCCCCAACCCAACCAGTGGGTTTCTGCTTTTGATCAAAGAAGAGGAAATTCATAGAATTGATGTGTCGGTTGGGGATGGAATGAAAATGTTGATATCCGGGGGAGCAGTGGTTCCTTCGGTATCCTGAGTCTTCAACTTGACCGACTCGGAAGAATTGTCGGGGGTTGTTCTTTCGAGAGAACCCGCAGGAGAGCGTTTTTTACGAATCCGTATTTTTGACCAAACTTCTGGGGTGCGAGTGGCATTATTTCGGCGACCTATTGAAAAAGCAATAAAAGCACCACCGCCCGATCTCTTTGATGATATTCAATGCCTTTTACATCATCAGCCTTCCGTCAACTCGATCCCCTTTGTCCGAGACTTTGAAAAAGTTCATACTTTTCGTGAGTTAGCGGTCCACCCCCCCCTTTTTCTAACAGCTGGGGAGATGGCCCGTTTTTATTTGACGAATGGTTCCCATCTGCTCGACCCCGCCCCCCAATTGAAATTATTGCGTACCTCTCTCGAGGCCTTGGGGCGGGCATCCGTACCTAAAGTTGTTCTGATAAAACTCTATTTTTGCTTTGCCCGCAACGAGGGGTTGCCTGTTAGGGAATCCTGGTTGGCTGGATTGCCTGAGGATAGTGTTGCAAGTGCGTTGCTTATTCTGAAACAGCATGTGGATCAGGTAAGGGTGGATCCTGAAAGGATTAACCAAATTCTGCTAAGCATACAAAATTGGATGAATGGGGAAACCGAGTTGCATGTATAAGGAGTTCTCATCAGATATTTCTCAACCCTTGCCAAGGCTCCTTTATTTGAATTAAATAGATTGTTTCGAGTATGGGAGTTTTTAAAAAGATTTCTGAAGTCCACACCCAGGGTAAAGGAACCTATGAGGTTACCAATTTAGTGGAGGAGGGGTTGGCCGAATCAGGATTTTCTGATGGCCTTGTCAGTGTATTCGTTCAGCACACCAGTTGCAGTCTTGTGATTATGGAAAATGCCGATCCTTCCGCCCGCGTTGATCTGGAAAGGTTTATGGAGGAATTGGTTCCTGAAGACTATCCATATTTTATACATACTCACGAGGGCCCCGATGATATGCCATCCCATGTAAAAATGGCACTAACCCGCACAAGTGAACAGATCCCCTTTGTTCGAGGAAGGTTGCAGCTTGGTACCTGGCAGGGGCTCTTCTTGTGGGAGCACCGGACTGCACCCCACAATCGCAGGCTTGTCTTTACTTTGATTGGAGAATGAACGAGCGTTTTCTTGTTGTTTTGGTTGTTTCCATTGGGTTGTTGTACCAGTGGGGATGTGCTCCTGTAGGAAGTTTTATCGAGGAGGGGGATGATCCGGCCTTTGAAAGAGGAAAATCATACCTTAGGGTGGGGAGAGATGTAGAGGCATTGGATGAGTTTCTTTCGGTCACAAGGCGGGTGACTCAGGCTCCCAAGTCACACCTTGAAGCAGGACGGCTTTTACTTTCCTTGTCCGAGCGAAAAGACCCCGTTGCTGCTATCTACCATTTTCGGAGGTATTTGTTGCTCGAGCCTGATTCGCGAGAATCTCCCATGGTGAAGCAATTGATTGTCTCGGCAGAGCGTGAGATTCTAAGAAAATTGCCTGGTGAGCCTTACAATAATTATTTGGAAAGTATTGAGCTAAAAGATGAAAACGACCGATTGCGTCGAGAAGTTTCAGACCTGAAAGCACGCTTGGGCTCTCCGCTCCTCCCCACAGTAGGTCTTCCTGAAGAAGAGCCTCCCCCAACCAAATCCACCCAGCCTGTCCATGAGGTACGACCTGCCAGTCCAAAACCCGCCATTCCTGCAACCTATGTTGTTCGGGCAGGGGACAGTTTGTATGCAATAAGCAAAAAGGTATACGGGAATGCTTCCTACATTAATTCCATTTACTTGGCCAACCGGGACACCATGAAAAGCAAAAACAGCTTAAAGGTTGGACAAACCCTTCGCTTGCCCCCGTCTCGTTGAGTCGATGCACTGCTTCGGTTGAGCATATGCAATGGCGTATTTTGACAACAATTCCACCACTCGTCCAAGCCCTGAGGTAGTTGATGCAGTAGCCAATGCATTGCAAGAGCATTGGGGAAACCCATCTTCTCCTCACCGCTGCGGCACTCGAGTTCGAGTATTGGTTGAAAAAGCAAGGGAAGAAATTGCCCAATCTTTGAGAGTTTTGCCCAAACAGCTGACTTTTAATTCCGGCTCAACCGAATCGAATAATACTGTCCTTGCATGGGCCGCTGCGAACTTTGACGGAAACTTATCCAAGATTTTGATCTCCAGTATCGAGCACCCGAGTCTATTGGAAGCAGCCAAGTATTATTTTCCTAACAAGGTTGAGCAGATACCCGTCGATCATAATGGCTTGGTTAAATTTGCTGAATTTGAGAAGCTAATCAATCAATCCCAACCCGTTTTGGTTTGCCTGCTTGCCGCTCACAATGAAACCGGAGTAATTCAGCCATGGGAGCAGGTCGCTCGTCTATGTAAACAGAAAGGAATTTGGTTCCATTGTGATGCAACTCAATGGATAGGAAAAATGGACCACAAGGGATTGAGCGAATGTTCGAGCTTTTGTTTTTCTGCCCATAAATTTAGAGGCCCCAAAGGGGTGGGTGCTTTGGTTGCTTCGGTTCCCATGAGTTTGATCAAAGGAGGCGGGCAGGAAAAGGAGTCAAGGGGAGGAACGGAGAATTTTCCTGGAATTGAAGGCATGCGGTTTGCCTGGAAGAGACATTTCCCCTCCCATCCGACGTTGGCGGATCATCAAAAGTGGAAAATGAAGTTTGAGGACTGCTTGCTGGAGAAGTTGCCTGGATCCATGGTTATTGGTGGAGATTCACCACGGTTGTGGAACACATCCCTTTTATGCCTTCCCGATTTCGATAACTTAAGCTGGGTGAGTAGGCTTGATAAACTTGGGCACAAGGTGTCCACAGGATCTGCCTGCTCCACTGCCCGAGAGCAGCCTTCCTCTTTGGTTGGAGCAATCGGCTTGGATGAGCGACAAAGCCGGAGACTTGTGAGGGTGAGTTCATTTGTTGATAACACAAAACAAGATTGGCTGGACTTGGCAGATGCTTTTCAATCTGCCTATCACGAGCTCCGGTTTGAGAGTGAGTCAACTGGTATAATTTCCTTCTGAATTACTATCCAAAATCGTGCGACTCGTAGGGATTAACCTCGAAAACTTTCGTAACTTAGGTTCGGTACGTTTACAGTTTTCTACCGACCGAATTTTTTTCATAGGCAAAAACGGGCAGGGTAAATCGAACCTGCTCGAGGCAATAGGAATGTGTTCAACCTTACGCTCGTTTCGTGGAGCGACAACTGAATCGATGGTGAGAGAGGATTGTACGGAGGCATCTCTTTTTGCCCAATTTTTGGATGACCATGGCAATGAGAGAGATGTGCTGGTGAGTTTTGGAAAGAAAGGCACGAAATCGGTAAGCTTGGATGGAGAACCTGCCCAGAGGCTGAACGACCTATTGGGACAGTTTCCCCTAGTCTGTCTTTCTTCAAGAGATTTTCGTTTGGTGCGCGAAAGCCCGTCTGACCGGCGTAAGTGGATGGACTTGGTTTTATCTTCCACTTCTTCCTCATATTTGTCTGCCTTGCAAAAGTACTACCGGTCGATGAAGGAAAGAAATGCATTACTCAAAAAACAGGCAGCAGATGCTCAGGTACTCGCATTTGAGCATCCACTTGCTGCTTCCGCAGAGACACTTTTTCAGATTCGGAAAACACTTTTTCCCGTGCTAGTGGAAGCTTTCGAACATTCTTATGCCCAGCTTAGTAATCATTTGGAAACTGCCAGTCTTTGTTATTTGCCAGACTCTGAAGCCTCGGATCAAGCAGCATGGCAGGATTTGTTTGCCCGCGAACGATCGAGGGATCGCCAAGTGGGGGCAACCCGGAAAGGCCCGCATCGGGATGACTTTGCCCTCTTGTTAGATGGTAAGAACGCCAGTCATTTCGGCTCGGAAGGCCAGCAAAAAGGAATTGTTCTCGCACTGAGAATGGCTGAGTTTTCTTTTCTCAAACAAAAACTGGGCCGGATTCCTATTCTATTGGCCGATGATTTTTTGGGTGAATTGGATTCTTCCCGCCGAGCAAATTTTCGTAAACTGCTTCCTCCAAATGCTCAAACCTTTGCTACGGGTACGGAATTTCCTTCCCAGCAAGATGTCGATATTTGGGAAGCCTTTGAGGTTGATTCTGGAAGTTTTACTCCCTTAGCACAAATCCACCACCCATGATTGAGCTTACATGGATGCACTGGGTCGTACTTGGGATAGGGGCTTTGATTATGGGGTTAAGCAAGGGAGGGATACCCGGTGCCGGCAATCTGACGGTTGCTCTGTATGTATTGGTTCTGGAGGATGCGCTGGGGTCGTCGGGAGTGGCTCTGTCCGTAGGTCTACTTTTACCTGTTCTAGTTTCTGCTGATCTTGTTTCCACCATCGTGTATCGAAAGTTCGTTGAATGGACTCATGTACGTCGGTTGCTTCCATATTTCATGGTCGGTGTACTGGTCGGTTGGTTCACCTTTGATTACTTTCAAGAGGAGGGTAGGGGAGAAAGTTTAAAGGTTCTTATCGGCGTTATCCTTCTCGGTATGACCCTGCTTCGCTTTTTACATTTGCAGTTATCCAAAAACCGCAAAACGGAGACTTTGCAAGTTCCCCGTTTTTTGGGCCCAGTTCTCGGGCTAGTTGGGGGCATGGCGACCATGCTGGCCAACGCGGCTGGACCCATTGCACAGTTTTATTTATTGGCTATGAAATTGCCCAAGTATACATTTATTGGAACATCTGCTTGGTTATTCCTGATCGTAAATGTTTCCAAGGTCCCATTGATGTATGAGCTTGAGGTTCTAAACCTCGAAATTTTTTCGGTCTGTGTCTGGTTGTTTATCCCAGCGATGTTGGGAGCATGGATTGCTCCAAAGATAGTTGTCTACATCAGGCAGGTTTGGTTCGAGAGAATGATTTGGTTCTTTATCGTGGTCGCTGGTCTGCGCATGATCTTTTAATTATTTAGTGAATAAATCATCGCGAAAACTTTGGGCTCAACATTTGGCTGGCCAATCGACCAAAAGAAAATTGGAAGTTGATCCCAAAAGGCTTCTCAAAAAAGAGTCATTTAAGGGAAAAATACTCGGGGTTGATCCAAGTCTTCGTGGAACGGGTCTGGCGATTCTGGAATGTGACGGAAGGAACTATAAATTGCTTCATTCAGAAACACTCAAGCTTGGCACTAAGGTGTCCTCTATTTCCTGCCTGGGTAAAATTCATGAACTGGTGGCTCATTTGATCGACTTGTGGCAACCACGTCACCTTTCCTGTGAAGAAACTATTTATGTCCAAAATTTCAAAACCGCTCAAATTATGGGCGCTGCTCGAGGGGCTGCATTGTCAGCAGCGGCAATCCGAGACCTTCCAGTTTTTGAATACGCACCTTTACGGGTCAAGCAGGCTGTTGTGGGTTTTGGTCGAGCGAGCAAAGAGCAAATGTCGAGCACACTTGCCCAAATGCTTGGGCTTCCCCAAGCGTTGCCATTTGACCAGGCAGATGCACTGGGGCTTGCTCTTTGTCATGCCTTGACTTGGGCGCCTTCCTGACCTTTTTTATCTGATCAGACATGGGTTGGGCACGAATTAAATTGAGCCAGTCTAAATTGATTGGCATAAAGGGCTGAGACAGCTTAATTCCCAACCTTTCAAATTACGCCTTCCGGGGAGAGCCCGGTTTCATCTTTAATACGAGTCATGGCAGATATACAGGATAGCACTGAGGTCATTCATCGTATTGATCAAGATACCAAAGGAGATAACTCCGTTCGTTTTGATGAATTGGTTCGTCTGCTTGAGCATGGAACGGATGAGGAACTGAATCACCACTTAGAGGGGTTTCACCATTCGGACCTCGCCGATGCGTTTGGATTGCTGGATCGTTCTTTACGTAAGCGGTTGATCGAGTCCGTTAAAGAAGAGCTTGATCCAGATTTGCTCTTTGAGCTAGAGGATCACCTCCGAAAAGAAGTAACCGACAGCCTGACTCCCGAGGAGGTTGCCGAAGTAATTACAGAGATGGACTCCGATGAAGCGGTCCAAGTGCTGGAGGATATGGATGAAGGTGAGCGTGCTGAAGTTCTTAGTTCTGTGCCCAAAGAAGAGAGAGAGGATATTGAGGTTGGTCTGGCTTTTCCTGAAGATAGTGCGGGTAGAAGAATGCAGACCGATGTGGTCTCAGTCGGCACAAACTGGACTGTAGGACAGACGATTGACTATTTGCGGGAGGAAAGTGATTTACCTGAGGAATTTTTGGATTTGTTTGTGGTGGATGAAGAAGCCCGCCCTGTCGGAATTATTTCTCTTTCACGAATTTTACGTTCTCCAAGAAATACTTTGATGCGGGAAATCTCTGACGAAACCCAGGTTTTGGTACCGGCAGATACACTTCAGGAAGAAGTGGCACTGCTGTTCGAAAAGTATGACCTGACCACCGCTGGAGTAGTAGATGAAACTGGGAAACTTCTTGGGATGATCACCGTCGATGATGTGATGGAGGTGGCTCGAGAGGAGTTCGAAGAGGATGTTTTGCGATTGGGTGGAGTGGGGGAAGAGACCATCGACGATGGAGTACTTCAGTCATCGGCTAAAAGATTTGCCTGGTTATTGGTCAACTTGATTACCGCAGCCCTGGCTTCCCTAGTGATCAGTTTATTTGATGCCACTATCGAGCAGATGGTCGCCCTAGCCGTCCTTATGCCCATCGTTGCATCCATGGGAGGCAACGCAGGTACGCAAGCGCTGACGATCACGGTGCGTGCCTTGGCCACCAAGGAACTGACCTCCTACAATACCCTACGGGCGATTCGCAAGGAATTGCTGGTCGGTGCCCTCAATGGTATATTTTTTGCCCTGATCTCTGGTGTAGTCACTATCTTTCTCTTCGGGGAAAGTGGAGATTCCTCCTTTTTACTTGGGGGAATCATTGCCGGTGCGATGGTCATCAATATGATCGTGGCCGGATTGTCAGGGATTATTCTTCCCGTGCTGCTTGATCGTCTGGGCACGGACCCTGCCCTTGCATCCGGGGTTTTTGTAACAACGGTTACAGATGTAGTTGGTTTTTTTGCCTTTCTTGGGTTGGCTTCTGTTTTTTTAATTTGAAATCTAGTCCTGCTAACCTTGGTTAGAATTTCTGTGGCTCAAATCCTTTGGGCCAATTCCATTGATCACCATTCCAAAAGAGTCCGAATTCTTGTTTTAAGTCTTCGAGGATTCCTGGTGAGTAAAACATGTAATCTGGAGAAAATTTCTTTCTTTTTCCGCTAAAGGTATCCCTGAAAGTCCAAATGGACTGGTTTGCGTCCCAATGCATTTCATTTGGGTGTTTTTCCAGTAAGGAGATTGCGATCAAGGGTATTTTAATCATTCCTTCCCTGCTTTTCTCTATCGCTTGAAGGTTTAAGTCGATTACCTTGTCAATTTTCTCTGCATTAAACTGAAGAAGATAATCGAGGGCAAATACCCCAACTCCTAGACCGGAACAAAGTAGTAAAGTGACGAGGAGGATTAAACGGCGCAAAGTACGATCGCTTGAATCTCTCATTTCACGAAGTTCCTTCATGGCTCGGTGAATTTTGGATACATCTTCCCCATTAATCCGCAGGGAAGAGATTTTATCTTTAAATTCTGTTTTCCATGTTTCAGATGGTGTTTCGACCTCGACCAAATTTGAAGGCAAAGGATTACCCTGCTTGCTCTCAAGGTCTGGACTGTCCTTACTCAACTCCCCGTCTTTCATTGGCCATCCTTGGACGGTTTCTTTTTGGAGTATGCAAACCTGGCAATTTCCATATCAACGGAGGGTTGCCCCTCCTTTTCGTCGGTAACTTGGTGAATATATTCAGTTACTGAATTTGCAATTAAGGTGGACATACTTACATCCAATACACCGGCAAGGTACTGCATTCTTTGGTACACGGGTTTGGTAACCCGTCCGTTGATTGCCACATAAATATCCTTTCCCTCTGCCATAATCTTAGTTTTCGTCCTTTCTTAATGAGGGGAAACCTTTGGGTGCATGCCATTTTCCCTGTTTCCAGTGTAGGCTGGATTTGGATAATTCAAGGTATGCTTTTTGGGGAATTATAATACTGTCGTAGAAATTCCTTTGTGCACCACTTGGTTTCTGTACAAACCAACCTTGATTCTTACGATCCCAAAGCAATGGATGCAAAGGAGAGCTAAGTATGGCGAAGGCATCGGTGTGGATGAAGGTTTTATTCGTCATATCAAACTTTTCAACCCCGGCATCAATCACTTCATCGAGTTTATCGACCTTGAACCTCATTAAATAACTCACTCCAAATCCAAGAAAGCAAAGGCCGATGATTGTCAGACTGATAATGGCAATGGAAAGTACTTTGATCGTCCGGTCATTTTTCTCTTTGATCGTTTTAATTTCATCCATTAAATCCTTGATTTCAGCGATCTTTTCTCCATTTAAGCGGACGGTTTTGATCTCATCGTGAAATTCGGTTTTCCATGATTCTGGAGAAAGTTCTACCTCAATGGAGTTAGATTCTTTTGAATCTAATGAATGCTCAGTCATCTTTTGTGACTCCTACTTTTGGGCATTCTTCTTTTTGGCGTAAGCAAATCGAGCAATTTCCAAATCAACCGTTTGAGCACCTTGATTAGAAGTGACTTGGTGCAAATACTCAGTCACCGCACTTGCTATCAAAGCAGAAAGACTCATGTCGAGCGACTTAGCTACTTCCTGCATATTTTCATATATTTCACGAGACACTCTAGCATTAATAGCGACAAGGTCTTCATTTTGCGAGGAAATCATTATCTAGCAAAACGAAATAAAAATTATTTTACTTGTCAAATAATTATTATTAAAGAAAGTTAAAGAAAATTAATTATTTTACTAAAAAAAACAAAAAAAAATTTGCTTA
>Ga0181597_10007190_pt1 | contig 10185 bp, 5 predicted proteins | sample 041ome_5_FD_148647 | JGI IMG/M metagenome (GOLD analysis project Ga0181597, IMG submission 148647) | Coastal salt marsh microbial communities from the Groves Creek Marsh, Skidaway Island, Georgia - 041403US metaG (spades assembly) | ecosystem: Environmental > Aquatic > Marine > Intertidal zone >...
CCACAGAACGTCGCCGGTCAATTTATCGTATGCACGAAAAGCGGTTCCCCACATATTCGGTTGGGTGCCGCCATGGTTGTTGCTGCCTTCGCCAATGAACAATAGGGTTTTGGTGAGCAGCGCAGCCGGGCGGCTGGCGATGCCCAGGTTGGACAGGTTCAGGTTTTCAAGATCGGGGTGATCGCTGAGCGAATCGCCGTTGGCCACCTGCCAGATGTGTTCGCCGCGGTTCATGTCGATGGCGGTGATGCGTCCCCAGGGTGGCTTGGTCAGAGGAATGCCATCGAGGTAGGGCGCTTCCCGGTTCGGGCTCCAGTATGCCATTTCCGCCTCCGGATCTTCTGTTGCCTCGAGACGATAGACGCGGGGGATGTCATTGGTAAAACCATAGTAGTAGCCGGTGTCCGGATCGAAGGCACCGGTGTTCCAGTTTGCCGAACCCCATGAGCCGGGCAGAGTCAGGGTTCCTTGTGTGCCACCTGGCTCTTCGCTGATAAGTGTAGGAGGAGTAAATATTGGTCCGATCACAAAATTGGCTACGGTTGCCCTTGCGATCTGTCCGATCTCGGGATAGTCGATGATGTCTGCTTCGGTAATTCCCTGGGTTGCTATGGGGGCAGGTTTGGTAGGGAAGGGCTGTGTTGCGGACAGCTGTTCACCCGGGACGTCGGATTGGGGGACTGGTATCTCTTCGATAGGCCACACCGGTTCACCGGTCACGCGATCAAATACGTAGACCCATCCGGTCTTGTTGGCCTGCATGACAGCCTTGATCGGGCGACCGTCTACCACAATGTCACCCAGGATCGGCGGCCCGACATTGTCATATTCCCAGACATCGTGATGCACCATCTGGAAATGCCAGACCCGTTCGCCGGTACTGACGTCAATGGCGACGAGGCTGTTGGAATAGAGATTATCTCCAGGGCGGTGACCACCATAGTAGGCGGCGGTCGGCGCCGTAAAGGGCACATAGACATAGCCCAACTCTTCATCCGCACTCAGGCAGCACCAGGAGCCCAGATCGCCGGAATCGCGCCACGAGTCGTTGCCCCAGGTCTCGGTACCGAACTCGCCTTCCCGGGGTACGGCGTGAAAAGTCCACAGTAACTCGCCGCTGCGAACGTCGAAGCCACGTACGTCTTCGGACTGCACGCCGCGCCATGTGGTGCCACTATCGCCGGCGCCGTCCACCGTGCCGGTAATGATAATCACATCGTTCACCACCAGTGGGCCGCTGGAGGTAAGACTGAAAGTTTGCGCGCCTTCTGGTACCAGGTTCAGACGGCCGCTGTCGGCAAATGCAGTGATGGGTTCTCCGGTTTGCGGATCTAAAGCGAATAGGGAGCCGTTGCGCACTGACAGCAGGCGCGCATCTGCGCCGCTTTGCCATAATTCCACGCCCCTGCTGCCGCTACCCCGGGGCAACGGCGCCTCATTTTCATCGATAGCCTGGACCCATAGCGTGTCGCCGCTGGCCGGGTCGAAGGCTTCCACCAGACCCAGGCCATTGGAGGCATATAGAACGCCATCAATATAGACAGGCGTACCGCGCAGGTTTCCGGAGACCCTGAGGCGGGGAAAGGCTGAGGTTATGGATTCGTCGATGGCGGAGCGCTGCCAGACTATTTCGAGTTGCTGCACATTGCCGGCGTCGATCTGGTCGGCAGGGGAATAGCGGTTAAAAGCCTTATTGCCGCCCCAGTAAGTCCACTCCTGTGCATGGCAAACAGAGGCAAGGGTGAGCAGGCCGCAGTAGATCAGGGTGCTGGTGAGACTTCGCGTACCGAACGCTGCGAAGTGATTTTCCTGGAAGCTTTTCATGATGGCGCTCCTTTTATTCTCAGTACAATAAACCAAGAGTCTGGCGCTGTCACGCCTGTCACTGCTGCCCGCGCTAACGGTAATAATCCTTCCTGGGTTATGCTATTGCCATGAGTGCACTGGCAAAACAATTATGACTCGGGCGACAGTAGTAGGAGCAGGGATCGTTGGCCTGTGCACTGCCTTGTATCTACAAAAGTCAGGGCGCCAGGTAACACTTATTGATCCTTTGTCCCCCGGTGCAGGGACTAGTTCCGGTAACGCTGGCATTATCTCCGTGGGTTCCGTCCACCCGGAATCCATGCCTGGTATCTGGAAGGAAATTCCCGAGATGCTGCTGCAGTCACAGGCACCGGTGAAACTAAGGCCAGGCTACCTCCTGCCTTTTGCGCCCTGGCTGATGCGCTTCCTCGCCAACAGTTCAGCCGAGAGATCGCAACGCTCGGCTGCGGCTATCCATGCCCTCACCTCAAGGGGACTAGATTATCTGCTGCCCTTGGCCAGACAGGCAGCCGCGCTAGACCTGATTCAGCAGCAGGGCTCGCTTTATGTCTATGGTCGCAAGGACCAGTTTGAAAAGGCGAAGCGGGACAACGCCTATCGCGATCGCCTGGGTGCCAGCAGCGAAATTATAGAGGGAAGCGAGTTAAATGATGTTGAACCTTGCCTGGCACCGGGCCTGGCAGGTGCGATACTCAATCCGGATGCCGGGCATACGGTGTCGCCCCTGCGGCTGTCGCAGGCGCTGTTCAGACTCTTCTCGCAGCAAGGTGGCGAGTTTATTCAAACCCGGGTTACCCACTTTGATCGGATGGGGAATCGGGTGACTCGACTCGAGGCCTGTGGCTATCGCGCGACAGATGAGTTGTTTATTACTGCGGGTGCTTACTCAAAAGAGTTGGCAAGGTTACTGGGTAGCTCCATGCTGCTGGATACCGAACGCGGCTATCACCTGCTTATGCCGCAGCCCGGGATTTCCTTGCGGCGCCCGGTTTTGTTCCCGCCCCAGGCATTTGCCGCGACCATGATGACCGAGGGCTTGCGGCTGGCTGGAACGGTAGAGTTTGCGGGATTAAGCGCGGCACCAGATTATCGCAGAGCGTTCGACATGGCGGTCCATGCCAGACGCTTGCTGCCGGGACTGGAGGGAGAAGGACAATCGCCGTGGATGGGGTATCGTCCGAGCCTGCCCGATTCACTGCCGGTGATTAGCCGCTCGCCGTGGTTCAATAACGTCTACTTCGGTTTTGGCCACGGTCATCTGGGGCTGACCATGGCGGCAGTTACCGGGGCAACCCTGGCGGCGATGGCCGCGGGGGACTCACCGCCAGTTGATACAGCGCCTTATCGCATCGATCGCAAGATCTAGTCGGGTAACGCGAATACCCAGATCACACCACCCTGCGGTACAAAGGTGCGGGTACCGCGCTGCATGTCCAGACGCGCAGTCATTCCTGCTGCATCGACTCCCCAGCCTGACTGCACCGCAACATACTGCTTGCCATTCACCGAATAGGTGGAGGGCACGCCGATGATTCCTGAGTTGGTTTTGAATTCCCATAACAGATCACCTGTGGTGGCGTCATGGGCGCGGAACATGCGGTCAGTAGTGCCGCCACTAAAAATCAGGTTGCCGCTGGTGGTGAGAATGCCACCCCAGTTATGCGATGCAAACGTCTGGGTCCAGACCTCTTCCCCGGTATTCATATCCCAGGCCTGAATCTCGCCTATATGGGTGGCGCCTTCCCGCACGGTCATCTGGGTGCGTGCGCCCATATAGGAACTGCCCGGCATGTAAGTTACTTCCCGGCCTTCAATCACGCCGCAGTGATTGTCATTGGCGGGTATGTATACCAGTCCGGTTTCCGGGTTGTAGGCTGCAGGCGGCCAGTCCTTCCCACCCCAGAGCGAAGGGCAGAATGATGTCGTGCTGCCGGTAGTGGGTTTGTGGGCAGGATCATAAGTCGGTCTGCCGGTTTCGGGATCGATGCTGGCGAAGGCATTTTGATAAACATAGGGTTCGGCATCGACGAAATTAATCTGATCAGCTGTTCGCTCCAGCGTCCAGAGATAGCCATTGCGGCCCGGGTGCACCAGCGCATCGATCAGGCGGCCGTTGCGTTCCACCGGCATCAAGATTGGCGTGGACACTTCGTCCCAGTCCCAGGATCCATTCCAGTGGTATTGATGGTGGTCACGAATCGCGCCAGTTTCGATATCCAGCGCCAGCACTGAGTTTGTATAGAGGTTGTCACCCGGGCGCTGGTCGCCGATCCAGGGGCCGGGATTTCCCGTGCCGAAATAAGCCAGACCGAGTTCCGGATCATAATGTCCTGGCACCCACACAGCGGCACCGCCGGTACGCCAGGATTCACCGGGCCAGGTTTCATTGCCGGGCTCACCCGGCGAGGGCACGGTATAGGTGCGCCAGACTTCCTCGCCAGTTTCTGCGTCCAGTGCCACGATGAAACCGCGAATGCCCAGTTCACCGCCAGACGTGCCCACCAGGATCTTGCCGTCAATGGCGAGCGGCGCCATGGTGATGTAGTAGCCGAAGTTGTTGTCCTGGACAGTGGTATCCCAGGCTTTCCTGCCGGTGGCTGCGTCCAGTGCGACGACCCTGGCATCCAGAGTGGCGGTATAGACTTTATCGCCATAAAGGGCGACGCCACGGTTGGTGCGATGGAAGGCTATGTAGGTTTCCGGCAGATCGTGCTGATAGCGCCACAGCATATCGCCACTCGCCGCGTCGATTGCATAAACCAGATTGCCCGGCGTGGTGACGAACATCACGCCATCGTTGACGACCGGAGGCGCTTCATGGCCGCCCAGCATGCCGGTGGAAAAACTCCAGACTGGCTCTAGCTCGGTAACATTGTCGGTATCGATTTCATCCAGCTTGCTATAACCCCAGCCATCCAGTGTGCCGCGATAGGACAACCAGTTCTGGTCTTCCGGGTTAATCAGACGTTCGTCAGTGACCACACTATAGTCGGGTATCGGCAAGGCTTGCGCTGCAAGCTGGGTTGAAAATAGAAAGCTGTTCGCGGCTATGACGAGGGCAGGCAGGATATTACGAAAGCGCATGCGGTTCTCCCTTGCGATGTTTCTTGTTCTTTCTGGTTTTGTATTCGGGTTACTTTTCAGTACAAGGTATGCGCTGGCCCTTTATTTGTCCAGCTTAGGAGAGTCTTTAGGGGAGTGTAAAGAACGGGCCATTGCGCGGGATAGAGAGAGTGTCAGCTGCGATCTCGGGTCGCCATGGCCAGCAGCAGAGCAGCAATCAAAACCGTTGCCAAACTGGTGCAGAGCATTGGAATACGGACAGTCATGCTAGCCGACTTGCTTTGAAACCTTGAGAGATTGCGATTAAGTATTCTTCAGCTTTTAAGGTATATTTGAATTCTTGGTCAGCCGAGTGCAGCTGGAGAGGTAGAATTGGAAATGATAATGAATTTTTCGATTAGAAGAGTATTGATTAGAAGAGTATCGATTAGAAGAGCAACGATTAAAAACTTCCTGGCGCTCTTGAGTCTGGTAACAGGCCTGGACCTGCACGACTTGGTCCCACGCTAATGCTGCGGCAGGTGATACTGCCACAGAAGCCAGTGTCACCATCCTTTCTTCCAATCTTGCCAATGGCGCGGCGGTGGGTGAATGGGGATTGTCGGCCTTGGTTCAGGTTGATGGGCAGTGCATTCTGTTCGACGCGGGTCGCTATCCGGACACCGTGATTCGCAACGCTGAGGTACTCAATGTTGACCTGTCCTGTGTTACCGATGTGGTGCTGAGTCACTTTCACTTCGATCATACGACGGGCTTGATCCCCATCATCGAGAATCTCCGCGAGATCAATCCTCGTGCTATTCGCAGGGTGCATGTTGCCGCTGGGTTTTTCGCACCGCGCCGGGCGGTGTCGCAGTCAGCCATCGCGGCGAACCAGATGATTGATGAACGCAGCCGAATTGAAGCCATGGGGGTGGAATTTCTGGTGCATGAACAGGCCACGGAAATTTTTCCTGCGGTCTGGGTGTCCGGGCCGGTTGAGCGACTTCATCCTGAAACCAACTATGGCACGGCCCTGGAAGTTTCTCTCGATGGAGAGTGGGTGAGAGATCACCTGCCCGAGAGCCAGGCGCTGGTTATTCGTACCGACCAAGGGCCCATTGTGCTATTGGGCTGTGGTCATTCCGGTGTGGTGAATGCCCTCAGCCAGATTCAGGAGCAAATCCAGGATGAAGCCATTCACGCGCTCATGGGTGGGCTGCACCTGTTTGCAGCCAGCGACGAGACTTTAAACTGGACCGCGGAAAACCTGAAAGAAATAGGGGTCCAGAACCTGATGGCTGGGCACTGCACCGGCATCGAGCCGCTTATGCGCCTGCGCGCCGGCTTGAGCCTGAACCGGCGCACGGCTGTGGTCGGGGCGGTGGGTTCGCGCTTTGTGCTGGGCGAAGGTATCTATCCGACCGCTATCGCGATGTAACGGTACCCAACTCAAGATTTTCTTTGCGAGATTCATCGTCCTGGGTGATCGCGTCGACTTCTTTGCTCTGCTCGTTAAGGTAGTAAAACACGGCCCCATTGACGACCAGGCCAGCGAAACCAATTTCAGGTCCATATAGCCAGGTGGCACTGATACCAAGGTCGCCAGCACGCTCACCGAAACCGTAAAGCTCATACACCAGTCCATTCCAGATGGCGTGGTAGATCGAGGCTGGCCAGACACTGCCGCTGAGTTGTCGCATCAATCCCCAGATCAAACCCAGCAGGGTGGCGTTAACCAGATAGATGGGAACCTGCACAGCGGGTGGCGCGTATTCCTCGGTCAGGAATACCGCAGAAAGATGCCAGGCGACGAACGCCGCGGTAGTTGCCCACAACGCAAACTTTTCGCTGTGACCACTGCGCATTGTCAGCGACCAGAGCAATCCTCTGAAAAAACCCTCCTCAGTCAGCAACACCATTAGTATGCCCACACTCGATGCGAGTGACACATTGAACCAGGTGTTATTCCAGTCGGTCTCAGTCGTGTCGGTGTGACCAGTCAGCAGTGCTGCACCGGCGATCAGGCTGGCGCCGAGGATTGGCATCAGGACAGAGAACGCATACAGTGATTTCTTGCCCACCACAACGCCCAGCTCGGCGCGACTGTGTTTGCCCAGCCAGATGAAAACTGCTGACAGCGGAATGAGAATGAAGGCGCTAAACGCGCCATAGCCATTGGCATCCATGGTAGAGGTGATGCAAATGGCGATGAGTACTGCAAAGAAAAAAGAAATGGTGTGTTGCTGCATATCTTGTTATTCCGGTAGTAACTTGATCAATCGGGGTGCGCAGTCAGTTTCCACTTGCGGGTCCGACGGCCTCTTGACCACTAGTTCAGCAATTTCCATACCAGCAGCCAAGCCCCCGGATATTGGGGCCTGCAGGCCAGAGGAAATAGGGAAGGTGGCGAAATTCACTACTTAGTGAATCATTGCTACCATCAGGCGTGACAGGGAGAGAAAAATGACTACAACGATTCAAGCCGCTATCGGCACCAGGCTACTGCTAGCACTCACGATGGCTTCAGCAAGCGGGCAAGCTGTTTCCCAGACGCCGGTTGGTGACACTCCAACTACAGCGCGAACAGTGTCCGGCGACTACATTAGCTGGCGTGAACACATCATCGATGACCCGGTCACCGCTGGCGTCAACTTCAGCGGTAGTGATGGGTTCGTGATGGGGGATATCGATAAAGATGGTTTCGAGGACATCGTATCCGTGCACGAGTCCGATGCCGAGTATGATTCCGGTTCGTTTCTGGAAGATTTTGTGCCGCCGGTGGCAGGGCATGTGAGAGTGCATTTTGGATCAAGCGATCCAGATAGCTGGACCAATATTACGATTGCAGAAGCAGAAGATGTTCCGGCACCGGAAGATGCGGTGATTACCGATCTTAATGGCGATGGTTGGTTAGATGTAGTGGCGGCCGCAGAGCGCTCCCACCTGATTTATCTTCAGAACCCGGGCCCCAATGCCCGCAGTGAAACCTGGCCGCGCCTGATTCTGCCGCTGACCCGTGACAAGGGCTCATACATTCGTGTGTTCGCAGCCGACTTCAACGGCGATGGTGTGCCGGAACTGACAGCGCCGAACAAAGGCGCGCAAACCCCTGGCCCCGAAGACTACGCTCGCTCCACGCCAGTGGAATTGCATACCCTGCAGGGTGATCCCCTGGACGGTGACAGTTGGCAGGTGCAGGTGCTGGGCAACTACAGTATTCCGCAGAATGCAGAACCGGTGGATATCGACAGCGATGGCGATCTGGATATCATCGTGGGAACCCGCGGCGAATCCCGCCTGATTATTTTTGAGAATCCAGGCGACGGCAGCTTGAATTTTACTGAACATGCCGTTGGTATTTACGGTGCCCGCATGCAGGGTTTCAATCTTGAGTATGTGGATCTATCCGGCGATGGTCGTCTCGACATTATCGGCACCGCGCCCAGGGGTATGGTTTGGATTGAGCAGCCCGCACGCAAAGGGGATGCGTGGAATGCTCATTACATCGGTACTTTCGCGCCAGACAGTCACACCGGCTATGCCACGGCAGATATCGATGGCGACGGCGACATCGATCTGATTGCAGGCAGCTACAGCCGCGGTGACCGTACCGGTGACGACGCCAGTGCCAATGTAAACAGCCCTCTCGGTCGAATCGGTTGGTTTGAAAATCCCGGAGTCGCCGCAGCCAAAGGTGAATGGGCTCGCCATGATATCTCGCGACGCGTTCGTGGCATGTTTGACAAGTTCATGGCCCGGGATCTGGATAACGACGGCGACCTGGATTTCATCGGCACACGCGGCAACAGCTATCCCTACGACGGCGTGTTCTGGTTGGAGCAAGTTCGCAGCAGCGAACCTCGGGCCGCGTTTCAGCGCGCGCGAGCGCAGGAAAGCAATGAAATGCCGCTGCCCTGATCGCGCCAGCGTTGAGTTATCTCTGCTAATAACAACAAGAAGGTCTTAACAAAATGACCAATCAAGCGGTAAAAAACCCAAGGCTGTTGCCAATACTTCTGGGCGCCATTGCTGTGCCAATGACTCTCGGTGGCCTGCAGCTGCTGTTTCTGGGAGGTTCATTCTATTACCTGCTATGCGGCCTGGTACTGCTGCTGTGTGCCATGTTGCTTTGGCAGGGCGATCCGCTGGCATCAAAAATCTATGGCGGCCTGCTGGTGTTCACCGTGCTGTGGGCACTGTATGAGTCAGGCAGCAATCTCTGGGCGCTGGCACCGCGCATTCTGCCTCTCGCCGCGCTAGGTTTACTCTTTATTACACCCTGGATGCGCAGATCGCTGCACCAGGGCAGGCCGCCACCGCTGTTTGCAGAGACCGCAGCCAAACTCGTGGTGCCAGTCTTTGCCGTGATTTTCCTCCTGGTATTTGAAGCAGGCACAGGCTATGAGGTCAGTCCCATGCCTGCCCGCAGCGGCGTGAATACGGTCAACGCCGCAACGGACTGGCCCAGCTATGGCAATACCCTGGGTGGGACACGCTACTCACCGGTCAGTCAGATCAATGTAGAAAATGCCGGCGACCTCGAGTTGGCCTGGACCTATCGTACCGGCGCAGGCGGCGCCTTTAAGGCAACCCCGCTACAGGTAGGTGATCTGCTTTACTTTTGTACCGGTGGCAACCGGGTTGTGGCGCTTGATGCCGAGGCTGGTGAACTGCGCTGGCAGTTTGATCCCTTGATTGATCAGGCACACTTGTCACAGGCGCGCTACTTCACCACGGGATGTCGAGGCGTTTCCTATTACGAGGCGCCGCCCGATTATCGCGGCGAGTGTCCTGCACGCATCCTGACGAACACCACCGACTCGCGCCTTATCGCTCTCGATGCGCTTAGCGGTGAACGCTGCAGCCAGTTTGGCGACCAGGGTGAGGTGGACCTCACCACCGGCATGGGCAATGACCCGCGTATCTCCAACTTTCAAACGTCACCGCCGGGCATTGTGCGTGGCAACGCGGTGGTGGGTGGCTGGGTTATCGATAATCGCGCGGTGGGACCACCCTCTGGCGTAATCCGTGCCTTTAACGCGCTCAGTGGAGAGTTTGCCTGGGCCTGGGATATGGGAAGACCCGGAGTTTATACCGAGCCTTTGCGTGGTGAGGTCTACACCCGTGGGACGCCCAATGTCTGGAGCCTGTTTAGCGTCGATGAAGAACTTGGTCTCATCTATGCGCCTACCGGCAATGAGACGCCCGATTACTATGGTGCGCACCGGCTGGAAGTCAGCGAGCAGTACGCCAGCTCGGTGGTCGCGATTGATGGCGAGACCGGTGCCCCGCGCTGGTCCTATCAGACGGTGC
>Ga0181597_10007191_pt1 | contig 10183 bp, 7 predicted proteins | sample 041ome_5_FD_148647 | JGI IMG/M metagenome (GOLD analysis project Ga0181597, IMG submission 148647) | Coastal salt marsh microbial communities from the Groves Creek Marsh, Skidaway Island, Georgia - 041403US metaG (spades assembly) | ecosystem: Environmental > Aquatic > Marine > Intertidal zone >...
GCACCTCGCAATCGCACTTTAAAAAAAACACCGATGCCTCGCGCGCCACCAACGCCTCGCACCGCGCCTCCTCACCCTCCTCCCCGCACACGGTACGAATGAACGCATCGCAATCGCGCCACGCCACCGACGCGCGTTCGCCGTCGCCCAGCGCGCCGCGAAACACCACCGGCGCGCGGTGGCGGTAGCGCGCGCGAAACGCCGCGGCATCGTCCGCACGCGCAGCATCATTCGCGCCGCCGCCGCCGCCGCCGCCGTCATCGGCGTCGTCGCGCATCGTCGGATATATATGCACCGATATCATCCGCGCGCGCGCGCGTCGCGCGTGTGCGGCGACGACGATGATGACGCGGCGGCGCCACGCGCTTTGGCGGTTGGTCGCCCACGCCCCCCAATCGCGAATGCCCGTTCCATCGGCGTTCGTGCGCGCATCCGCGACGACGACCGCGCGCGCGATGACGCGCAGAGCATGGCGAAAATGTCGACGATGACCGCGCGCGCGTCGTCCGCGCCGTCGCGCGCGTCGCCGGCGCCGTCGCGTCGTCGTCCGTGCGTGACGATTAATCTTCTCACGTGCGTGTCATATACAACGGCCCATGGGCTCTATATATAGCGAAAGTACACACACCACGCCAACACACACCCGGTATGTGTTGTAGTATATATACCATTAAACCATCTACAGTATGAAACGGCGTGTGTCCGCCGCACGCCCCCAGCGCGCGTGTTGTAGTATATATACCATTAAACCATCTACAGTATGAAACGGCGTGTGTCCGCCGCATCGCGCCGCCGCCATTGATTGCCTCGTCCGCCGACGCCGACGCGTGCGCGACGCTTTTGGACGCTTTTGAACGACGATGGGATTTTCTTGCGCACACGCCAACGCGCAGCGGCACCGCGTGACGACGACGACGACGCCGGTGCGTCGCGTCCATGTGCACGATGATGATGTGGACGAAGCGTCGCTCGGGCGCGCGCGTCACGATCGCCGCCGCGGTGGCGCGCTGACGACGATGTTGGGCGGGTTCTCGCTCGGCAAGGTGGCCATATGCGCGATGTGTGCGGTGGCGATGTCGTCGACGACGGCGCCGCGCGCGGCGTTGGGTGGTGGGGTGGTTTTGGGCGCGCGCGCGTCTGAGACGACACCCGCGGAATTCGCGTCGACGACGAGCGCGACGTTCGTGTCGACGTTTGACACCGATGGCGATGGGTCATTGAGTGTGAGTGAGATGGATACGATATTTACCACGTTGCATGAGCGAACGGAGTACGGAGCGTCGGATGCGCACGCGCACGGGCACGACGACGCGGCGACGTTGACGCCTACGGAGGTCTTCGCGAACGCCGACGCCGACGGGGACGGGGAGTTGTCGGCGTTGGAGTTTGCGAACGGATGCGCCGGGATTCTACGATGCGCTGCTGACGAGGAATGTGAATTTGACACGTCCACGTCGAGCGCGTCGACGTCGGAATCGACAGGCGCGAGCAAGTTGCTTGGGTTCAAGAGCGCCATGGGCGGGGCTATTCTCGCCGAAGCCTTTGTGGGCGGTATGGCGCCAACGTTTCTCGCCAAGGTGCTCACGAACACCATCGACGAAGCCCTTGGGTTGATGAATGCATTTTCTGGTGGTATTTTCCTAAGCGCTGGCTTGACGCACATTTTGCCGCACGTCATCGAGGCGAGCGCGAGCGTTACGTGGTCGCCTCAAGCGTATCCTCTGCCTTACGCGCTCGTGTGCTTGGGGTACATGTTGATTTTCTTCGTCGAACGTGTGTTGTTTCACACGCATGGGCACACATTGGAAGAGCACGACCACGACGAGGAGCACGACGCTGAAGAAGGTGGCAACGCGAATACAGCGAAACACTCGCACTCTCATTCGCATTCGCACGCGCCGGTAATCGCCCAGAAAGAAAAATCCGCAAAACCTCGTCGTCGGCGAATGACTGACGCAGAGATGGCTCCATACGTCTTGCTTATTGCTGTAAGCTTACACGCAATACTGGCTGGAGTGTCGCTCGGTGTGCAAAGCACGCGCACGAACATCACCGCGGTGGCCATCGCCATTATTTCTCACAAAGCTCCGGCGGCGTTTTCCATCGGGTTTGCATTTTACAAATCTGGTGTGACGACGTATAAACACATGTGCGCAATTATGTTTGCGTTCGCGTGTGTGACACCGATCGGTATCGCCATTGGCGTTGGCATCGGTTCATCATCGCCGACGGCGTCGCTCGTCCTCGAAGGTTTAGCTGCCGGTTCATTTATTTACGTCGGCGCCACGGAAATCGCGACGGATGAATTTGAAACTTCCGCCGAAGCTTGCGGGGACAAACACGGGTTACAGGCTGAACATATCGCGCATAGTCACCGCGTGCATCAAGCGCCGGACCGTAAGAATCGTTTGAAGAAATTTTTCGCCTATGCCGCCGGCGTGGGAACAATTCTACTCGCCGGCCTCGCCACGCACGATGATCATGATTGAAACGAATGAAACATTAGACCACGTAGCGTAACACAAAGTTGTAAGGTTTATTACATTTACGCGGGTTTTCTACGCGGTGGATGCGAGTGTCGACGCCACCACCCAGAGTGTAGCCAGTTCCACAAAACGTCGCAGAACTGCTCATGCAGATTCTTACTAAAGCTGTGTATTTTCACAACTGTGAAAAGCGTGCGCAAATGCTATAAATGGAATTGATACAGCACACGGTCTCGAATGGAGCAGTAGCGAATTTTCCTTGGATGGGTAAAATCGATGCTCGGTACAGTAGTACGGTACATGGAAGTGGTACAAAATTCGACAAACGCGTCGCGCGTGTGCGCCGCGGGTGAATGATGGTGATGGTGGTGATACAGTTCGAGGCATGTTAGCCATTACGGTTCTTGAGACTCTTTTCAGATGTCTTTGTCTTACCATCCTTGCATGGCGGTGATTATTTCTTCAGGATCCGATGGCATGTGCAAAATTTCTTCCATTGCTTTGTCACCGACAACGTCCTCGTCAAGGGCATACACACACGTCAACGTCAGTTGTGATTCGGGACGCGGTAGCTTTGACTCCAAATTTTTCGCTTGTTCAATTTCTACCTTATCCGATTGACGCGATACTGAATCCGCCGCTAATTCTTTAGGCACGTCCATCGTTAACCACGGCAGATCTTCCATATTCATGAACAATTCGGCCAAATCAGAGTGCGCGACAAACGCGCCTTCGTTCAGTCGTTTGTTCGTGTCAACTTTCGCGCTCTTCGCAGTCTTCGTCTTTCGCTTCTTCGAAGCGTTCGATACATCTAGTTCAGAGCCGGCGACGAACGTTTCTAGATCTCCGCATGAATCAAACAATCCCAGCTCATCCTTCTGCGCAAAGAGAGTTTCAATGTGTTTCTTGTACGCCATCTTAGCCTTAGTACGCCTCAGCTTTTCCGCGGAATGAATGGCTTTGCAAGCGGCACGAATGGCACCTTGAACTTGAGAAGTGTGATAGCCAAAAGCCATAATGGCATTGAAATCATCTTTTGTCGGCGGTGTGCGAATGAAAATCTCTTTTTCTTCAGGCGAAGCATCCGTTGGTGGCGGTGGCGGTGCCACAACCACAATATCTTCTGAAGCGCCGTTCACTTTCCCACATGGACGCATTGTTCCGCGGCGTGCAAACCAAAGTCCACAGGCGTTACACAGCGTACGCATGCCGTTGGGACCCCGTCGCATCAGGGGCGTGCTTGCGACGCCGCAGTTTGGATTGGAGCACGTCGCACTGCACGAGTGTTTCGTGCGCACTGGTGGCGTCAAAGACGGAATGCGCTCAAACTGACGACGAGTAATCTCTTGTACAATACACGCACACGCATCTTCGGCGTTCATCGTTCCGGGGTCAGATTGCGCGATGAGGCGACCGTCACCTTCAAATCCCCACGTAACTTTGTGCACGCCGTGTTCGTCGACAGACGCGGAGAACGGTTCTTCGAATAACAAACCCTTGACCTCGTATTCACGCGGAATAAATACCGATGGGATAGATGGGTCCCGTTTTTTAGTTTCCATGGACCTGACGCACAGTTGCACATCCTCATGCGTCAACACTCCCAGGGACGCGATGCGGATTTCAGAGTATAACGTAGTCACGTTCTTCAACTTTGCGCCTCGTATGCGTGACGATGCCTTAACAAACGGTTCCTTGATTGAAACACGCTGACCCAGAATAGACGTTCGAGAACTTCGCCGAAGCGATTCTATTTGTGGATCGTTTGCGACGTCAAACAAATTGCCCTTGTTGCTCGTTGTCGCGCTCGTCGTACCCGTGTCATGATTCTCAAACGCTTCGCCGCCGTCCAGAGAGCTCTCGCTCCCAAAGCTCCTCACGGTCGTTAAATGCGCCGTCGTCGTCATTTTCAACGTCCGAGCGCCCTCACTCGCTCGCGGAGTTTGAACACACACTTGCGTACTACCAGCACTTAAATCATCCACGCTCGTAGACGTCCTGAGTCCAGCCCGAGTGGTCGCGTTTCGTGCGAGCTTCGTGAAATCCACATCCAATGCGCTCTGCTCCTCCAATTCCGACGCCAATCGCCCATCCGTGAATAAATTCATTCCACCAATCGTACCAACCTTACTCGTTCCGTCCAATGTCGCACAAATCTCGCGTGCCTAGGCGATACAAATGTCATTCGTCAGTCGTCAATCGTTCGGCGGCGAGCGTCGTCTCGTCAGCCCCCTTCTACGCCATCGGCGCAACGCCCTCGTTCGCACCCCTCGCCGTCGCCCTCGCGCGCGCCTGGGCGTCTCAAACACCGCGACGAAACCCATCGTCGCCGTGTGCGACCCGTGCGCGGTGCACGACGGGCGCAGAGCGCCTCACGCGCGCGGTACCACCCGCGCGTCTCCGATCGATTGGTGTTCCGCCGTGCCGCGTCAGCACATCGCAACCTCGCGCCCTCGCGCTCGCGCTCGCGCTCATCGCGCACCTCGATGCGCGCAATCGCACGCGAGATATGATTGACGTCGCCTTCACGCGGTGTTGCGCACGGCGACGATGGTGACGCGCGCGAAGTGACGACGGTTGGGGTATCGTCGCGGCTCGCGACCTTTGGGAACCGTCGCGTGGTGTCGCGATATCGACGTCGACGGCGGCGCTCGCGTGGGTGTTGACGGGTTCAGCGCGATGATAAAAACTATATCGTCGCGTTGACGGGCCGAGCGGGGCGAATGCGCGGGCGAGCGCGACGTTCGCGCGAGGTGAGCTCGCGTGGAGAGGCTGGCTAGGCGGCGTCGGCGGCGCGCGCGGGGGAATATTTACATTCGATCTATCGTTTTCGCGCCGCTTTCAATGCGCGCGCGATGATTTCAACACATTCACGTTCGATGTTGACGACGTGCGTCGCGAGCGTTGCGCGAAGGTGCGCGATGGCGTCTTCTGTCGCGCGAGAGGCGTCGACGTCGGCGGGAATATCTTCTGATGATTGCGCGCGTCGTTCGTCATCGTCGCCGTTCGGTGCTTCAGGCTTCGCGCGCTTGCCATTTCGCACCTTGTTCACCGTCGTGAGCGGCGTGGCGCATTTCGCCTCAGAGAGGCCGTTTCGGAGCACGAAATCGACGACGGCGTCGTCGCTCGATAAAACGCAGCGCTCGCGAACAGCCGCCGACAACTCACCCATCGAACCGTCGACGACAAAGGTTCCGTTCGAGTCGATCGTGCGCACGCACCCGACGTCGACGAGAGCGTCAAAAATATGATCCCATGATAGCGCTTGGAGGATGACGTGATGTAAATTCTGTGTGCGCGCGAATAAGACGCGTCGCGGTGAGTCGGAGCGCGAAGCGTCACATCGAGCGTACGCGCGACAGACGGGACGGGCGTACAATGTTTGTTTCGTTCGCGCCGTGTCCACGACGTACCTCGTTTTCGATGTGTTTGCGAATGCGTTCGCGACCGGGGAATCGTTTTGCATCGGCGTCATAGATGTGTTGCGCCGCGCGAACGACCACGTACGCGGGCAAGACGTGAATCTCCTTCATTCTCGCGACACGCGCGGTGAATCCATCGAAAGATGCTCGAGCGTTTTGCGCGTCCATATCGACTTTGTGAAATACTTCACAGATGAGTCAAACGTAGTACTGATGTGGGTATTTTACGGTGCGCACAACAGATAGCACGATGCGAATGCGTTGGCGTGGCGTGATGTGGCGCGCGGCTGACTGCGACGCGACGAGACTTTGACATCGTCGTCGTCAACTTTTCACCTTTACTTTTGTGATTTGTCTGTTACAAGTTCGAGCTATTCAATAAGAGCCACCTTAAACACGATCGCGCGATTAACCATTGGCGCACTGGTTGCCCATCGCGTGGCCTTGTGCCATGAAAATTCCAAACGAAGGACGCCCCCATCCTGACGTTTCGTCGCAGCGCTCTGCTGCTTTATGTTTACGTCCCTTTGTTGCGAGGAGGAGTGCTCGGTCGCGCACCCATCATCGACCCAAATCCGCCCATGAGCTTACGCTCGGCAGGCTTCAATATCTGGAAGCTGCACATCAAGTTTTCATCTACAGTCATCATCGCACCGGCGTTGTCGAACTCTCCGCAATAGTTGGGCGCCGAGAAAACCGTGACAAGCTGCCGCTTTCCGAAAAACTCATACCCATTCTCAACAACCTGATGCGCTCTAACCACTAAGTCAAAATCAAACTTGGCGAGGAAATCGCCAACAACATCGGTCCCGTACGTATACGATACCCCGCGGTCGTTCTCGCCCCAGCCCTGAATATCCGCGTCTGGGTCGCTCCACAAAAAGTCGCACAACATTCCCATATCGGGAATGTCCGTCGGCCGTTTGATTTGAACTATTTGCTGTAGATCCTTCAACTCCGGACTCGGCCCGCCGTGAATGCAAAAGATCTTTTCATCCACAATGGCTGCAAACGGAAGGCAGTTAAACACGTCACAGAACACGCGCCACAACTTGATGTTGTACCGTCTCTTACACTCGTCATAAAAACCGTAAATGCGCGAAATCGAGTTGCACTCGTGGTTCCCCCGCAACAGGAAAAAGTTTTCTGGATACTTCACCTTGTATGCCAACAACAAGCAAATCACCTCCAAGCCTTGCTTGCCGCGATCGACGTAATCGCCCAGGAACAAATAATTCGCCTCTGGGGGAAACCCGCCGTACTCAAACAGTCTCAACAAGTCCGAGTATTGCCCGTGCACGTCACCACAAATCTTCAACGGCGCCTCGAGTTCAAGCAAGCACGGCTGTGCCAAGAAAATCTCTCTGTGTACCGCAAAACCGGGGTAAAAAATTCATCAGTCAGTCGCGTCGTCGTCGTCGCTCGTCGTATACGCTCAGCGTCGCGTAGCGCGCTCGCGTCCCCTCTTCTCTCATACCCTCGTCACGCGCCGCGCGCAAATGACCATTCACACCGAGCGCATGAGCACAACGTTGAGCCCCGCACACACGCGCACACGCCGCACCGACACGCACGAACCCGCCCGCGGCTCGATCGGCGTCGCGCCCGCTGACCCTCTCCACCACCTTCACACGCGCGCATTTCACCTCTCACCGCGCACGCACGCGCACTTTCCCGCGTACACACCCACGCAAACGCACGCACGAGTTCCACTTCATATTTCCCGCCCGTCACCCGCACCGAACCCGCGTCGCGCGCGCGTCACACGTCGTCGATCTCCACTCGCGCGCCTCGACCGCGCGCGCCTCGCGTTCGCATCGAATCGTCCCAACACGCACCTCGCCGCCGCGCACAGCGCTCTGATCTCGCCCTCCGCCAATTGCACCGTACGATTATTCGGTTGTCCGCGCACGCTCAACAACCGTTCGATCACGCTATCGACGTCCAGCGTGGTGGTCATGATTGACGCTGGTGATTCAAACGTTTACGCGCGAATCGATTCGTTCGGGTGTCAATCTTTCGTCGTCGTCGCTGCGGCGGCGCAGGCGAACGTCGATAACGCGCGGAAAGTGTGCGCGTGAAATGCGTCGCCACACCGCGCGTGCGAGCGGAGCGCGATCGAACTCGCGTCGCGCGTCGCGACGGGGTGTGCGGAGCGCCGCGCGCGGGACGGCGAGGACGGGGACGGGGTGGAGACGTCGAATGTCCGAAATTTGAAAAGGGACGTAGTGTGAGGTGATATATGCCCATGTGTGTGATTTATGAGGTGCATACGGGCGCGCGCCATCTACGCCTCGGGACACCGCGGATGAGGAGGAGGACGACGACGACAGAGATGACGCGACGCGATGGATGATTTTGAGTTAATCTTACTTTATAGTATTTCAATTCGATCAAAATTGAGCACGTGAAACAACAAAATGACTCGATTGACGCCGACGCGGAAAATTTGGCCGTCGAGACGCGCGCGCGGAGACGCGACTGACGGGACGCGAGAACGCGCCGTGTGTTATGGTCGTAGCATTCATGGTGACACGCTGTAACACACTCACATATCATATTTTAACACATTTCACCTCCAGTGGCTTGGGAGTTGGACAACGCACCGTACATGGGCGCTTGCTTGGCGTGCGCGCGTTTGGTTGAGCGGCGGCCAAAGACGTACCCGACGAGCGCGACGACGGCGACAAGCGCCGACACCGTGGCCGTGTTGGCGTAGAAATCTTGCGACATGCCGTTCGTAGACGCACCAAGGGCGTAGTGACTGTGACCGAGCGAGCTCGGGCCGTCGACGGGCTTGATATTCTTCATGATTTTCTTCGCGAGCTCCTTGGCGGTGTACACCTCGGCGTCGCGTTCGGTACCCTTGACGACGGCTTCAATCTTGGCGGCGGCGGCTTTTGAGAACAAATCGTTGAGCTTGGAGCTCGCAGATTCAGCGGCGGCCTTGGCTTTTTCCAAAGCTGCTTCGGCTGTAGCCTTGGCGGCGGCAGCGTCGGCGACAGCTTCCTTGGCCGAGTCGACGCCGGATTGCATGAGTTCAGCGTTTTCACGCGAGGCGTCAGTACCGTCGCTAGCAGCCTTTGCAGCAGCAGCCGCAGCATCGGCTTCAGCCTTGGCGGCTTGAGCCTTGGCGTCGGCCAAGTTTTCAATTTCTTCTTGCAAGCTTTCTTCGGCAGATTCAATTTCCGATTCAGCAGCGTCGACTTCGACGGTAGCCTCCTTGGTGGCGAACTCGGCTTCATCGGCGGCTTGGTCGGCTTTATCGGCGGCTTCTCTCGCGGCGTTTGCCTTGTTGTTGACGGCATCTTCAGCAGCTTGTTCGGCACTTTCAGCAGCTTGTTGAGCATGGTCCGCAGCAGCCTTTTCTTGCGAATCCTGCTCATCGACAATCAACTTACCGTCGGTTCCGATTTTAACGGCGCCGGAGACGTCGTTCCCGCCAGTTTTTGCCTGGGCATCCTTCTCGGCTTTTTCTTGAGCAGCCATTTCGTCGGCAGCATCTTGAGCAGCGTCTTTGTTTGCTTTTACGGCAGCAAGTTTTTTCGCTTCAGCAAGAGCATCGTCGGCGTCGGCTTTCGTCTTTTCCATCGCCGCCTTGGCCGCGTCGAGCGCCGCCTGAACCTTCTTTTGTTCGGTGTCGGCGTCATCGCCAGCAGTCGCCGGCGCTTCGGCGGTGGATGCTTCGCCTTCAGCTTGGTTCGCGTCGGCATCTGCCTTGTCCGCGAGCTCGCTGAGCGCTTCGGCTTCAGCTTTCGCCTTGGAGTCGCCTGTCGCGGCGGCTTCCTTGGCGGCGGCGAGCTTCTTCTTGAGGTCGGCGGCGTGCTCCCGAATCTGCTGCGCCATCGCCTTTTTCTCCTCTTGCTTGGCGTTGCGCTGAACCTGATCATTCTTAACCTTATCATCCGCCGTTTCCTTCACCGCCTCAAGCTTCTTCTCCAATCTTTTCACAGCAGCCTCAGCCTTGGCCGATTCGAGCGCCTTGGCTTGCGCCTTCGCCGCCGCGGCTTTGGCCTTTTCGACGACGTCCCCCGACGACGACCCCTCCCCGAGCCCAAACGCCTTCATGAAACGAACCATCACGAAATCACACCTACCACACGCACGCGCGATCAACGAACACACGCGTCTCAGTCAGTCGTCGTCGTCGTCGAGCACCCCATCACGACCACGAACACCATCGCAACACCAAATGCGTCGCATCCACACCCAACCCTGTGTCCACGCGCCCGTATCGATCGCCGCCGCATCGCCCATCACGTACCCGTGTCGTTC
>Ga0181597_10007194_pt1 | contig 10182 bp, 8 predicted proteins | sample 041ome_5_FD_148647 | JGI IMG/M metagenome (GOLD analysis project Ga0181597, IMG submission 148647) | Coastal salt marsh microbial communities from the Groves Creek Marsh, Skidaway Island, Georgia - 041403US metaG (spades assembly) | ecosystem: Environmental > Aquatic > Marine > Intertidal zone >...
GTTCACCCTGGATAAACCGTTTCATGGGCTTCCCTTGCGATGAGATTTTCAGAAATCATAGCAAGGGTTCACCGGGGCGTTTTTACACACTCTGGGCCGGTTGTTGCCTGTCGCGACCGGCAGCAATGGCTGTTCTCTGCCAGCATGCCGATCAAATCCAATGCAAATGACTGGTCAGGTCGAATGCAAGTGGGTGGGCAAGTCTGTGCAATTACCCAGAGTGTGGCTGCGTCGTAGAGCTCGATGGCTTTGGTGTCACCGCGAAAGCCAAGCAAACAGTTGGGCTCATTGCAGTTTGTCGTGGGGTAAAGCTAGGTTTGGATTGTTTGATCAGCCGATCCTTCATGCTGCGTTGATCGGCGTTACCTGGCTTGGATAGCGGGCTCTTTCGGTAGGTAGGCCCTTCAGTTGCGCAGACCCAGCGCTATAGGTGGTTGGGAGCGACCTATACTTAGGTTGAGTGAAACGGTACCCAAAACGGTACTCAAATTTATTTTTTTATGGCTAGTAAAGAAAAGGCCAGCTCGAAGGCTGGCCTAACTCTTTGTTTTTTATGGTGGGCCCACACGGACTCGAACCGTGGACCAAAGGATTATGAGTCCTCTGCTCTAACCAACTGAGCTATGGGCCCTCAGAGGCGGGCGGATTATACCGGTGCCTTCGCGCTAGCGCCAACCGAATGGCCTGGAGTGAGGCAGTTTTGTACGAAGGCGTCAGCTTGGATGGGCAGCTAATAGCAAAAATAGAGATACCTGCCGGCAACGGCAAGCCTGAGGACACAAGCAGCCAGATGAACGCAATTAAGCAGTGAGCCGAACAGCCTCGCTAATCGGCTCACCGGTGAGCGAACCAATGAATGCCCCGGGACCTAGCTGCAGCGCAGCTAGTCGCACTTCAGCCGGCAAGCTGTACCGAGTGCTTAACCGCCGCCTATATCCGTACGTACCCCGCAAACAAAAAGCTGCGCACTGCGCGGCTTTTACCTTTCCGCCCATAAACGCTGAGCCGAGTTCCCGCTCAGCTGTTCTGCTGCGCTACATAGTCCCGGAACGCCTTCAGCGGCAGCGGTTTACTGAACAGGTAACCTTGGAACTGCGTGCAGCCGTTGCTGAGCAAGAACTGCTGCTGCGCTTCGTTCTCGACGCCTTCGGCGATCACGGTCATGCCCAGGCTTTGCCCCAAGCCAATAACCGTACGCACGATGGTTTCGCTGCTGCTGTCGGTGAGTACGTCGCAGATAAACGAGCGGTCTATTTTCAGGGTGTCGAGGGGCAGGCGTTTGAGGTGGCTGAGGGAGGAAAATCCAGTGCCGAAGTCGTCCAGCGAGAAGCGCACGCCACGTTCGGCCAGGGCGCTCATTTTGTGCTGCAGGTCTTCAAGGTCTTGCACGATCAGGGTCTCGGTTATTTCCAGATCGAGCCGCCGAGCATCAATGTTGTGCTCGTCGAGCAGCGCGAGGGTGTCCGCGACAAAGCTGGCCTGACGAAACTGCTTTTGGCTGATATTGACCGCGAGGCCGATGCCTGCGAATAGCGGCTCGTCGCTCCAGCAGCGCAGTTGCTTAACGGCTTGCTCAAGCACCCACTGACCAATCGGGATAATCATCCCGGTTTGCTCGGCATGGCCAATAAACTCGGCTGGGGCTACGAGCCCACGCTGCGGGTGCTGCCAGCGGATCAACACTTCGGCACCGATGACCTGGCCAGTACGGTTGAGCTGAGGCTGGTAATGCAGCACGAATTGCTGCTCACGCAGCGCCACGTGCAAATCGCGGTCAAGTATTGAACGCTCGACGGCATCGCTCTGCAGAATATGTAGCAGCACAAACAACATCAGCATGGCCACGATGCTCTGCACCCAAGAGCCGGTCACGCGCACCTCATCCGGCAGGTTGTAGGCGCTTGATGGGGCCCAGGATGATGAGGCCAGCGCGGTGAACAGCCCGAGACACAGCAACGCAACGCCGTAGCGCAACCACATAGGCTCATCCCTGAACGCCATCAGCGCGGCCACCGCAATGGGCAGCAGGTACAGGTGAGTGGCCCTTGGCGCCGCTGTGGTGTTGGGGTCCAGCAGCAGGGTCATGCCGACAATCACCAGAATGATCACGCCAAACAGCAGCAGGTTGGCCAGGCGCACCTGATTGCGCAGGGTCAGGATAAATACACCCAGCCCACAGAGGATCAGCAGCATATCCATCAGGACGATGCCCCAGCCCCCCTGCAGGGTGAAAAAGACGCCCCATAAACTGCCGACAAGCACCAGCACCAGGCTGGCGAGCATGCGCATACGCCGCTCACGGCGCTGACCGATCAAGAGCAGATCAGGCGAATACCAGAGTTTGGCGACCTGTTTGGCAAAGGACGAAAGAATGGTCATGAAGAATCCCTGATTGACCTATTGATTCGTGAACCGCGCCTTGGCGCACTGAGTTTTCAGCGCGGCGCTGGGGGTTACCGAGTGAGTGTAGTCGCCGCTTTGGGCGCCCTGCACGATTGCAGGCCCAGCTTAGAACTCGCTGAGGCGAACACTAGGCATTGCGCGGCCGACCAACTGGTTACGGCCCTGTGCCTTACCGCGATACAGGCGCTGGTCGGCACAGTGGTAAAGCTGCTCGGCAGTTTGGCCGTCGCTGGGCCATTCGGCCATGCCAAAGGTCACTGTCAGCACGATCTGCTTGTCGCCGTAAGTCAGCGGCTTACTGGCGATTTGTTCGCGCAGCATTTCCACTAAGGGTTCGGCCGCACTGTGTCCGGTATTGCGCAGCAATAAGCCAAATTCCTCACCGCCCAGGCGGCCTAGGGTGTCGGTGTTGCGTAGGCGCTGGCTGAGGCTGTTGCAGATATGCTGCAGGGCCTGGTCGCCGGCAGCGTGACCGTATTGATCGTTGACCCGCTTGAAGTGGTCAACATCCAGGATCACCAGCACTAACTTGGCCTGGCTGCGCTGGGCCTCTCGTACGCTCTGCTCCAGGCTCTGCTGAAAACTGCCCCGATTAGCCACCCCGGTCAGAGCGTCGGTACGCGCCATCCGTTGCAACTGCTTATAGGCAAAGGCACGGCGAGCTTCGTAGAGGTGCACAAAGACCATGAGCAACACACCACACAACAGCGCATTGCCCAGGTCGATCAACCCCTCGGCATCTAGACGCACGGGATAGGTGTTGAGGTAGAGCAGGCAGGCGGCGAGCACAAAGGGCAGCGCCAGCATACTGCCGCGCTTACGCCCAAGCAGTAGGTACGACATGACGGGGATGATGTAGACCCAGACAAATGCGGTCTTGGAAGCATTGGGGATAACGATGATGTACAGCATAAAACTGAAGGTCGGCAGCAGGTAGAGGTAGATCCAAGGCAACAGGTTGCGTGCCCTGACAATGCCCCATACCCCCCACAACAGCGCCACGCAGAAGATCAGTTCGATGCTAGCGAACAGGTAATTGCCGGCCATAAACTGCAACGCGCAGAACACCCCGAGGGTGAGCCCGGTGCAGGCATAGATCATCCGAATTAGCGAACGACGGCCGAGATACTGCAGGTCGTCGACTGCAACGTTGTTATCACCGTCCATGTTGGCGCTCGACTTAAAGGGCATGAGTTGCCACTTCATAGATGCTTGGTAACCTGCACTTTGCCTGAAAACCTAACCGATTAGCCAGGCTGGCAACAGCGCTCACTCGCCGGGGCACAACAATCAGCGTGCTCACGCCCTAGACCAGGCACTGATGCATCAGGCATGCAGCGCGGCAGCGGCCCTGCCCCCCTTCGGCGTCCACCTGCACAGCCAGCGCGAGGACTTACCACTGGGGTTAAACCGGCTCCTGCAGGCGCTTTAATGATGTATCAAGGCCAGCCGCTCAGGCACGCGCTGCGAGCAGGGGCGGCATCGGGCAATCAAGAATATCGGCCACAGCGCGCAGCAACTCGGCCTCAGCGGCATTGATCTGGCCATCATGTTCGATGCAGCGCGCCATGGCCTTGAGCAGCTGCGGCTTCTGCAACGGCCGCAGCAGGCTTAAACGCCGCAGTGCACGTTCTAGCGCCGACAAACCACTGGCATCGGCCGCTAGCAGTTGGCCAACACTGAACGGCAGTTCGCTGTCCGCCTGGTTGAAGGCGCGTTGCGCGGCCGCCTCATCCACGCCACCCGCACGGGCCAGCAGTGACAACACCACGCGCACTTCAGTGGCCAACTCCGGCAGCGCGTAGCGGCTGGCTTGTGCGCGAACACCTTCGACATTGCGCTCGACAATGCGCAGCAAGGTCCACTCCAGTAGAGCAACCCGGCCATCGGCGCGAATCAGCAGCGCCAGGTTGGCTTTCAGTGCGGCGAACTGATCGACAGCCAATTGCTTGAGCGCCGGCATGGCCAAGTCCAACAGGGGCAAACGCATACCCGCGGGTAACTGACGCAGCGGCGCGCGCACGCATTCAAGCTGCGTCGCCACTTCGGCGCTGATACGCGGCTGCAGCAGCGCCAACTGCTGCGCCGATTGCGCCTCAGCCGGGTCAAGCAACAGACCGTAGAGCAGCGCCTCGGCGCCATTGCAGCTGTGCGCCGCCGCACTCAAGACCTCATCCAGCTGTGCCAGTGAGCGACGCGCAACGACAAGGTGCGGCGCCTGCGGATCACCAATGGCGCCAATTGCCTCACTCGCCGAGGCTGAGCTTAAAACCGGCACAAAGGCACTCGCACCAGGCATACGGGCGGGTGAATCACTTTCCTCTGCGGCAGGCACTGCAGCGCTGAGCGCCGGCACCTGCGGGTAACGGCCATCCCAGCCGGGAGTAATCCGGCGGATGCGCTGATCCAGCGGTGGATGGGTGGCCAGCATGCCTTCCAATGCCTGACTGATGCCGGCGGCAAAGTACATATGGCTGAACTCGGCAGCATGCCCGGCTTGCAGTTGCGAGCCGTAGAGGTTGCCGCCGATTTTCTTCAAAGCCCCGGCGATGCTCTCCGGATTGCGGGTGTACTGCACCGCCGAAGCATCGGCGAGAAGTTCGCGCTGGCGGCTCACCGCCGCTTTGATCAAGTTGCCGAAAAAAGTCCCGGCATAGCCCAACACCCACAGCGTGACACCGATGGCGAGCACCACCGCCACCGAATTATCGCGACTGGAGCGACGACCGCGACCGCTGCTGCGCAACAGAAAACCACCGATCAGCCCTAGCAGTAGAATGCCGTGTAGCACCGACACCAGGCGGGTATTGAGGCGCATATCACCGTGAAAGATATGGCTGAATTCGTGGGCAATCACGCCCTGCAATTCTTCGCGGCTGAGCTGGCAGATCGCCCCTCGGGTTATCCCAATCACCGCATCCTGCGGCGTCAGACCGGCGGCAAACGCGTTGATCCCGACATCATCGAGCACATACACCGGCGGCACCGAGGTGCCCGAGGCCAGAGCCATTTCCTCGACCACATTGAGTAGCCGGCGCTCTTCGAGGCTCTGTGGCGACAGGTTGATCAAGCGCCCACCCAGACGCTCGGCAATCGCCTGCCCGCCTCGGCTCAGTTGCAGCTGCTTGTACAGGCTGCCCAGCAATACCACACCGACAACCGCCAGCGCCACGCCGCCTACCAATGGCCAACTGGGCAGTAGGCTGCCCGGGCCATCAAGCAGACCCAGGGAATTCTGGTCGTTGCCGAATAACTGCCAGATTGCCCCTAACGCCAGGCTGGTCAGGGTGATTAAACTCAGAACCGCCAGCACCATCAGCATCAATAAACGCCCGCTGTGACGCCGGGCGCGATCCTGCTGCTCGAAGAAATTCATCCCAGTGCGCCCTTAGTTCAGAACGACACCTTCGGCGCGTCTTGAATCGCGGCGCTGTCGGCGAATTCCAGCAGGCTGGCGTCTTGCGCGTGACCGAAACTGGCAGCCAGTAACACCGGCGGGAAAGACTGTTTGTAGCTGTTGTAGGCCATCACCGCGTCGTTAAAGGCCTGGCGAGCGAAGGCCACCTTGTTCTCGGTGCTGCTCAACTCTTCACTGAGCTGCTGCATATTCGCCGAGGCCTTGAGGTCCGGGTAGGCCTCAAGCGTGACATTCAAACGGCCAAGAGCACTGTTCAACAGCCCTTCTGCGCCGCTCAGTTGTGCCATGCCCTGAGCATTGCCGGGTTGCGCCGCGGCGGCCTTAAGCCCGGTTACCGCGTTGTTACGCGCAGCAATCACCGCCTCCAGGGTTTCCCGCTCATGGGCCATATAGCCCTTGGCGGTTTCCACCAGGTTAGGGATCAGGTCATAGCGGCGCTTGAGCTGCACCTCGATCTGCGCAAAGGCATTCTGAAAGCGGTTACGCAGCTTCACTAATTGGTTGTAGATACCAATCACGAAAAAAATCAGCGCGGCGGCAACCGTCAGGAAAATCAGCGTGGCAGTGGACATGGGGCAATCCTTATCGCATGCGAGGGAGCTGCCGATGGTAGCGGAAAAGCGCTGCAGCGAATGCTCGCCGGCGCAAAACTGCAGGCCCTAAAGCGCCTGCGGGCAACTCCACGCGTCCTGACGCTTGGCTTATGCGGTGTCATCCAGATACCGCATGGTGGAAAAAACTCTTGGAAAAATAGACCGACCGGTCTATATATTTAACCTATGAAAAAGACCTCGACCCGCGACAAGCTGATTCACGCCATGGCCGACGCCCTGCAACGCAAGGGGCTGCATGGTGTGGGCCTGAGCGAGCTACTGGAAATTGCCGGCGCGCCCAAGGGCAGCCTTTATCACCATTTCCCTGGCGGTAAAAGCGAGCTCGCGGTGGCGGCTATCGACCATATCAGCCGGCATATCGACAGCCTCTTCAGCCAGCTTTTTACCCAGCAGCCGGACCCGCTCAAGGCGCTGCACAACTGGTTGCAAGGCGCACTGCAGCAGCTGGAGAACAGCCAGTTCGAACGCGGTTGCCCGCTGGCCACCATAGCCCTGGAAAGCGGCCCGGAAGATCTGGAGATTCGCGCCGCCCTGCAGCGCAGTTTTAGCGCCGTGCGCCAAACGTTGAGTGCGCAACTGCATGCCTACGGCTACCCCAGCGAACAGGCGGATAACCTCGCCGCTCTGTTTGTCGCGCTGTATGAAGGCGGGCTGCTGCAAGCCCGCGTGGCCGGTAGTAGCGAGCCGCTCAAGCGCGCTGCCACTGCCCTGTTCAACCTGACCCGCGAACAGTTTCCGGGAGGAGTCCGCCCATGAACACCCCAGCCATTCTTAGCGAAAGCGTGCAGCTGCCGGCACTCGACGGTTATCCGCTCACCGCCACGCTGTATCACGCCCCGGAGCCAGTGGCGCAACTTGTAATTGCCGGCGCCACTGGCGTGCCGCAGGGCTTCTACCGACGCTTTGCCGAATATGCCGCGCAGCGCGGCTACAGCACCCTGACCCTCGATTACCGCGGTATCGGCCAATCGAAACCGGCCAGCCTGCGCGGCTTTGCCATGGATTATCTGGACTGGGCGCACCTCGACCTGGCAGCGGCTGTCGATCAGCATCGTCATCCACAGCGGCCGCTGTATATGGTCGGTCACTCCTTTGGCGGGCATGCCTTCGGCCTGCTGCCGAACCATGATCAGGTGCAGGGTTTCTACACTTTCGGCACCGGGGCCGGCTGGCATGGCTGGATGCCCAAGGCCGAACAGCTGCGCGTGCTGACCATGTGGCGACTGATAGGCCCACTACTTACGCGCTACAAGGGCTACCTGGCTTGGAGCAAGCTGGGCATGGGCGAAGATTTGCCGCTGGGCGTGTACAAGCAGTGGAAGCGCTGGTGCGGCTACCCGCGCTACTTCTTTGAAGACCCACAGATGCCGGATCTCGCCGAACGTTTCGCTCAGGTCAGCACGCCGATCATTGCCGCCAACGCCCTGGACGACCTGTGGGCCCCGCCCGCCTCGCGCGACGCCTTTATGGAGGCTTACAGCGCCGCGCCCTACCAAGCCCGCACTATCGACTCAGCCGCCAGCATCGGTCCTCTCGGCCATATGGGCTACTTCCGCCCGGCGGCGCAGTCGTTGTGGGATGAAACGCTGAACTGGTTTGCCGAATTACAGGCGCAGCGCCAGGTGGCCTGAACAACCCAGAGCAAAGGAGGTTTCGCTGATGAGCATGATCCCCGCAGGCTTTACCCCGCTGTTTCGCAGCAGCCCCTTTCTTGATTTGCTCGGGCCGATCTACAACAAGCGCACCGACTCGGGCCTGGTGATTGGTCTGCGCGCCGAGAAGAAACACTGCAATGCCCGAGGCCTGGTGCATGGTGGCGTACTCAGCAGCCTGGCCGATGTGGCCCTGGGCTATAACAGCGCCTTCGCCCAGGAGCCGCCCACGCCAATAGTCACCAGCAGCCTGAGCATCGACTACGCCGGTACCGCCAAGCTCGGCGACTGGATCAGCATCGAAACCGATGTACAAAAGGTCGGCAAAAGCCTGGCGTTTGCCAATTGCTACTTTGTGGTCGAATCAGCGCGCATCGCCCGCGCCAGCGCGGTATTTAGCGTGATCACACGCTAGCGTGCGGCAGATCAAGAAGGGTTATATGGCTTGGCGAACGCCATAAAAAATTGCCTGGAGCAGTTTTTAACATCGCGCAGCGATGGCCCGAAGGGTAGCTGCCCTGGATGGCAGGCCACAAAAACGTCGGGAGCGTTTTTGCGCGCAAGCCCCGGAGGGTGAAACACATGGATCCGCTGAGCACAAAAAAGAAAACCCCGCGATTGCGGGGCTTTTGCAGACTGTTTGCTGTCATCCTTGATCTGCTTGCCGTCCTGGCAGCTATCCCACGTATCCCTTTTTTTCAATGCGCTTCCTGCGCGACGTCCATGGGCACAGATTAGCCATCGGCCGATGCCAGGCATAGTGGCGATCCGCAGCACAGGATGTAAGCAATGGCTTACATCGCCACAACCAAGCACCTGCTCGGCTTTATTTTGTGACGCAGGTCTTGTTAGACTCGAGGCGTCTTACCAAAACAACAACAGACCCCGTCAACGGCGGTCATTGGGGCCACTTATGCGCTCACTGCTTCTTGTCATCGGCTGCCTGGCAGCCAGCATCAGCCCGCTTGCATTCGCCAATGGGCAAAACCAACTTTCCGATCCCAAAGCCGCCGTACAACTGTTCTGGAACCCGCTTTATGCCCAGGGCGGCACCTCGTTGTATTGCGGCAAAGCCTTTAGCGGGGAAAGCGGCCAGTTCAAAGCCAGCCCGGTTTACAGCAGCAAGCAGCTGAAAAGTGCCCTGCGCTGTGTCACCAACCGCCAGTGCGCGATCATGAATCCGCGCTACGTCTATATGGCGTCTGACCTACACAACCTCTACCCGGCCCTGACCCGCGTCGAGCTGGTGCGGCGTAACGCGCAGTTCGGCGACCTGGACGACAGCGTGCCAAGCAAATTCGATGACATCGGCTGCGACATGAAAACCAGCTTCCAACTGGTAGAACCACGTGACGAAGCCAAGGGCAACGTCGCACGGGCGATCTTCTATATGCACGTCGAGTACGGCCTGCCCATCGTCGGCCAAGTGCAGGTGTACAAGCAGTGGCACCAGATGGACCCACCGGACGCCGACGAAATAGCGCGCAACGACAAGATTGCCGACCTGCAGGGCACACGCAATCGCTTTATCGATAACCCCGAACTGGTCGAGCAGCAGATCAATAACTGATCCGTAGGCGCTCAGCGATTAAGCGCTATACCCAGGCACAAAAAAACCGGCGAACTGGCCGGTTTTTTTGTTATGCCGAAACGCTTAGAACTGCGCAGCATCCAGTAGATACAACGACTCGCTACCGGCTTTAACCGACGCCGTCAGCGAATGAATACGCGGCAGCAGGCGAGCGAAGTAGAAACGCGCGGTGCCCAGCTTGCTGACGTAGAACTCGTCCTGATCCTGCTTGGCCAGCGCGGTGCGTGCCATCAGTGCCCACATGTAGGCATAGGCGGTGTAACCGAACACCTGCAGGTACTCCACCGACGCAGCGCCGACTTCATTCGGGTTGGCCTTGGCGCGTTCCAGCAGGTCAGCGGTCATCAGCTCAAGATTGGCGATGGCCTCTTTCAGCGGGTTAACGAACTCGGCCAGGTTGCTGTCAGCCGAGTCGGTGAAGGCTTTGATCTCTTCGGCGAAGTGCTTGTAGAACGCACCGCCGCTGCCGACCACTTTACGGCCGACCAAGTCGAGCGCCTGAAT